>ERZ891418.261-NODE-261-length-19157-cov-7.773113_pt1 | contig 19157 bp, 18 predicted proteins | sample MGYA00521236_ERZ891418 | MGnify/ENA primary metagenome ERZ891418 (study PRJEB32303, sample SAMEA104408696) | aquatic metagenome | biome: Brackish water; feature: Chemocline; material: water | place: Baltic Sea | collected 2014-10-18T10:34:00 | depth 100 m ... | reverse complement strand
TACTTTGCCTTGCCCGCAATCGAGCTGCCTCATGAAGTCCGACGAATCCCCGACGGAAGATGGACATCCGGATGACCCTCTCTCAGAGGGCTCTACTGAGCACGCTCCGGAGGGACACATCCCGTCAACGATCGGCCCCTGGAAAGTCATCCGGAAAATCGGGGCCGGTGGAATGGGCACCGTCTATCTGGCGAGGCATGAAGAGTCCGATCAGGAAGCTGCGGTCAAAGTTCTTTCAGCGGCTCTCGCCCGGGAAGGTGGCACGGTCGAGCGGTTTGTGCGGGAAATTGACACGATGCGTCGGCTCCGCAGCCGGCACATCGTGACGTTCTTCGACAGTGGCCGGGACGAAGAACTCGACCAGCTGTACTTCGCGATGGAATACGTCCCCGGCGACACGCTCGCCGACCGGATTCGCCGCAGCAAACGACTGCCCTGGGATCAGGTTGTCGATATTGCACTGCAACTGTGCGCGGCGCTGAAGTCCGCTCACGTCGCCGGCATCATTCATCGAGATCTCAAACCATCCAACGTGCTCATCGGAGACGACGGGGTCGTCAAGCTGACCGATTTTGGAGTGGCTCAGGTCTTCGCGTCGCAACGGCTGACCGTGACAGGCGGCATCATCGGGACGGCCGAGTACATGTCGCCCGAGCAGGCTGAGGGTCGCCGCGCGAACAAGAAGAGCGACCTGTATTCGCTGGGCGCGCTCATGTACGTGATGCTGACCGGCCGCCCGCCGTTCACGGGCAAGACGTCGCTCGACATTATCCGGCAGCATCTGAAAGCCAGGTTCGACAGGCCAAGCCTCTACATTCCCGACATGCCGCGACTGCTCGAAGAAGTCGTCTGCACACTGCTCGAAAAGAACCCGGATGACCGTTACGGCGATTCTCACATCGTCGCGCTGCGTCTGACAGAAGTCATCCGTCGTGTTGAGCTGGCCGAACAGGCTGAGTCCGAGCAGAACTTCGCAGCGGATCGAATGGAAGCGCCGACCGCGGCGGCGACAATTTCTCCCGAAACGGACACGCGAGCCACCGGGCCGCGCGGGCCGAGCCCGGCGACCATGATGCGCGACGTGTTTCGCGCAGAAATCGAACGCGAGCATCGTCAGGGGCCGATCGCAAAACTCTTTGACAACACCTGGGTGCTGCTGGGCGCACTGATCCTGACCGTGACCTTAGGAGTCCTGTGGTTTCAATCCGCCGGGGCCACGACCGATTCCGCCCCTGAGACGGAGTCCGAACTGAGCAGCGAAGTCGACCGGTTCTGGTTCATGTCCAAGGCACGTCGGCGGGAACGCGACTTCGCGGGCGAGCAACGAATCCTGACGTCGCTGCGAGACGTTCTGGGTGGCACCGCCGATGACGAAGGAATGCTCAAGCAGATTGATGATCGACTGATCGAACTAAGACAGGTCCGACGCGAACAGGCCGAGGGCTACCAGCTGGCCCGCAATGCACTCAACCGTGCCGAGTCACTGAGCCAGCAGAACAAACTGGACGAAGCGTCGCTCATTGTGGACGGAGTGATCGACCTTTACGGGTCCGAGCTCGGAGCCAGAACGCTCGTCGAAAATGCCAGAAAACTGGCACGTCAGATCGCCGCAAAAGCCGCAGAGGCGGAATAGTGGGCTCACATGTCGATGACTGAGCGGCGGATCTCAATGTCATCCAGGCTGACGAAGTCGCCGTGTCCTGCTCCCGGACAGTCGCCTTTGATCGAGTCCCAGGCTTGTTCTGTCGTCAGGTTCGAATTCCAGAACGGCCAGGTGCGGCACTGCTTCGGCCTCGCCGGATAGATCGTACAGCCGCGGCCGCGCGGATCGAAAAAGGTGCAGTCGCCGTTCGCAAATTCCGTCAGCGAGACTCGACCGCGAACCGGTCGCGTGTGCATGAGACGGATCTCGCCGATCGGCTTGTTGAGGTATTCGGCAATAGCCCGGATTTCCTCTTCATCGACCCAGACGACTCCCGGAGCTCCCGTGCAGCAGTTTCCACATTGAGTGCACTTGAACTGCAGACCGTCTTCGTACCACGTTGCGGCCGATTCGTCCTGAACGTTTTCCGCATCAGACGAAGGTTGCGGTCCGGAAGAATCGCTCATCACAGGTTCTGCCCGATTTCAAAGATCGCGTCCGTGTCGAGAACCAGATCGTTCGCCGTGAAGAGTTTCCGCACAGCGGCCTTGTGGATTTTCATTTTGGTCCCGCCGACACCGATCGCACCGTAGCAGAGGGCCCCGTTCCGCTCGACCGCCTTTTCAAAAACGTCGACGCCTTCCAGACCGGCCGGCGGAACCGCGTTCAGGTCGATGGCGACTTTCAGCGAGCTGAGGGCACCTCGCTGCTCGGCCGAGAGCAACTGAATTCCCGCCGCTCCCGTTGCGATGATGAGCTCCGCTCCGTCAGCCGCGGCGAGTGTCCCCTGCACAGAAGACGTCTCAACGGCCGACACCGAAGCGCCGTCGACCTGGCTGCGGACCGCTTCGCAGGTCGCTTCCGCACGCTCCTTCGAGCGGCTTGCGATTCTGACTGAGCCACCAAGCCGGCAGATGATCTGCGCAGCTCGTTGCCCGACGGGGCCAGTCCCAGCCAGAACGAGCGCGGTCGTTTTGCTCAGGTCGAGATGTTTTCCTGCTGCGAGCACCGCCGCCGCTGCCGTCGTGTTCGACCCGTTCGAGTCCATTAAGACGGAAACACGCATCGGCCCGAAGAAGGCCGACTGGACTTTCGCGAGCAGTTGCTCACCGGCCGAAACGTTGCTTCCGCCGATGAAAATTGCCGTGTTTTTCAAATCGCCCGGGCCGCGAGTGAACATCGCCCCGTGAACAAGTCCCGTCACGTTTTCCGGCGTGACACCGCCAAACGAAAATAATTCGTCAACGTCCGAGTCGACTGCGACAACTCGATCAAACGTGCTCGCGTGAGAATCCGTGTCCAGCTGGATGAGAATCTTTTTCATCATTCCGTCTGCCTGAGGTACGCCGTTCGAGTGAAAGCGGACGTCTCCAATAGAAAACGAACCCGGCTTCCCATCGAAACCGGGTTCGTGAATTCACGTCAGAAATCGCTGCAACTTAGCCTGCGTAGAACGGGTGAGCTGACGTGTCCCGCTTGGCGAGCATTTCGCTGGCAGAGGGCTGCCCAGCCATTGCGCGTTCGATCGACTCTTTTGTCGCGGCGTAGTTGTATTCGTAAATCTTCTTGTCGTCGTTCGCTTCCCAGTGAATGAAAACGCCACAGACGATGACAAGGTCCTCGGCCTGGTCAGCCGGAATCGTGCCTTCTTTGACCGAGTCCGAAACGGCGTCGGCGACGGCTTTCTGAGCCGGGCCAAACATCTGGACGGCCTGCTTCGCTCCCTTGATGGTCACTTTGGTGATCATCACGGTCGAAGGCTTGCAGGCGAGGTTTGGTGCAAGAACGGCGAGCAGATTGCTGTGGCCGGCCGTCTGGCTCGAAAGTGCATTCGCGAATGCAATTCCGACCGGGCCGTTTTTGTCACCGATCATCAGATCGATGTGAGCGACTTCGTTTCCATCACCGACAAGTGATTCTCCGACGAACAGCGACATGGTTTTTCTCCTGGTGCAAAATCTGGAACCGCGCCGCTGAACGCGCCTCATGGCAACGGGATTCAGCGATGACGCAGAAGCCGGCAATTTTCGCCGGCCGTCAATTGAGAACTTGCTCCCCTGGCGGGAGCGGAGCGGTATGATTCCCGCCTCACCGGGTTGATGCAAGTCTGCGAGGCCTGTTGCGGGGCAATCCACACGACGCTGCGTAAGCGGATTTTCCCAGAGATTTCCTTTGAATCACGCGAAATTCATGGCCGAGCGGCTGATCATCGTCGGAGCAAGTACGCGAGCGGCCGCTCAATCGGCGGTGCGGGGCGGGTTTCGGGCCTGGTGCATTGACCAGTTTGGAGACCAGGATCTGCGTGCCTGCGCAGAACATGTCGAGGTCGTTGACGACTGGCCGCAGGGCATCCTCAGCATCATTCCGCAGATTCCTCCGGGCACACTGGTGATCACGGGAGCCCTCGAAAATGCGCCGTCGATTCTCGCCCGGCTCCGCGAACGGCTGCCGTTCGCCGGTTGCGATGTGGACTCGATGCGGGCACTTCGCGATCCGCACAACCTGCAGCAGATCCTTGGACAGGCCGGGCTGGACGCGCTGCAGGTCTCACTTCGTGAGCCTGCTGTCGGAAGACCAGCCAACGAACCCTCAGTCCGCTGGCTGGAAAAGCCGCTGAAGAGCGCGGCCGGATTTCGTATTCGTTTTCACGAGCCCGCATCGACAGACGAGTCGACCAGGCCCGACGACCGCAATCTTCCGCCGCGTTCGTATTTTCAGCAGTTTGTCGAAGGAGATTCGATCTCTGGCCTGTTCCTGAGTTCCGGCGAGGACTGCCAGCTTGTCGGGCTGACCCGGCAGTTGATCGGGCTCGACGAGGCCGGTTGCAGCGGGTTTCGTTATTGCGGATCCATCGGTCCGCTGGCACCGGGAGACCTGTCACCGCGCGCGTTTGAACTGGCGAGGCGGATCGGAAGTACCCTCGCCGAGGCCACTGGTTGCCGCGGCCTCTTCGGCTGCGACTTCCTCTGGGACTCCGACGACGAGTCGCTCCACGTCTGCGAAGTGAACCCGCGATACTCTGCCTCGGCCGAAGTCCTTGAGCCTGCCGGACGTGTCCCGTTGATGAGCCTTCACCTCAACGCGTGCCGCGGTCAACTGCCAGACTCGGTAAATGAGCCAGCCGCCGACGCGGAGTACCACGGAAAACTGATCTGCTTTGCGAAGCGGTCTTTTCGGGCGAACCTGCTGAAGTCTCTTCCGCCCGAAATCCGGATCGCCGACCTTCCGTCTGAAGACTCCGAAATCGCAGTCGGACATCCCGTTTGCACGGTGCTGGCCAAAGGCGATTCTGAGTCGTCTGCGCGAGCTGCACTCTTCAAAGCCGCGGCGGAGATTCACCGGCTGACGTAGAAGCAAACGGCTGTTACTCTGCTTGAGCTCCGATCGCTGAATCAGACTGGATCAGACTTTCGCGCGCGGCCCCGAATGCCGCATTTCGGGCCAGACAAGACAGAACACTCCCTTGCAGGACAACCGGATTTCACAGAAATCCACTGACGTGAACCGTGGAAGAATCCGCCAGCCTGGCCATCGAAGCCATCTTCACCGTTAAGGGCCTGTTCCTGATCCTGATCGGGACGAGTCTTGGCATCACCGTGGGAGCCATCCCGGGGCTGACCGGTGCGATGGTGATTGCGCTGGCTTTGCCCCTGACGTACACGATGGAAGCCGGGCAGGCGATGATGCTGCTTGTGTCGATGTACGTCGGCTCAATTTCCGGCGGGCTCATTACGGCCACTCTGATGAGGATGCCTGGCACGCCGGCGTCTGTCATGACCACGCTCGACGGCTACCCGATGTCAAAGAACGGCCAGCCGGGTCGAGCTCTTTCATTAGGGATCATGGCATCCTTTGCGGGAGGCATGATTTCGTGGCTGTTCCTGATCGCTCTTTCAAAACCGATGGCCGATCTGTCAACAAAGTTCGGTCCGTTTGAGTTCTTCTCCCTGGTCATGATGGCGCTCGTCCTGATCGCCTCGGTCGGGGGCAGCTTGATCAGTGCGTCGTTGTTTTCCGGACTGCTTGGAATTCTGTGCGCGATGCCTGGCGTCTCGGAAGCGACCGGCGAGGTGCGTATGACACTCGGACTGGTCGAGCTCAACGACGGGTTCAAACTGCTTCCGGTTTTGATCGGATTGTTCGCTGTGAGCCAGGTGATCAACGAAGTGCTCAACCTCGATTCGAAAGTCGAGCAGATCTCTGTCGAGAATCAGCGGGTCATTCCATCCCTGGCCGATTGGAGCCGCCACGGCGTCAACATGATCCGCTCGGCACTGATTGGCACGTGGATCGGCATCCTGCCCGGCATCGGAGCCAACATCGGATCCGTTGCGGCTTACTCAGCGGCCAGGTCGTGTTCGAAGAAACCCGAAAAATTCGGACACGGCAGCGAGGAAGGAATCATCGCCAGTGAGTCGGCGAACAACGCGACCGTCGGCGGAGCTCTGATCCCGCTTGTCGCGATGGGCATTCCGGGCAGCGTGATCGATGCGATCCTGCTGGGAGCCCTCGTCCTGCACGGCCTGCAGCCCGGCCCGCTGTTGTTCAAGCAGGAGCCGCAACTCATCTACACAATCATGGGCACGTACGCGGTCGCCAATGTGGCAATGTTCCTGGTTCTGGTCCTGGCCGTTCGCTGGCTCGCCCGCCTGGTCGAGGTGCCGAAGTCGTTCCTGCTGCCAGTCATCCTGACGTTCTGCGTCGTCGGCTCGTACTCGCTGGGCAATCGCATGTTCGATGTCTGGGTCATGCTGGGCTTCGGCCTGGTCGGCTTCGGGATGGATTGCTCAAAAATCCCGCTCGCACCGTTCGTGATCGGCTTTGTCCTGGGCCCGATCGCCGAGAAGAACCTGTGCGAAGGCCTTATGAGCTCCGGCGGAAGCTACCTGCCTCTGGTGACTCGCCCGATGTCGCTGATCTTCCTCCTGCTCAGCGCGGCGATGCTGGCGATTCCGCTGGTTAAGAAGCGAGCTCAGTCTCCGGTCGACGAGGCTCCCGCGTCTGCACGCGACGATTCTGCACGGGATGAGCTTTGACCACGACTGACTGACGTTTCTGGATCAGGGCAGCCCGAAAACACCGACCGACTCGGTCGTGTCAAACGCCCGCGTCGTGAGCGGCGTGCTCAGCTGAAGCGGCTGGCCGACTAATCCTCTGCGGCCTTCGATGGCTCTTCTGCTTCGACGGCCGACTCGATGCGAACGGCTTTCCTTCCGGCGTGGATTCCCGGTGTGCCGGTGAACTCCGGCGAGCCGTCCACAAAGATTGTCGCCTTGCTCAGATTTGAATCGGAATCCAGTGGCAGGATATCTCCGACTTTCAGTCCGGCGAGCGTTTCAACGTTGATGTCGAGCGATGTGAGTTGAACTCGGATTTCGGAACAAGGGTCCGGCTCGCCCGCAACGCCGGTGGAGTTAATCGGCGTGCTGGTGGCGAAACCGGACTTCCTCGCCAGATCGAGGATTGCCCGTTCCGGAAGCACGAGCGTTGCCTGCCCGACGAGTCCGTTGACCGCCGTTTCCAGCTGCAGTCTGACGACCGGCTCTCGCGGTGAGATCAGTTCCGCCGCGGGGATTCGCCCCTCGACATGGGCCACCTGGAATTCGGCCGGCTGGAATTGAGACCACGCCTGCTGCAACGCTGCGACAATCGATTTCAGGCAGCGGGCGATCAGTTTCAGTTCGATGTCCGTCAGCGGACGCTCCGGAATGGCTGCCGACACGGTGCCCGATCCGCCACCGAGCAGGCAGTCGATCATAGGGAAGACCGCTCCGGCATTCATGGCGACCAGCGAGTGCGATCCCACCTGCCGTGACTCGACGACCGCGACGCAGCGGGCGTCGAGAGACGCGAGGACTTCCGCACAGAGGGACGCGGAAAAACCGGCGAGCCGAACTTCGCAGCGTCCTCTTAATGAGTGCTCCAGTTCCGCTGTCAGGTGCGAGCAGAGTGCTGCTGCCAGTTTGCGAACAAGTTCCGCATACGGCAGATCGGCGGACGGCTCCGCGATGGTGGCCGCAGTCGATGCGGGTCGAAAGACTCCCGTCTCCAGGCCGCCGAGAAGGGCATCGATCTCTGACTGGCTGAGCGAACTGGCCATCCGTGGCGACTCCGTCTGCGGGTTACTTGATCTGTCCGCTTCCGTGAACGACGTATTTGTAGCTGGTCAGCTCGCGCAGACCGCACGGGCCGCGGGCGTGAAACTTGTCGGTACTGATCCCGATTTCCGCACCGAGCCCGTATTCACCGCCATCGTTAAAACGAGTGCTGGCATTGATGTGGACGGCCGCCGAATCGCACGACGCGGCAAATCGAGTGGTCGCCGAAATGTCCTGTGAGACGATCGATTCCGTGTGGTGTGACCCGTACTCATTGACGTGAGCAATCGCTTCCTCGACCGAGTCGACGATCTTGACCGACAGAATCAGCTCCAGGTATTCGGTTCGAAAATCTTCTTCGGTGGCGGCCGCACAGTCGGTGACGATTTCCTGAGTCCGCGGACAGCCTCGCAGTTCGACTCCCGCGTCACGCAGCGCGGTGGCCGCGCCGGGAAGAAATTCAGCCGCGATGGCTGAGTGGACAAGCAGGGTCTCGGCCGCGTTGCAGACTCCCGGTCGCTGGCACTTGCTGTTCACGATGATCGATCGTGCCATTGCGAGGTCGGCGGCTTTGTCGACGTAGACATGGCAAATGCCGTCGAAATGTTTGATGACCGGCATCGAGGCTTCCGCCGCGACCCGCTCGATGAGGCTCTTTCCGCCGCGCGGGATCGTGACGTCGATTTTCCCGGACTGTTTGAGGAAGGCGCCAACGGCGTCCCGGTCAGTCGTGTCGACCAGTTGAACGGCGTGCTCCGGCAGTCCGTTTTCCTTGAGCGCCTCAACCAGCAGCCTGTGCAGCGCGAGATTGCTGTGCAATGCTTCTTTGCCGCCACGAAGGATGACGGCGTTGCCACTCTTGACGCAGATCGCTGCCGCATCGGCCGTGACGTTGGGCCGCGATTCGAAAATGAAAAACACGACGCCGAGCGGGACTCGAACCCGCGTCACGAGGAGACCGTTCGGGCGGACGTTGCTCTCAAAGATCTCGCCGATTGGATCGGGCAGGAGGGCGATCGCTTCCAGAGCCGTCGCGATTCCCTCCAGTCGTTCGTCCGTCAACCGCAGCCGATCCACCATCGCTGACGTCAGCCCGAAACCGGGTGCAGCTTCGATGTCCTTCGCGTTGGCGGCGATGAGCTCAGCCGTCCGGGTGCGGACGAGCTGTGCGGAGCGGCGTAGCCATGCGTTTTTCTGATTGCCGGAAGCAAGCACGAGCTCTCGCGACGCGTGACGCGCCCGGTCAGCCCACTCGCTGGCGTACTGGTTGAAATCGGTCATCAGTTTGTATTTGGAAGGGAGTGCGGATTTGGAAGGGAGTGCGGAACGGGGCCGCGGGAATCGACACTCGGCCAGAAAGCAGGTTCGGGCGGGTCAAAAGCGACGGAAGCGGAGTATCCGGCGGCACTTGAATCGTGTCAACGTGCTCTCGATCGACGCTTACTGAGCGTGAACGTCGGCCGATCGGATTTTCAATTCGGATTCGTCTCAGACAGAAGTTCTCACGCCGCGCCGCAGAGATAGCGGAACTCAGAACGCTCTCACTCTCCGAATTCTCAGCGACTCTGCGTGAAATTCCGAATCCTGGGAGTTAACTCACCTCGCGTCTGACGGTTGAGTCGGCATCGCAACAGACACCCGCCAATTCGACGAAAGACCAAACGATGAAAACTGCCGAACTGAAAGCCGCCTACGACGCGATTCACGACGAAGCGACGACTCTGGCGGGCGGGCTGACGGATCTGGCTCAGCGGGCGGCGGTTTATCACCACGTTTACCGGCACTCGGGTGGCAATCACGCCTTCCCGCTCATCGCGGCTCACGGAGCGTTGTGGGCACGCGAGTATTTCGCGATGGGACTCAAAATGGGAGAGGTGCTTTCTCTGCAGTTTGCCTGGAATCCGGCCAGGAGGCGTGAGCAGCTGGCCGCTCTGCACGAATTTGCGAAGGTCTTCCGCAACGTCAACCGCTGTGTCTGCATCGACGTCTACACGAATTACCATTTTACCGCTCGATTCGGGCACCATCCGGCCGCCGCAGAATTCGTCGATTCCGGATTGCTGGCCGCTTTGAATCAGGTACACGCTGCTCGCGATGAGGGCCGGGAACTTTCGGATGCGGAAAAGCGGGACGTCTTCGAAACTCACTTTCTGCACGAACAGGCGACAATTGTCGGGCCACGGATTGAGGCGGCGGTCGCGGAGTTCAACTGGCCGCTGGTTCGTGAGATCGCCGTGAGACCGCTCGTCAAGTTTGCCTACTTCCCTCGCCGAATGTGGTTCCGCAATTTCGCGTCAACCGCCGAGCGGATCGACAAAGGACTCTCGGCATTCGATACCGCAGTGACCGTCGGCTGGACACGTGTCGAATCGGCTCTCAGCGAGTACGACATGTTGCCGCGAGCCTTCTTCGCCGATTCGATCGCCTATTTTGCAGATCTGAGGCACACGGTTCTTCATCAGAATCGACTGGCCGTCCAGTCACCGGTGTTGTGAAGTCAAAGCAGAACATCATGACGGAGCGAGGATGCGCGAGCTTTTCTGTAGCGATCGGATCAGTCGGCATTGATCTGTGATGCCAGACCTGGACAATGGTCGCTTGAGATCAAGACGCGTCGCGGCAAACGACGATTTCCTTTGCGCGGACGGTCACCCTGCCCGGAGAACAACCAATGCTCACGATTAATGGCTCGAATTCTGGTTCATTCTGTGATGGTGTTTCCCGGCGACGCTTCATGAAGCTGGGTGCCCTGGGGATCGGCGGGCTCGGCCTGGCCGACGTGCTGCGAGCTGAATCGCAGGCCGGGATTGGTTCCTCGCAAAAAGCCATTATCAATATTCACCTGCCAGGTGGCCCGTCGCACACGGATATGTTCGACCTGAAGCCGGAAGCTCCGGTCGAGTATCGCGGCGAGTTCATGCCGATCGCCACGAATGCTCCGGGGCTCGACATTTGCGAGCACATGCCGATGCTGGCCACGATGGGCGACAAGTTTGCCGTCATTCGATCGCTGGTCGGTTCCAATTCGGGGCACGACAACCTGCAGACGCAATCCGGTTACAACCGGAAGAGCCTGGAATCGCTCGGCGGGCGTCCGTCAACGGGAGCTGTCATCAGCAAACTTCAGGGTTCGATCGGTGGAGCTCCTCCGTTCGTGTCCTACAGCGGTGGCTCGGCCGGATACCTCGGGCCGACATATCAGCCGTTCACTCCGAATGGGAATGGCGCTGCTTTGAGCAACCTGCGGATGGAACGGTCGCTGTCGGAAAATCGTTTGAGCGATCGGTCCTCGCTGCTGAGCTCACTCGATCGAATCCGCCGCGACGTTGACGCCAGCGGAGAGATGGTGGCACTCGACGATTTCACGAAAACGGCCATCGAAGTGGTGACGTCAGGCCGCGTTGCCGACGCCCTCGATCTGAAACAAGAGGACCCACGAACTGTCGAACGGTACGGCAAGGGCGGCTCGCAGCTGTTGACCGCCCGACGTCTCATCCAGGCCGGCGTTCGCTGCGTCACGATGAACGGCTTCGGCGGTTGGGATACTCACGGCAAGAACTTCATCACGCTGCGTGACCGCAACCTGCCGCAGCTCGACCAGGCCATGAGTGCTCTGATCGAGGACCTGACCGCTCAGGGAATGTTCGACGACGTCACGATTGTCCTGTGGGGCGAGTTCGGGCGAACTCCGCGGGTCAACGCAAACGCTGGCCGCGACCACTGGCCTCGTCTGTCGATGGCCTTCATGGCTGGCGGCGGAATCAAAGGCGGCCAGGCGGTCGGTCAGTCCAGTCGCAAAGGTGAAGTCGCCGAGAATCGTCCGATCGATTACCAGGAAGTCCACGGGACGCTGTACCACAACATGGGCATCGACCTGCACACGACGCAGTTCATCGACCCCGCAGGCCGGCCACAGTACATCCTCGACCACCTGGACCCGATCAAAGAGCTCGTCTGATCAGGTTCGCCAGAGATGAAAACCCGAAAGGGCACGGTGCCAGCACCGTGCCCTTTTCTTTTTCGTGTCCCCAAGTCGGCCCGCTCAGTGGACTTACTTCCCGGGGACTTACTTCCCGGGGAGTCGCTTCCCGGCGCGAGGTTCATCTTGCCCGGATTTCGACGATTGCTCTAAAACTCCCCACGCCTTCCTCGGCACGTGACGGGGGAGTGCGCGTCTGCTCGCGCCGGTGGAACCTTCGCGAGCGGCTCTCACCAGGATGGAGAGACCGATGCGATTGCGAATCAATGGACTGATACTGGCCGCCTTGCCGGCTGTTTTTCTGATGGGCTGCGGCGGCGGAGACGAAGCCGGTCCCACGCCTGCTGGCGGCGAGCCGGCCGCCTCGCCCGGAGGTGACGGAGCAGAGGGCCAATCGCCGGAAGGCGGCTCTTCGCAATCCGCAACCAAAGGAAAAACGGGGCTCCCCACGGCAGCGATTCCGGCTTTGCCGAAGCCCGAAGAAGAAGAACTCAAGATCACCCGGCCGCTGGACGGGACGCCCGAGGCGTTGATTCTGCAGATTACCCAGCTGCGGCTGAAACCGTTTTCGAGTTCTGATCCAGATACACCGCCGTCCGAAGAGGACGTCAAGAACCAGCGTGCCGCGCGGCAGAAGCGGAATGAGCAGATCATCGAACTGGCTCAGGAAGCGATCGCGATGACGCATCAGGCACCGGAAAAGGAACAGGTCTTCAACATCGCCGTACACCGACTGATGGATGCGACTCTCGAGCTGGCCTTGCAGGGCGATCAGGAAAGTGCCGACCAGCTTTATGGACATGCCGAGTCGCTGTTCTCTCGTGATCCCAAGTCCAAAGCGGCTTCCGAAGCGGCCTGGTTTGTTGCCCGTTACTCGAACGAAAACGCTCAACGGTTTGCCGGTCAGGACATTCGCTGGGTTGAGGAATTTTCCCGTCAGTCGCGAAGCTTTGCGACGAAGTTTCCGCATGATCCTCAGCGAGCCGTCGGGCTTCTCAACGAAGCCTCGACCACCTGCGATTACTGGGGCCTGCGAGACGAAGCCATCCAGTGTTACCTGGCTCTGCAGCAGGGTTTTCCGGACACACTTCAAGCCGAACAGGCGGCCGCGCCGTTACGCCGACTTAGCCTGCCAGGCAAGAAACTCGACCTTGGCGGCCCAACTCTGGATGGCGGATTTCTTCAGGTCGCAGACTTCAAGGGCTCTTCCGTGCTGATCGTGTTCTGGTCGAGCCAGGCGAAGCCGTTCGTCGATCAGGTTTCATCGATCGTTCCGACGATCACGAAGCACGAGAAGAACGGCCTGCAGATCATCAGCGTGAATCTTGATCTTGAAGAGTCCGCCCTCGACGTCTTCATGGAGAAGGCCGGGATTGGATGGCGAACGATTTTCCACGCGGACAAATCACTCCGCGGCTGGAATCACCCGGTTGCGGCGTACTACGGCGTCCGCAACGTTCCGCAGTTCTGGCTGGTCGACAAGGCCGGCAGCGTAGTCTCGACGACAGTGCAGGCCTCAAATCTTGACGCCGAGCTCACGAAGCATCTTCAGTAGAGTGATGCTTACCCGGCCTGTTCAAACCGCCGTCTCGCCGGGATGACGTGCTCAAGAATTCTCTTCTTGATTTCCATCTGCGTGCCGATCGGATCGATGTGGTGCACGATTTCGTCCGCGTAGAAATTCACGACCGGGCTCGTCTTGTCGCGGTAAATCTGCATCCGTCGCCGAATAATCTCCTCATCGGCATCGTCGGCGCGGCCCTCCGTGTCGGCACGGCGGCGAAGTCGCTCGATAATCGGCTCGTCATCAGTCGGGTCGAGGTGAAGGACGGCCAGGACTTCAATGATGTCCTGCATGAGCTCACACTGGCGGACACTCCGCGGGATCCCGTCGAGAATCAGAATATCTGACCCGGGCAGGATTCGTCCCTGGGTAACTTCCTGGTCGAGCCAGTGCATCCAGATTCTCACGGTGATTTCGTCGGGAACCAGCTCACCGTGGTCGATGTGGTGAGCCACAACCTGGCCGTCTTCGCTGTCCGGGTCGAGCCTGCGAAAGATGTCCCCGGTCGAAATGTGGACCTGTCCCTGCATCGTGCCGAGCAGCGCACCCTGAGTGCCTTTGCCGACTCCGGGCATTCCGAACAGTAATATCGACGGGATCTGCTGAGAGCGCTGCACTGTCTTCTCCGGGCCAGTTTGACCTCACCAGTCCACCTCCTGCATCCACTGCGGGGTGGCGGTTTTAGCAAATGAGTTCCAGCCAGACAATTTGAGGAGCGGACTCTCCGAAACTAATCCCGATCTTCGCTGAGGCGAATCTCAGACCGTTGAACCGCCTGGCATTTAAATTCCGGCCGAATTTCGATCCGGTTCCGGTGGATTGTCCTGAAAATTCGATCACGAAGCCCGAGCAGGCTGCCTGGAATGAGAGAGCAGCGCTACTTCGACGCGATCAACGGCGACCCTTCCAGAGCGATGTTCGACTGGGAGCGTCAGGAACTCTCGTGCTTCCTCGACGAGAAGAAATTCGGGACATGCCGAAATCGGACATCTGCCGGGAAACCGGCAGCAACGATCACGGCTGGAGCTGACATTGCGATTCGCCAGGGCGGTCACAGTTGCAGCTCGCGCTGAGCGGTCTCGGAGATCCAGCCCTCCGACGACCAGCCGCGTGCCTGATTGTAAACCGCGATCAGACTGCCAAGGCGTTCTCTGTTGAGAACCGCGCCCGAGCTCGCACCTGCTCCGAGTGGTTCCTCCAGGAAACGCGCGGGCAGTGTGTCCTCATCCGGAGTCCAGCCCTGCCGGATGTTGAACAGTTTTCTCGCGGTCACCAGGCGGCGGGCCGTTGTCGTGAGCTCGTCCGATGAGAATTCGAAGCCGGTCACGAGGCGCAGCATCTCGCTCATCGCTGCCAGGCGATCGTCAAACACGCCTCGCAGAAAACGACACAGAATCAACGAGTCCATCAGAGCCGACTCGTCTTCGGTTTCGATGGCGAGCGGCACGGCTTCGTCGCCGACGGCGAACCGATCGACGCGGTCAGAAAAATCGACCTGGTACGCACCCGACCGGTTGTGGTCCGCGCCGCGTGTGCCGACAGCAAAGCCCAGCGCCATCGTCTGCAGAGCTCGCGGTTCGTAACCGGGAAGTTCGAGCCCTTTAACATGCGGCGCGAAGGCCGCTGAGCCCTGTCCGATCTCTTCGGCGGCCGCCCGGCTTCCTCGACAAAGCAGCGCACCAATTCCTTTCCGCGCGGCAATATTGCGAAGCGTCTCCAGAAGAACGGCCCCGTTTCCGAACCGCAGCGAGGGTTCATCAATGAGGCCCCGCTCGGCACATTCCATCGCGAAGGCAATCGTGCCGCCCGCGCTGATCGTGTCGAGACCGAGCTCGTCGCAAAGTCGCGAAGCACGCAGCACGGTATCCGGATCAGAGATTCCACAAAGTGGCCCCAGCGCGAACAGGTTCTCATACTCGAGCCGCACGCCAACTGCGGTCGCCTCCGATCCTGTCCCCTCACCCTCCGGGGAAGAGGAATCGACGCTCAGCTCAAAAATGTGTTCGCAGCCAATCGTGCAGGCCGCACACGACGCCCGCGTTCGCTTGTGTGTCTCCCCGACGACTTCCGGGGAGATCGCTGCCGCGCCTTCGAATGAGCCCTCCTGGAAATTTCGAGTCGGCAGCGTGCCCAGCCGGTTGAACGTGAGCAGGTTGCTGACCGTGCCGAGTTCGCGGTACTTCTCCGTCGCCGGACCGAACGATTTCTGCGAGAGATCTTTCGCGTACTGAGTCAGCTCTTTCGGATGCGCGTACGACGCCAGCTTTGTCCCGCGGACGGCGATCGCCTTGAGATTCTTCGACCCCATGACCGCACCGAGCCCGCCTCGCCCGGCATGCCGGCCTTCGTTCGAAACCGTCGCAAAGTGGACGAGGTTTTCTCCCGCCGGACCGATCGATGCGATGCGGAAGCCCGACCCGATTTCGGCAGGCAGGCGTTCCTCAGTCTCGCGGCTCGACAGACCCCACACCGCACCCGCATCCACGATCGTGACCTCACCATCGTCGATGACGAGTGCGCATCGAGATTCGTTTCGCCCGGTGACGACGATCGCGTCGAAGCCGGTTTTCTTGCCGGCGATGGCAAAGCTCGACGACGACAGCGAATCGTTGAGCCGTCCAGTCAGAGGCGACTTCGACATCACGGCAAACTTCGCGCTGGTCGTCAGCGGACTTCCCACGAGCGGGCTGAAAACGAAAACGAGCGGATTCTCTGCCGAGAGGGCGTCGACGCGGGCCGGGCAGAGCTGAAGCAGCAGCCAGGTCCCCAGACCGGTGCCTCCGATGAACCGGCGCAGCACCACCTCGTCGATCTCAACCGCCTCGCTGCGGCCGGTCGTCAGGTCGACTTTCAAATAGCGGCCGTGGTAGCCGTGAAGCTGCATTCCGTGAACTTTCAAGAAAAACCCGAAAACCTCGTCGGGTTGCAAGTGCGTCGGCCAGGCTCGTTACGAACCGCCTCGCCCCGAGAATACCCGCTGAGCGATCGCATGCCACGCCAGGCCGACGGCAATCAGCACAAGTCCCACAAACCAGAACGGAATCCAGACGGCCAGCAGCAGGCATCCGCCAAGACCGGCCATCGACACAATTCGCGGGATTCGCTGCTCCTCAACCGGCTGCCGCAGGGCACACAGATTCGCGGTGGCGTAATAAATCAGCACGGTCAGAGCACTCAGCGACCAGGTCAGCTTCGGGTGACCGACGATCAGAATCAGAGCCACGATGCCGACCGCGACGAGGATGACAGCCCGGTTCGGTGAGTCGCCATTTTTGTTGAGGACGCTGAACCAGGGAGGCAGGTCGCCTCGCCGAGCCATCGCGAGAACGACTCGCGACAGGCCGAGCAGAAGGTTCATGAGCACGCCCAGCATCGCCGTCACGGCCCCCACCACGATCAGAGTTCGCAGCCACCGCGGAGCCATCGAGAGCGCGTCAAACAGCGATGCTTCCGTCGATCCGCCCTCGGGAATCCGAACCAGCACAAACGCCACCGACGTGTAAATGAGCGCGGACGCCCCGATCGTCAGCGCGATGGCGATCGGTATGTTGCGCGCGGGGTCGCGGATCTCCTCGCCCATCGTCGCGACTCGGCCGTAACCGGTGAACGCGACAAACACGAGTGCGGCCGCGTGAAGAAATGTCTGAGCCTGGAACGGCCTCTTCGCGGCCGCGGCCGGAGCGGCCTCAACCGTCAATCCGTAACACACAAACGCCGACAGAGCCACGACGCTGATCGCGACCAGAATCGCGTTCGCTCGAACAGACCGCTTGAGTCCGCTCAGCACGAGCACGGTCATCACGACGACGGCGGCCGTCGCGGTGATTTTCATGTCGAACTTCGCGACTGCCGGTACCAGTCTCGCCAGATAAATTGCGAAACCAGCGGCCGCCGTCGCGGCGGACGCCCCCTTCGCGACAAGGAACATCCACCCGGCCAGAAAGCCCAGCTTCGGGTTGAGGTACCGGTAGCCGTATTCGTAAGACCCGCCGCTGACCGGATGAGCGGCCGCCAGTTGAGCACTGCTCAACCCGTTGCAGAGTGCCAGCAGTCCGGCCAGCAGCACGGCCAGCGGAGTCCACTGGCCGGCATGAGCCACAACGAGGGCGAGGCTGAAAAATACGCCCGTGCCGATGATCGACCCGAGCCCGAGAACCACCGCGCCGAACAGACCGACCGTTCTTTTCAGGGACGCTGCGGGAGCGGATGCCTGGCCAGGGTCGCTCACGGGAGGGCTCGTCGAGGAGGGATGCTCGGATCGGCGAGAGTATCCGGAGGCGAGGCTCGTCGATCAATCGTCAGGTCATCGGAGGTTGAATTTGTCATTAGTTATTTTTCAACAGTCATTTGCCATTGGTACTGGGCTCCGTAGCACCTCAAATGAATAATGACAATTGACAAATAACTAATGACAAATCATCGCTTCCACCTAACACACCGTCGAATCGGCCGTTGAGAAGAGAAGTCAAAGACTCGCGTTCAGCTGTCCTCGAGGAATTCCCGTGAGAACTTTCGCAATAACTCTCTGCGGTGCTGTTCCTCACTCTCCCCGCCCAGGCCACGAGTGTCGCCCCGCAGTTCTGGGAGCAGACGCGAATGGCCTCGATCGTCGCTGTCGGAACGGCGCAGCGACAGGGCAATCAAATCACGTTCACCGTGTCGAGAATCCTGAAGGGCGAGCCCGGACGAGCCGGTGTATTTCACCGGTCCCCCGGAAGGAATCGAAAAGGGTGAACCCTGCATCGTCTTTCTGACGGCAGAGGGTGCGGGTGCTGCGCGACGACTCACGTTGCGGGAAGCGTTCCTGGAGCGGGCTGAGTTTGAAGAAAACGTCAAGGACGTTGTGAATCTCGACGCGCTGCCGGATGAGGATTCCAAGTGCCGGCTGCTGGTCGACTTTGTGATCGGTGGCGGACCGTCTCAGTACTACGCGCGGGATGAGCTCACCCAGCACTACGACAAGGAAGGCTACCCGGACCTGTTTGAGGAGATCGCGCCGACCCCGAGTCTCGCTCGTGGTTCGTTCAGCTTCTTTGTCAGATCGAAGGCAAAAAGGCACTCGCCCGAATGATGCAGGTGCTGGAATCTGACCCGCCAGACATGCAGCTGATCGCGATCGCGGCGCTGTCGCAGCTCGACAAGGGGAACGAAGAGGTCTCGCGGGCTCTTGTCCCGTTTCTGAAACACGACGACCCAATGATCCGGGCTCAGACCGTCGTCGCTCTTGACGAGCGCGGCCATCACTCGGCTTCTCCACAGATCGTTGAGGCAATGTCCGACTCGAACGCGCAGGTGCGAGGCGCCGCCGCAGGCTGGCCGTGGTACGACGAGTCGCTGCAGACTCCAGAGACGATTCCGCTGCTGCGAAAGTTGACGAAGGACCAGGACGAATGGGTCCGCTTCCGGGCTGGCGACGCGCTGATCCAGGTCGGCGACACAGCGTCGTTTTACTCCCCATCGTGGCGGTCGTGGTCGGCTACGCGATGGGAGCCGGCATCGGCTTCTGCCTGGGCGAGTACCAGGCGGCGAATCCGCTCGTCCACGCGCTGTTCCTGACGCCGGCCCTGACTGTTCCGCTTTGTCTGCTGAGCTTCGAGGCGGTCGCCACAGTCCGCTCGCGCAGGAAGAAGTCGTCTGAGTCTGTTGAAGCGGCTACGGCATAGGGTGGCCGTCGCGCCGGGTTTCTCCGCGGTCGATGAATCAACAATCGCTGATCTGGCTCGCAGCCCGCGCCCGCTCTCTGGTACAATGGCGGACCAGATTTTGAGGCCTCCAGCCAGCCGTCGAGTTCCGCCCACTCACCCATCGCGGAGAAATATCATGAGCGAAAAACCAGCCGAGAACCGTCGCGAGTTTATCAAGAAAAGTACCGTC
>ERZ891418.260-NODE-260-length-19196-cov-8.114675_pt1 | contig 19196 bp, 9 predicted proteins | sample MGYA00521236_ERZ891418 | MGnify/ENA primary metagenome ERZ891418 (study PRJEB32303, sample SAMEA104408696) | aquatic metagenome | biome: Brackish water; feature: Chemocline; material: water | place: Baltic Sea | collected 2014-10-18T10:34:00 | depth 100 m ... | reverse complement strand
CGGCCGCCATCTGGTACTCCCGGCCGTCCCGCAGCATGGCGAAGATCACCGTCAACAGGCGACGGGCCATGGCGACGGTCGCTTTCTTCTTTCCGGCCCGACGGCTGATCTGCTCAAACACGCGGCCCCACCGACTCGTCCGCTTCATCCGATGAGCCAGTTGAATCATCACCCACCGCAACAACGGAGAGCCGGCTTTAGTGATCTTCAGGCCTTTGCGACGACCGTCACTGTCACGCACGCCGGGATCCAGTCCCGCGTAAGAGACGACGGCGGCACCGTTTTTGAATCGGCCAGCCACGCTGAACAGGTTGGCCCGGTCCTGGTTGTACCGCGTGAGCACGCCTCGCGCCGTGTTCTTGATCGACGTAATGCGGCTCTGCACCTTGCACCGTCTGCGGATCAAAGCCCGATGCTGACGCACGCGCGGAGTCGGTCGCCACGCTTCCGGGATCATGTTGTGAGCCAGAAACTCCGCCAGTACGTACGCATCGATTTTGTCGGTCTTGCGGGTACTTTCAGCAATGATCCGCAGCTTGCCGGCATGCGCCAGCACGACACGTTCCGCCGACAGTTCCGCCAGCCGGGCAAACCACTCGTAACCGATGGTGGCTTCCACCGTGAGCTGATACGGCATCTGGGATTTCAGAAACGCTTCGATGCGGTGTACCTCACAGCACATAAGTCTCTGCCTCTTGACGACGCGCAGGGTGTCCTGATGTTTTTCGACCACACAGAACGTGATACTTTTCTTGTGGAGGTCTGCTCCGATAAATCGCATGGGAATTCCTTTTGTGGCGGTGAGAGAAGGGTTCAACACTTCTTCACTTATCGACCACGCATCAAAGGCCCCTCGACACTCGCCAGCAGACCTCCTTTCCTATACCTTCGGCCTACTCAAAACACAGCCACTTCGGGTTTCTGACCAGCTCTTTTGCCGCCTTCGCCTGGGCACGGGCCTCACCTTTAAACACGCGGAATTTACGATGATTATCAGCTGGGACTGGCTGGAGCAGTACGTGAAGCCGACTGAGTCGCCGATGGTGGTGGCCGAAAAGCTCGTGATGACCGGGCTCAATCTGGAGGGCATGGAAGAGGTCGGGTACGACCTGGCCGTCGATCTGGAAGTCACCAGCAATCGCATGGACTGCCTGGGCCACATCGGTGTCGCGCGGGAAGCCAGCGTGAGCTTCGGGCTCGACCTGACCATCCCCAAGGCGCGGCCGGCTGAAGGATCCTCGCCCGTGTCCGATGCCACCTCGGTCGAGATCGAGTGCGAGGACATCTGCCCGCGCTACGTCGCGCGAGTCATCCAGGGCGTCAAAGTCGGGCCGAGTCCCAAATGGATGGTTGACCGGCTCGCCACGGTCGGAGTCGCCTCGATCAATAACCTCGTCGACATCTCAAATTACGTGATGCTGGAGTGTGGCCAGCCGCTCCACGCGTTCGACTTTGACAAGCTGGCCGAAAATCGAATCGTCGTGCGGCGTGCGAAGAAGGGCGAGAAGATTCAGGCGATCGACCATAAGGAATACGAACTGACGCCGGACATGTGCATCATCGCCGACGCGCAGAACCCCGTCGCCATCGCCGGAGTCATGGGTGGCGCAGCGACCGAGATCAGCGCGGCCACAACAAACGTCCTGATCGAAGTCGCCGAGTTCGAGCAGCTTGCCGTGCGGAACACGGCTCGCGCGCTGAAGCTGTTCAGCGATTCTTCGCACCGCTTTGAACGGGGTGTCGATCCGCACGGGCTCGACTGGGCCAGCCGCCGGTGTTGCGAGTTGATTCTCGAAATCGCGGGCGGAGAACTGCTCAGCGGAAGCGTTTTCGCGGGGCAGCCTCTGCCGGAAGCCCCTGCGCCGATCGAGCTGCGGTTTGCTCAGGTCAACCGGATCCTCGGCATCAATGTGCCGGCGGAGGAGGCGGTCGCAATTCTGAAATCGCTCGGCTTCGAGCAGCAGGGAGAAACCACTGCCGAAGCGGCTTCGTTCGTGACTCCGAGCTGGCGGCGGCGGGATGTCACGCGCGAGGCGGACCTCATCGAAGAGGTCGCTCGAATTTACGGCTACGAAAAGATCCCGGAAGACGTGCTCGTCCCGTTGAGCCTCAGCCGAAGGACGCTCCGCGATCGCGTTGTGGAGCGAGTCACGGGCACTCTCAGCGGCGCGGGTTTTTACGAGGCGATCACACTGTCGCTGGTCGATCCGAAACAGGAAGAGCTGTTCACGCCGAGGCCGCTGGAAACGCCGCTCGACATTGTCCATTCCGACTTCCGCAAGATGTGCCGCCTTCGCGCGAGCCTTGTGCCGAGCCTGCTGGCGTCACGCCGCGAAAACGAACGGCACGGCACGTTCAACGCGCAGCTTTATGAGATCGCGTCCGTTTATCTGTCACCGGAGCCGACGGACCCGGCGGCTCAGCCGAAGATGCTCAGCCTGGTTTCCGGTTGCTCGTTTGCGGAAATGAAAGGCGTTCTGGAAGCCGTCGCACGAAGCGTCGACCCGGCAGCCGGGATCACCGTCGCGCCGAGCAGCGTGCCGCAATTTGTCGAGGGACGTGGCGCGGACATCAGCGTCAACGGTGAGTTCTGGGGCTGGTTCGGCGAGCTCGATCGCTCCGTCACGGACAAGCTCGACCTGCGCGACGCCTGCCTGGTCGCGGAAGTCGATCTGCGAGTGCTGGATCAAATTGCGAATCTGCAGCCGCAGTTCGCCGAGCTGCCGAAGTTTCCCGGCATGACGCGTGACCTCAACTTCATGCTCGACGAATCGGTCAAGTGGGACGACGTCGAGGCCGCCGTCACAAACGCCGCCGGGCCGCTGCTGGAGTCAGTCAACTTCAGCAGCCAGTACCGAGGCAAACAGCTTCCGCCCGACAAGAAGTCGTACGTGCTGACGATTCAGTACCGCTCGCCCGATCGAACTCTGACCGGCGAGGAAGTCGACTCGGCTCAACAGGCCGTGATCGCGGCCTGCGAATCGCAGGTCGGAGCCCAGCTTCGGTAAACAATCCGCGAATTATAGAGTGTCGCCGAGCGCGCCCTGGCGCGACTGCGCTTCGAGGAGGGCGAGGCCACCGCTGTAAACAGGAATGTGGTGCTTTGTCAGGGCTGAAAAGTGGGGTAAGCATCCTGCTTGCCGACGTTCTGTGAGCAAACATCGCAAGCTGGAAGCCAATACTGTTCGGCACGGCCTCTGCGTATCGCATCGTCAGGCAGGAACCGTGCCTAACATTCCTGGCAGGATGCCGATGCCGCTTTTGCGGTTCGGGCGACGATCGGGAAGTTGTTTCGGACTCATTTCCAGGTCCTCGCTGCAAACCCGCCTTGACCCGTTCCGGGTTCTTTGAGACAACCCGCGCCCCTTCTTGAGTCAAATCTCAAATCCCCTCCATTTCTCATCGGATTCGTCGGTCAGATTCTCTCCGCAGAACCGGTCGTCGAAGCCAGAAGAAGAAAAGCGTCTTCAGCACGCCGGACTTTTTCGAGATTCCGCTTCACCTCGACACCTCGAAGCGAGCTTTTTCCTCATGAAAATCCCGCATCGCATTCTGCTGCGATCCTGCCTTCCCGCGTTGTGCCTGACGGCTTTCGGCGGTTGCGCCAACTTCGTCGAAACCAAAGCGATCACGACGTTTACTGAGGCGCTCCAGAAGGAAAATCTCGACGAACTGAAGGGCAGCACGTCGTCACGGTTTGGAAACAAAGCGTTGCGAGTGCCGGAAGCCGTGGACGATTTCGCGATCCTGAGATTGCCTAAGGGCGACCTGGAAATCACCGACGTCAACGAAATTGACAAGGACACAAAGGAAGTCACTGCGAAATTCGGCAAGTCAACGCAGAAGTTCAGGTACCTGCTTGTCCGAAACCCCGACACTCGAAAATGGGTCGTCGACGACGTTCTGATCCGAAAGAAGAAGGACGGCATCACCTCCACAAAACCCGTCACAGAGTTGATGGACCTGGTGACTCGCGTGCGGGAATTTCTCGTCGCGTGGGACACGGGTGTGCGAGGCCAGATGCTTGAAGTCGCCACTCCGGAATTTGGCGAGACTCTCAGCCAGCTGCCGCGAGGCTACCTTGCAAAGCTGGCACAACGAGCGATCGGAGATCGTGCTGAGGACCTGAAGTTCCGACCCGAGGCACAGCTGGATGAAGACGTCGCCGTCGTGCGACTGCCGCGTCGATCCGGTCAGATGATCATCTCGTTCCAGAAAATGGGCGGCGAGTGGTTGATCAGTGACCTGGCTGTCGAGTCGAAACGCGACAAGGATCACATCCCGTCCGTCCGACAACTGGCCACGGCTTTGAACTCAGCGGTCAACTTCCTCAAGGCGTACAACAAAGGTGACAAAGACGGGCTGAAAGACGTCTGTCTGAAGTCCTTCTACCAGGGCAGCCTGGTGCCGGCGAACCTGGAGACTGTTTCGCTGCCCGATCCCGAACAGGCCGTCGATACGTTTCAGATCAAGCTGCACACAGGCCTCGCCGACTTCGTCGTGCCGCACGGCCAGGAGCTCGTCAAAATCAATCTCGATCGCATCGAGGGCGAGGACTCGGACACTCCCGTCAAGTTCCTTGTCAGCGACGTGACGTTGTACGAGCTGGAAGGAAATCAGGAGAAACGCCTCTCGGCGATGTTCCTGTCCCACGCCATCGTCGACATCTTTGCCGAGGGACTGGTCACGCGGGATCAGAATACGCTTCGACTGACTTCGACGCCGGACTTCCAGGAACGCGTCTGGAAAAAGCTCAACGAAAGCGAGCTGCTCGATCTGGAAATGCCAGAGATCGAAACCGCCGTGCCGAAAGTCATGACGACTGTCTTCATGGGAGCCGTCACGGAAGTCACCGTGCAGCAGGGAACGCGGGCCCTCGTTTACGTTCTGCGTGATGAAGGCGGAGCACTGCTCGTCGACGATGTCTTAATGCCGGTCATCAGCCGCCCAAACTCGCTGAAGCAGACTCTGGAAATCACGATCCCCGTCCGACGATTTGCCGCCGCAGTATCGACCAGCGACCTGACGCGGTTGCCACTGATTTCCTCAAAAGACTTCTGCCTGAGTGTCTGGCATTCGTGCGAGCGGATTCCGGAAATCGGAGTCAAGCCGAGCGAGCACTTCGAACTGCCGCTCACCACGCTGCAGGTCAAAAGCGACCGCGCCGTCGCCGTGCTCGGAGACGACCGTTACGGAGCCCGCGTTCTGCTGGTCAAAGAAAACGACAACTACGTCATCGACGATGTCCTGTTGATTTCCGGCCCGGAAGCGCGACAACGAATCGAACTGAAAAACGCTTTGCGGCTTGAGCTGTCGCGATTCCGCGGCAACGGTCGCGGCCAGGCCGCCGCCTCGCTGGAAGCTCCGCTCGTGACGAGCCCGTCGCTGCAGAACGCGGTCGGCCCGACTCGCTGAGCACGGTCGGGCTACGGTGTGACCGCTACTGTTTCAAATCGTCCAGGATCTTCGTCAGCAGATTCTTCACGTAAGCGCCCATCCTCGGCGGGACTTTGCCGTCCTTTGGCATTTTTGCCAGTTGCTCCGCGACCACTGTGGCACGAGCACCCATTGCGTCAAGAGCGTTGAGAGCCAGCATTGAGGTGTAGACGTCGTTCTGGTCGATCGGTGCGAGCTCAAGCAGAACGGGGATTGCCAGTTTGCTGTCTTCGTCGTCGCCCCACTGAGCCAGGGCCTGCGCCGCGATGATTTTTGCGGGCGCCGCTTTGTCGTTGAGAGTCGAACGAAGAGCGTCCCGCCCCACGGCAATGCCAGCTTTTTCCCTCATCAACAGACCCATCGCCGCCCAGTACCGGGCCGCACTGTCCTTGTGGGACAGATCCTTGATCAGGCTTGCGGTGTGTTTCGAGTCGAGCGACGAAGCTCGATCGGCAACATCCATGATCGCCTCGAGGTCGTAGGCTGCTGACTGGCCATACTCGTACGGACTCGAATCGGCACCGCGCGAGTGGACCTCACCCTCCGGCAGAAAGCCGATATCGCGAATCTTCAAGGCGAGCTCACGTTGCGCTTTCGCAAGGCGGTTTTTGATCGGCAGGTGCTCGGGCGAGTTCGCCAGGTTGACGACCTCATCGGGATCGCTTTCCAGATCGTAAAGTTCCTCGGCGGGCTTCGTCTGCCAGAACCGCGACTGCGCCGCGTTCAGCTTGCCGGCGTCAAACAACTGCTTCCAGACGCGAGTCGTTGGCGTCTGAAACATGTACTGGATGTACTGCCCGTAAACTTTGTGTGGCATGTAATTTCGAATATAGACGTACCGCTGATCGCGCACCGAACGGACCATGTCGTACCGCTCGTCCATCCGGCCACGGAAACCGTAAATATACGGCTGCGGTCCGGTGTCGTGCCGGCCGGCGAAGGCGTGGCCCTGCATCCACTCGGGCGGCTTCTGACCGATGAGGCTCAGCAGTGTCGGGGCGAGGTCGACGAAACTGGTGAGGCGATCGGACTTGCCACCCGTTCTGTATTCCTCGGGACGAAGATGCTTGAACTTCTCCGGGATATGCACGATCAGCGGCACATGCTCGCCCGAGTTGTACGGCCAGCGCTTGCTGCGCGGCATGCCTGACCCGTGATCGCCGTAGTAAAACACGATCGTGTCATCGACCAGGCCGGCCTCATCGAGCTCTTTCAAATGCCGGCCGACCAGTTCGTCCATCATCGTCAGGCGGTCGTAGAACTGAGCCCAGTCTTTGCGAACCTCGGGCGTATCCGGGTGGTAGGCTCGAACACGGACCGTGGCCGGATCGTGAATCCGGTTTGCAGCCGGTATCTGGTTTCGAATCTGACTTTCGTGGCTGATCGTGTGATTGAAAATCGCAAAGAACGGCTGGCCGTCTTTCCGGTTTCTCCAATGTGCTTTGTTCGAGGACTCGTCCCAGACCTTCCCGTTCGCGATGAGGTTGTAATCTTCTTTGCTGGCATTGGTGCAGTAGTACCCGGCCTCACGAAGAATCTGAGGATACATCTTCATCATCGAGGCCATCGGCACATTGCTGCGCATGTGCTCTGAGCCGGTCGCCGGTGGATAAACACCGGTGATGATTGTCGTTCGGGCAGGAGCACACACCGGGGCGTTCGACCAGCACGTCCGGTAAAGCAGGCTTCGCTTGGCGAGCCCGTCGATGTGAGGCGTCGTCGCGTAGTCGTCGCCGTAACAACCCAGCTCAGGACCGTTGTCCTCACTCGTGATCCACAGAATGTTGGGAAGGTCGTCCGCGGCGCTGACACAAGCCGGAGACAGAACGACAACAGTTAACAATGCAAGAAGGCGAACAAGCATGAGGTCAGTCCTGTTTCAGATTCTCTGTCTGCAGTGCAAAGACGCAGAGACGCGAAGTTTCGCAAAGAAGAAATGGCCACGCGAAAAGTCCATTGCGATCCTTTGCGACTTCGCGTCTTTGCGCTTTGGACCGAGCGATCTGAACTCATTCGCTGAAGACGTCTTCCAGGGCTTTCCGCATGACGGCCGGGTCGGGGCTGATGCCCGACCAGTATTCAACGCCGATGACGCCCTGGTTCACGAGCATGCCGAGCCCGTCGATGACCTTACACCCGGCGGCGCGAGCGTCCCGGACAAAATTCGTTTCCGGCGGGTTCGGGATGACATCGGCCGCGACCATGCCTGCTTTGAGTCCAGCAACGTCAACAGCAATTCGAGCATCGACGTCCGGAAACAGGCCGATCGAGGTCGCATTGATGACGACGTCGGTCCCGTCGGGGATCGAGTAATCGCCGTCCCACTTCACGAACTGAGCCTCGACTTTGACTTTGTCCTGCAGCAGCTTGACCAGCTCCGTGCCTCGCCCTTCCGAGCGGTTGACGATGGTGATGTTCGTCGCGCCGGCCAGAGCGACTTCCACAGAGATCGCTCGCGAGGCGCCGCCGGCTCCGAAAATGACAACCTTCTTACCGGCCGGATCGGTGAGCGTTCGCAGGGACTCGACGAAGCCTTTGCCGTCGGTGTTTTCTCCAATGAGCTTCCCGTCGCGACGTACGGCGCAATTGACGGCACCCATCACTGAGGCCGACTCACCCAGCCCGTCAAGATGCTCGATCACCGCCACTTTATGAGGAATCGTGCAGTTGAACCCGACGAAGCCCATCGCCTTTGCACCGGCCACGGCGGCGGACAGGTCGGCCGCGTCGACTTCGATCGTCAGATACCGCCAGTCGAGATCGTGGTGCCGGTACGCCGCCTCGATCATCACTTGCGTCGGGTTTTCGGAAACCGGTTTGCCGAAACAGCCGGTGAGTTCCTGTTTGAAATTCAGCACTTTGGCCACGTCGATACTCCTCAGGATGCCAGAATTGAGGCACGGAGAGTATCGGATAGCCGGGGCGGAATTCCACGAGGTGGCGGAGTGCGCTTCCCCGGGTCCAGCGCAGTGACTGAAGAGCGGCGGGTGAGGCGGTGCCCGGAAGGACGCGCTCAATCCCAGGCGGGTTCGAGCGGCATCTTCTCGGTCACGGTCACGTCGGACGACCGCATGATTGTCCCCTTGCCGTATTCCCACTCGGCGAGGGCCTGTGTGTATTCGACGAAGACCTGCTGTTTCTGCCGCAGAGTTTCCGCATAGGCATTCTGCGTTCGCAGAAACAGGTCGAGACTGATCTGTCCGCTTTCGAAAAGAACGCGATTCGCATCGACCTGTACTTCGGCTGCGGCCAGTTGATTTTCCAGCGTGCTCACCAGGTCGCTGGCCGTCACCAGTTCGTGGTAAGCCGCCCGCAGTTCATGTTCGACCGAGTGCTCGACCGATTTCAGTTGAGCTCGCTGCTGCATCAGCAGGATGGCGGATTGCTGTTCGGTGGCCTGATCGAATCGTCGCCCGAAGGCCCGCTCGTACCGAAACCCCAATGTCCAGTCCTGAAAACGATTGTCGAGAACCGTGCCGGCTGATTCCGAGAAATCACGGCCGACTCCGCTCCGGATTGACGCTCGTTGAGAAGCAATTTCCGGCCGGTTGACGAGCGCCTCGGACAGCGCGGCCTGCCAGTCCACTTCGACAAATTCCTGCTGCGGTGTCTCGTCCGGGACAATTCGCAAATCCGTCTCGCCGGGCATTCCCAGCAACTGCCGGCTGAACCCGCGACGGATCAAACGCGCCGTCTTTGACCGGACCGCTTCCGAGCGGATCTTTGAACAGAAACGGATACTTGCTCTCATCCACCAACCTTTTTTCGGGGATACGAATGTCCGGGATTCGGATCTTCGAGGTCTCCAGAGGGACGGCATCGGCGGGAGGAGGTCCCGGCAGTGGCGTCTCAATCGGCGGGGGATTGAACGAGGTTGAAGACAGTCCGCCCGGCAACGACTGCTGAGGCCAGCTCGAAACAGCGTGGGACGATCGGCCGCTCTGACTCGGCGGCGACATTTGTGCCGGCTGACCTCCAAGTGGCCGATTGTCAGCAGCCCGCAGAGATTCGTTTCAGAGTCTTCCGCTGATCGTCCACCGGGTTTGCGGGCCAGGCCTCAGCGAGCTGCTGGCTCGGTCGTGGTCACTGGCTCGTAGATTTTTGCGAGGGCCACCAGCAGCGTTTCCAGTTGAGCGTAATACTCATCCTCGTTTTCGAACGAGCTCTTCCGGTCGCGCAGCGAGATCACCTGCACCTCAATCCGGTCGCGTTCGCGCCGCACTTCGACGGGCAGAGTCTGCTCGGCATCGCTGCGGACGAGGTGCATTTGATGAGCCGCCTGCCAGTCGACGCCGGCTCCATCCGCAGCCGTCTTGACCGCCCGCACGCCGCGAAACCAGTCGGCCCTCACACCATTGCCGTCGCCGTTGTCGTCGAGCAGCGCGTGTTCCGTCGCCAGGCGGCCTTCCGTTTCGTAGAACTCCTCGGTCCGCCGACTGGCCGCAAGGAACGCTTCAAACAGCGAGGTCTGGCCGTCTTTGTCGAGGTCGAATTTGACGTCGCCAATGGCCAGCGACATGAACTCGCCGAAGCGGGCGAAGTTCTGTTCCGAGCCGCTTTTCGTCGCCGTCACCAGAACTCGCCCCGGTCCGGCGAGCTGCTTCATGAACGGAGCACTGCTGGAGGCACAGTTAATAAACGCGACCGGAGATTTCACCGGCTTCAGCCAGTCTTCCAGTTCCTTCGCGGAAACGTCCCGGCCCTGAAGATTGAACCGAGCCGTCCGGCCATCGAACGTGCCGTGCCCGATCAGGACCAGCCATAGCTCGCCGGTCTGCTCCTCGCGCTGAGCCCACTTCGAGACGGTCGACTTCAGCAGATCGAAATCCGTTGCCGCTTCGTCCGCCGGTTCTGCTTCGCTGTCTGCATTCGCGGCTCCCACGGCCACCAGCTGAGTCCCACCCTGCTTCGCCGCCTTCGCCCAGCGATTCGTCCAGGAATCAAACAGCTCGCCATACTCATCCGTGCCGGACGCCCCGCGGACGACGATGACAAGACGCTCTTCCGCCTGAGGCTCCTGCGCGGATGCGCAAGTTGTCAGGCAAATCACGATCAGCATCGCGACACTGACGCAAAGACGCGAAGGCGCAAAGGATCGCAAAGGACTCCACAGGTCAGGTTTCGCCTGACGAATTCCTTCTTCTTTGCGAATCTTCGCGTCTTCGCGTCTTTGCGTCAGAGGACGCTGCGTCACACCGATCATGGCAACCCCTTCGAACGTCGCAGACCCCACTCGCCCAGCAGACACGCCATCACGACCAGAAACACAAACGGAGAATCCCAAAGCGGCATCGTCCAGGCGGTCATGACCGGCATCGGTTTGCTGCTGAGGTCCGACACGAAGTCATCCAGGTCTTTGGCCTGAACGATCTCGCCGCCGGTTTCTTTGGCGAGCTTCTCCAGCAGAGACCGGTTGACGCCGATCGACTGAAACTCGCCCACAACCGGAGCGTGAATCCAGCCTGCCTCGGCCGGAGCGAGCGCCTCGCCGTCACCGTCGACGACTTCTGCGACAAACCGGTACGCACCTGATTCTTTCGGCACGAAGACGGTCGAGTACATTCCCGGATGCTCGTTCGAAGGTTCGGCGTCGAGAAGGACTCCCTCCTTCTTCGGGTCTTTCTCCGATGCCGAATCGTCGGATGCGACTTCTTCTGCCGGGTCCGTTTCGTCTGTTTCCGAATTGTCTTCGTCTTTCATCGCGAGCGGACCGACGACTCGAATCTTCACCTTTGCGTTGTCGAGCGGCCCGTACTCTTCGTCGGTGACTCGCACGACCAGTCGCGCGGCTTCCGGAGCGACGTCGACGGCCGACTGCGTGCTGAGTTCCACTCGACCGGGAACGTCCGCGACCAGCCATCGCACGGTCTGCCGCCAGGACTTGTAGAGATCGTCCGGGTGATTCTCAATCCGCTTGATCTGCCAGCGCCAGAGGTCTCCCACGAGCAACGCCGCCGAGCGACCTCGACCAAACTGCTGAGTCACCAGAGCCGGCCAGGTATTTGCCGAACCGTCGGTGACCCGCGCGAGCACAGACGCACCCGGCTTAATCCCTCGCACCGCGTTGAGCGTCTTGAATCCTGGCGTGTCGTGCAGCCGCTGCCGCTCGTCGGATTCGTTCGCCCGCAGCCGCACCCACGGCTGCAGCCAGCCCTCGCGGGTCAGCATCAGCTTCAACTTGATGTCGCCGTCCGGATAGCTGGCCCGGTCCAGGTAAACCGGCAGCACATCGGCAACCGGCGTACGGTCGTAGTCGCCCGCGTGAAACGTCTCCTGTCCGCCGAGCATCAACAGCCCGCCGCCGCGATGGCTGACGAACCGCTCGATCAGGTCGAGCTGATCCTGATTGAAGAATTTCGCCTCGATGTCGTCCAGAACGAGCGCGTCAAACTGAAACAGCTCTTTGGCTTCCTTGGGGAAGCCGCCGCGAAGTTCGTCTTTGTCTTTCGTGTTGAGCCGCACGAGGACCGGCTCATCGTAATTCTCGGTCTCCTCGTCGCCTTCCTTCTTGAAGCCGCTGAAGATTGAGTTGCCGGTCTGCCCGTCGCGGCCGCGGAAGTCGAATTTCGCCTCGCGTTTGGCGACGCGGATCATGCCAACCAGTTGGACCTGCTCATCTTCGGCCAGAGCCCGGTTCAGAAATTTGAATTCCCAGTTCGGCCGGCCGGAGACGTACAGCACGCGCAGTTCGCGACTGCCACGGTCGATCTGGATGACTCGCGAGTTGTTCGCCGCCGTCGCCTCCTCAACGGCCACCGGCTCTTCGCCGTCCTCGGGCGAGGTAACGCCTGTCACTTCCAGCCGATAAAACGTCACGCCGGTTTTGATTGGCCGAAACTGAAATCGAAACGGCAGTTGCGTTGTCGATTCGTCGATCGCCATTCGAGCCGATTCGATCTCGGCTCCGTCGCTGTCAACCAGGCGACACTTGACCGTACGAATCGCCTCGCCCCCTTCGCCAAGCGATCGGGCCGTCACGTTGCACTGCACGGAAACCGGAGCGTCCTCAAACGGAGTCTGAGAGATCGACACATTCTCGATCGTGAGGTCCGGCTTCGAGTCCGTCTCGCCGTAGACGACGGGATAAATCGGCGGCACAGCAGTAGGACGGGCCGCGAACAGTCTGGCCAGATCGGCCTCTGTCATGTCCGTTGCGTTCCCGTCCGTAAACAGCAGCACGCCGCCAACCGGCCGATCCTCAAACTGCTGAGCAAGACTCGCCAGTGCAGCCTGCAGCGACGACGTCTCGCCGTCGTTCTTCAGTGCGACAAAGTTGCTGACGCTGCGGAGCTGCCGGTCGAAGGCAAAGCGGTGCAGCTCGAAGTCCTGCTCGAGTCGCTTTGTCCATTCGGCCTGCTCGTCGGTCAGCGTCTTTTTAACCTGTGTGGCGAGGGTCGCTTCGTCGCTGGCCTCGTCGGACTGAACAGTGAGGCTCCGGCTGTTGTCGGCCAGAACCAGAAACAGATTCGAATGCGGCTCCGGCTGAAACCCGCTCCACACCGGTTCGAGCAGACACACAACGAGCAGTGCGATCCCGGTGACTTTGAGCAGCGAGGCGAGCACACGAATCTTCTGTGCCGAGTTGACTCGCCGCGACGACCACCAGATGAGATAGCCGGCGGCGACCCCGATGATCACCGCAGGGACGATCCATTCCGTCCGGCGGAAAAGAAGAGTTGCCAGTAGTTGGGACATGTTCTGTGCCGTTTGTAGTCCCGCCTTCCGGCGGGCTATGTGCTTTCGCCGCTTCTCGGCTGTCTACTTGCCCGTGCCGATTCGCTCGTAGTACTTTCTCACCATGTCTGCGTAGCGGTCCGGGACAGGGTCGCGGTCGATCGGGACGAGCGAATCCGGGGACTCGCGTTTGGCGATTTCTTCCTTGAGCCGCTTCTGCAGTTCATCCAGCGGGTCGAGGATTTTCATTTTCACGAGATTCCACTCCGGATCTTTCGAGTGGCGTTTGAATTCGATCCGCATGCTGCGCGCCTCTTCGCGAATCCGCGAGACCTCAGCACGCAGCTTCGGGTCGGACAGCGTTTCCTCGATGTTTCGCAACTGGTCAGACCACTCGACGAATCCCGGTCCGGTGAGCGGAGCACCGGCTCCGGACTGATTGCCACCCTGCTCGCTCTGCGACGGCTGCGAACCTGGCTGAGGTTGACTGCGAAGCCCCGGCCGGCCTCGCTCGCCCGGCTGAGATTGCTGCCCGGGTTGCTGTCCCGGCTGAGGTGACCCCGACGGCTGCCCCTGAGGAGTGCCGCCTGGCTGACCAGGCGTCTGACCAGGCTGCTGGCCCGGTTGACCGCTGGGATTCTGGCCGGGTTGCTGACCTGGCTGGCCAGGTTGTTGCCCTGGATTCTGACCCGGCTGTTGGCCGGGTTGCTGACCAGGATTCTGTCCGGGTTGCTCGCCCGGTTTTCCAGGCGGTTGACCTGGCTGCTCGCCTGGTTTCTGCTCACCGGGCTGGCCTTGCGGGTTGTCGCCCTTCTGCTCGCCGGGCTGCTGACCTGGCTGAGGATTCTCACCAGGTTTGCCGGGTTGCGGGCTCTCGCCAGGTCGCTGGCCGCGCGGGGTTTCGTTGGGTGAGGCATCACCCGGTTTCGGCTGAGCTCCCGGCTGGTCGCCGTTCTGCCTTTGCTGTGTCGACTGCCGCTGCTCGTTCAGTTCGCCCGGCTTGCCGGGAGTTGGACGCGTGTTTGTCGATTGACGCTGCTCGTTCGGAGCCGTGCCTTCACCCGGTTTCCGGCCGCCAGGATTCTCTCCAGGCTTCCCATTGGGATCCTGTCCGGGCTGAGGTTGCTCACCAGGCTTGCCCGGCGTCGCGCCTTCACCCGGGCTCCCCTGCGGATTGTTTTCGCCCGGCTTCTGATCACCTGGCTGCCCGTTGGGAGATTGCTCACCCGGTTGCTCGTTCGGGTTCTGGCCGGGCTGCTGGTTGTTTCCGTCGGCGACCTGCTCGCCCGGTTTTCCGTTTCGCCTTTGCTGAGCCAGTTTCGGATTGGCTTCGGCGAGTTCTTTCGCAATCGCTTCGGCCGCTCGTTCGGCATCGTCCTTCGCTCGCTTCAGCGAATCGAGCTCGTTGCCGAGCACCGAATCGGCGGCCTTCTCGATTCCCTGCGCGACCCGCTCAACACCTTCGGCCGCTTTCTTTTCCGCTTCGGTGGCCTGAGGCAGGAAGCCCCGTTTCACCAGGTCGCGGGTCTCGTCGAGGATCTCACTCGGCTTGTCGGAACGGGCCTTCCGCACAGTTTCATAAAGCTGCTTTGCGAGCAGCGGTTCGTTCGTTTCTGCCTCGCGGACGACGTCTTCCATCCGGTTCAAAACCTGATCGAGCTGGTCGCGTTGCGTCTCCAGTTGCTCCTCAACTTCCTTGCGGTCGGTGCTGCCCCGCAGCGATTTCTTCGGGCCTTCATCGTCCTTTTTTGTGAGTGCCTTTTTGATATCGTCCTGCCGCTCGGTGATTTCCTGAGCCTGCTGGCGGAGGTCCTGCATCGCCTCGCCAAATTGTCCGGCCGCTTTCTGACGGACTTCATCGCGAAGCTTTTCAAGTTCCCGTTCCGCGCGAGTTCCCTGGTTGAGTGCCTGCGAGAGCTGACCCTTTTCGAGGGCTTCCGACGCCTGCCGCGCCCGCGACCGGGCATCGTCGAGCTGCTGTTGCTGCTCGGCCATCTGCTGCTGATTTTCCGGCTGCTCCATCCGCTCTTTGACTTCGTCGAAGTCCTTGAGCAGTTCGCGCTGTTCGTCGCGAAGCTTCTTCAACTGTCGCTCCAGCTCCTCGCGTTCCCGATCAGTCTTCGCCTCGCGGAGTGCGTGTTCCAGCTCGCGGACTTTCTTGTTCATGTCGCCCTGGCGGCTGGCGAGGTCGCGAAGCCGGTTGAGCACCTGCAGTTGCTCGCGGTTCTGCTGTTGCTGCTGAGCCGTCTGCTGCTGCTGAGCCTGGTTCTGTTCTTCGTAGCGGTTCTTTTTGTTGTCGAGTTCCAGTTGCTGCATCTGCTGCTGCGACCGACTGCTGGAGCTGGATGAGCTGGAGCTACTTTGCTGTTGCTGCGTGACCTCGTGCTCGCGGGCCCGCAGTTTGAGCAGCCCCTGGTACGCAGACCGCTCGGCACTCATCGCCGGTGTCAGCGAGACGGCACTCTTATTATCAAGTGCTTCGGTGAGACGCGTGACGGCATCGTTCATCGCCTGGCCGACGGCTTCAGCATGCTGCTTCGACTGAGCGTCTTTGAGTTCTTCCATCAGTTCCTGGAGTTTTTCAATGGCCTGCTGCTGCGACTCGACGAGAAGCTGTACATCCTCGGCAAATGCCTGGGACACCTCGTCTTTCGTCTCGCGACGGATGATCTTCCAGGTCGCGTTCAGAATCTGCTTCTGAAGATTTGCGAGTTCTTCGGCTTTCTTCTCGCCCTGACTCTGCTGTTGTTGTTGTTGTTGCTGCTGAGCTGACTGGGCCTGCCCTTCGCGGAAGATCTCTTCAAAGTGCCGCACCTCGGCAAAAAACATGTCGGACATCGTGCGGCGAGTCTGACCACTGGCGTCGACGTCATCGGCAAAGAAGTAATACGAGACAAGCTGATCGGGCTCGGCCTTCGCCAGTTCCAGTTCGACCAGGTGAGCCAGCTTGTGTTTTTCGCGACCCTTCGCGGCCTCGCCGAGCGAAACCGACTTTGGTTCCTGATCACCGACGGCCACGACGAAGCCGTGGTCCTTCACACCGAAGTCGTCCCACACGGTCGCTTCCAGTTCGATTTCCTCGATCGGCGAAACCTGCATGTCCTTCGCCGGGAAGACCAGCTTCAAATCCGGCGGCCGGTTCGCGTAGGCAACAATTTGAAACTCTCCACGATCGCGATTGGCCCGTTTCTGCGTGTCGAACAGGTCGAACTCGAACTTCGCCGTTCGGTCAACGGGGACTCGCACGGCGTAGATTGTCTCTGCGCGGTTAGAGTCCGCTTCATCTGATCCCTCGTCCCTCGCCACTCGCCTCTCCGCCGCGAACTCAACGAGCTCCTGCGAGCTGAGTTTCTTCAGCGGGAACCGCTCGCCGTCTTCGCGCACCAGCTCACCCAGCTTGAGGTCCTTGTTGAGGCGGCAGAACAGGACGACCGTTGAGCCTTCGACCGCGGAGACACGCCACGTGTCTTCAATCAGCTCGGGCTTCATTTCGGTGTACGACGGGAATTCGATCCGGGCATCGACCCGCTCGACGATCGGCAGTTCGTAGACGCTGATCGAGAATGTTTCTGTCGCGTGTTCGTCGTACTGAATGGTGTATTGGAAATCGCTCGACACAGCCGGCATGCGGAACCCGAACAGCGGATCCTTCAAGCTCTTCTGCATCGGAATCTGAGCGGACTCTTCCCCGGCCTGCTGACTGAGCGTCACGTCGGCTGGCAGCGGTCCCTCAAACCGGGCGGTGATGAGCAGACTCGTTCCGCGTTCGACTTCCGTGGTTCCCGGTTCGACCGTGACGTTGAAGTCGGGCTCGCTTCCCGGTCCCTGTTCGATCGGCGTCTCTTCCTGCCCCGTCACATCTGCCGACGCAACCACTTCGCTGCCCGGCCGCCGCAGATCGTTGGCAAAGTACAGCGTCACGGCCAGCGTGCAGAGGGCGGCGACTCGGCAGGTCAGGATGCGACTGTGCGGGACGACGCGCTGCCATTCATTCATCGTGGCGTGATGGCCGACCTCATTGGCCAGCTGCCGTTGCAGCCACGAAAACCGGCCGGTCTCCCGATCGGGAAGCTGTTCGATCGTCGTCAACAGTCGCTGGTTGAGATCAGGAAACTGGTTCTCGATCAGCCGCGCGACTTCGAGTTTCTCCTCGCGCGAGGTCCACCGCCGCGACCGGAACTGCCACACACTGAGCAGAGCTGCCACCAGCAGCACGAGCGTGCCGATCGTCTGCGGAGCGCCTCCGGCATTTGTCGATCCGGCAAGAGTCCCCCACGCCGCCAGCGCGACAGCGGCCGTCAGCGACCAGACAATGAGAAGAGCCGTCCAGCGGCGATAGCTCCGCAGTGCCTTTGTCACCTGGTCGAGATTTTTGAAAACTTGAAGTTCCATCAGAACGCCTCAAAAAGAGTGCGCGGGAATTGGATTTGCATTTCCATTATGCCGACTCCTCCATCGCAAGTCCCTGTCTTTCCGCCGTGCGGCCGGCGAGCCAGGTTTCCAGGAGAAGCAGCAACAGGCCGCCGAGGATCAGCCACTGCCAGGCTCGCTGGCTTGCTTCGAGTTCCCTCGACTGCAGTTGTCGTTTTTCTTCGTCGCTCGGTTCTTCACCGGCGGCTGTGGCGAGCGGGATGCCGATCGCCGCAAGTTCGTCCAGTCCGAGCGGACTCGTTCGACTCTCCAGCGGATCGAGGTTCGCCGCGAACAAGCTTTTTCGCGGACCGGATGAAGGCGTCCAGGCGACCTGATAGATGCCGGGCTCGCTGGCAAGAATCAGTTCGCCCGATCCGTTCTCATAGTCCTTCACCAGACCGGATGGGCGAGTGATCTTAAAAGTCTTCGCGTCACTAAGAATCGACAGCGGCAGAGCATCGCCAACCGTCAGCCGCGATGGAGGGGGAGCCGTTCCCTCGACCCGTTCCAGCAGACTGTTCACGACGGGCACGAACTTGGACCATAGGACAAAGCGACTGTCGGCCGCGTGCCAGCCGAACGTAAACAGCGTCACGCTGCCCTTTTTGTTTTCGAATTCGACGATGGCTGGCGAGCCGGAATCGAATTTCGCCAGGACGCTGGCTTTGGCATCGTCCACCTGACATTCACGGTGCTTCCAGATGGGCAGCTTCGAAAAGTCCGCCAGTCGGACATCGTTAAACGCCGAGAACAGAGGGTGGTCCAGATTCACCTCGCTGAGCATCGCGTAGTTGTCGACGCTGGCCTCAACAATTTCCGGGACCGCTCGATCGGCAAGTTCAAAAGCAAGCCCGCAGATTTCCGGAGTTTCGCCAACCACGACGACGTGCCGACCGTTACGGATCTCGTCGCAAAGCTGCTTGAGCTGCTCGGCATTCAGCGGCTGAGCCACGATCGTCAGTGCGGCCGCAGCGGACGCAAACGTCGGCCCGTCAGAGGCGACAACGAAATCGATCTCGCGAGTTGGCGTCGGAAGGAAGGCTCGCTCGATGTAGTAGCGAAGTTCGTTCGGCTCGTCGGTCGCTCCCTCGCCGTAGTACTCGATGGTGACTCGAGCGGGGTCGGGGCGGACGAACCAGGCTTCGTTGTCGAAGGGCGTTGCGTCTCCGGTCAGGGTGAGTCGGGTGGCTCGCGCGGTGAGGTCGTTTTCGGAAATCCGAACCACTCGGTTTTGTCCGGCGGGCACTTGCGCGGAAAGGGTGAGTGGCGCGGCGAGTTCTTCGTGAGCGACGAGCTGGATTCTGTCTGCTGGCTTCGATGTTTGACCCCTCTCCCTGACCCTCTCCCCTGTGGGAACGAGGGGACTTGTTGCGCTGCCAGGCGAAAACTCCTCGACGGCGATCTGAAACGCGTCCGACGCCGAATCGATTGAGTTGTCGATCCTCACTCGCAGATCGCTGTCGCCCTCGGCCGAGCCGATGATCTGCAGGCCGGCGTTTTCGGGCGTTTTGCTTTTCAGCGGGCGGAAGTCGATCGCGACGGAATCCGGCCAGTCGAACGCCTGGAGACCGGTCAGGCGGCTGCCTTTCTGCAGATCGGAAATCACTATCAGCTGCGTGGCCACGGCGGCCGTCTCGGTGGCTTTCTGATCGAGGACGGCGGTCACGGCCTCG
>ERZ891418.259-NODE-259-length-19207-cov-6.562396_pt1 | contig 19207 bp, 21 predicted proteins | sample MGYA00521236_ERZ891418 | MGnify/ENA primary metagenome ERZ891418 (study PRJEB32303, sample SAMEA104408696) | aquatic metagenome | biome: Brackish water; feature: Chemocline; material: water | place: Baltic Sea | collected 2014-10-18T10:34:00 | depth 100 m ... | reverse complement strand
CCTTTAAAGTCTGGGGTTAAAGCTTCAACCGCAGTTTCTGGGTTGAGCTCTTTAATGGCTTTAACGGTTTGCGCGTAATGTTCTGCCCCGCCGTCCTCTAAATCATCTCGGTTAACGGAAGTTAAGACAACGTATTTAAGTCCCATGGTTTTAACGGCTTGGGCTGTGTGCATAGGCTCACCCAAATCTAGCCAGCCTTTTGGGTTGCCTGTGTCGACCGAGCAAAACTTGCAGGCCCTGGTGCAGACCGAGCCCATGAGCATAAATGTAGCAGTACCAGCACTCCAACACTCAGAGATGTTTGGGCACATGGCCTCTTCGCAGACTGTGTTGAGGCGTTTGTCTTGGACTTGCTTTTTGACCGCTTTAAAATTTTTATCAAAGGTCGCTTTGACTCTGATCCACTCAGGTTTTTTTTGGTTGGGGATAGAAGAATACTGATTGGCTTTCTGGCCATTTTTTACAGCCTTGATGCCATCGCGATTCACAATTTTTTGAGTGGGGATAATTTCCATTACTTAAATAGTTTTTGTAGCTCTTCTCTTGCGATTGATTCTACTCCTTCCATGGTGACATTTGAATCAAAATCACTGATTTGGGTCACCTCTAAGCCCTCATACCCGCACGGGTTAATCCTGCTAAAAGGCTCTAGGTCCATGTCCACGTTTAAACTAATGCCATGATAGGTTCGGCCTTTGGAGATTCGCAAACCAATGGAGGCTATTTTTTTCTCTTTCACATAAACGCCTGGTGCCCCTTCAACACAATTGCTCTGGATGGCGAAGTGGCTCAGGATAGTTTGAATCAGGGTTTGTAAATCAGCCACCAAGGATTTGGGGCCCGTCTTTCTGCTTTTAATATCCAACAAAAAATAAAGAACTAGCTGGCCTGGGCCATGAAAAGTCACCTCTCCACCTCTATCGGTTTGAATGACAGGAATTTCTCCTGGGTTCAAAACATGCAAGGGATCTGCAGCCGTGCCCAGGGTGAAGACTGGGTCATGTTCAAGCAACCATATTTGATCTTTAAAAGTATCTGCTTTGACCAATGAGCGCATCTGCTCATAGGTCTCTGTATAGGCTTTAATGCCTAAATGAATGAGCTCAGGAGTCGCTGTCACTGTTGGTTCGGGCTTCCACAAAGGCATCTTCGGCAATGGCGTGAAAGCTTTTGACTTCCGCTAAGAAGGTTTTAAAAGACTCGTACACTTTTTTAACATCCGGGTCATTGGCCGCCGAGGTCTCTAGAATCTCCTCTGAGATAATTCTAAATTCATTGATAACATCTTTGGGCAGCTCTCTGAGCTGGACGTCATGATTTTGAATCAGATCTTGCAAGGCTCTGTTATTAGAGGCTGTGTATTCATCCAGCAAATCTTGATTCACGGCTTTCGCTGCTGTAGTCACAATGGCCTGTAAGTGAGGGGGCAGCGTATTCCAGGCATCGATGTTAATCGTGAATTCAAGCATGGAGCCTGGCTCATGCCAGCCAGGATAATAGTAGTATTTTGCCACCTGCTGAAAACCAAAGGCTAAATCGTTGTAGGGCCCAACCCACTCCACTGCGTCAATGGTTCCGGTTTGCATGGCTGTATATAACTCGCCACCAGGAATGTTTACTGGGATGCCGCCGGCTCGCTTAAAGACTTCGCCGCCAAACCCTGGAAAGCGCATTTTTAAGCCTTTGATGTCTTCGAGTGAATTAATTTCTTTGTTGAACCAACCAAACATTTGAGTGCCGGTATTGCCACCGGGTAAAGGCTTCAAATTAAAAGGGCGATAGAGGTCTTCCCAGAGCTCCAGGCCGCCTCCACGATTAACCCAAGCGTTGATTTCATCGGCCGTAAAACCAAAAGGCACACCAGCAAAAAATTGTGCCGCTGGAACTTTGCCTTTCCAATAATAAGCCCCGCCGTGACCCATCTCTACTGAGCCGCCCGACACTGCATCAAACACACCCATGGCCGGAACCAGTTCACCGGCTCCATAAACTGTTACTTTTAACTGGCCTTGAGACATGTCTTCAACCAGCTGACTGAATCGCTCGGGCGCCATGCCCAAGCCCGGGTAATTCTTTGGCCAAGTGGTCACCAGCGACCAAGCATACTTTTTAGCTGGGACGGCTCCCTCAGTCAATTGCTCTGGAACACCACAACTGCTCAATAAAGAGATTGCTAGTCCGGTAATTAAAAAATGTCTCATCCTAATGACTCCAGTTTTGCGAACGCTAGTACCAGCCATTTGCTGCCAGCTTTTTCAAAATTAATTTGAACCCTTGCCGATTCACCCGATCCTTCATAGTTTAAAACGATGCCCAGTCCAAAGGTAGGGTGTACCACTTTTTGTCCCAACCCTATGCCAACCTCGTCCTTGAAATCCATCTTAGATTTCCTTGCTGTGCGCACATAAGGCGTGCTCACAGAAGCTCTGGGCCTGATCTCTTCAATAAAGACTGCGGGAATTTCTTTTAAAAATCGTGAAGGTGGATTAAAGACGTCTGAACCATGCAGTCGCCTAGATTCTGCATGAGTTAAGTAGAGCTTTTTCATGGCGCGAGTAATGCCCACATAGCACAGCCTTCTCTCTTCCTCTAATTGCGCTGGAGACTCAATGGATCGACCATGCGGGAACAAACTTTCTTCCAGGCCTGTAATAAAGACCAGGGGAAACTCTAAGCCTTTGGCTGAATGCAGGGTCATCAGTTGAACCGCGTCTTGGAATTCGTCGGCTTGGGTGTCTCCGGAATCAAGAGAGACGGTATCAAGAAAAATTTCAGCAATTTCCTTGTGAGACATTTCTTTCTCAAAGGATTGCTCAAAGTTTTTAGCAGAGGTCACCAGCTCTTCTAAATTTTCTATTCGGGTTTTGCCTTTTTCACCGGCTTCTTTTTTATGGTATTGATAGAGCCCAGATTTTTGAATAATCATCTCCATCAACTCAGACAGCGGCATGGTATCCAGCAACCCAATGCACTCACTGATTAAGGCCAGGTATGCATTTAAGCCTTGGCCCGCTTTGCCGCCCATGCTTCCTTCGTCATGAAGTTTTGCAGCGGCTTTGATGTACGAAAGATTATAGGTCTTGGCCGTCTCTCTAATTTTTGCCTGCGACTTCACGCCAATGCCCCTGGTTGGATTGGCAATGGATCGCTCAAACGCGGGGTTGTCATGGGGGTTAAAAATCACTTTGAGGTAGCTCATGGCGTTTTTAATTTCCATGCGCTCATAAAAACGTAGACCCCCATAGATGCGATAAGGGATGCTCGCTCTGAGCAAGGCTTCTTCAAGCGCTCTGGACTGAGCATTGGATCGATAGACTATTCCAGCATCGCTATAAAGCTCCCCGTCTTCCATCCAGCTTTTGAGAACTCCCGCAATAAATCTTGCCTCGTCTTGTTCGTTGTAAGCTTGATACAGGGTGATGCGCTCACCCTCAAGAGAATCCGTCCATAGGTTTTTGCCTAAACGCGTTTGATTGTTGTCTATGAGTGCGTTGGCAGCGCCTAAGATCACACTGGTTGAGCGATAGTTCTGCTCAAGGCGGATGACCTTGGATCCTTCAAAACTCGATTCAAAAGATGAGATATTTTCGACCTTGGCGCCCCTCCACCCATAAATAGATTGATCGTCATCGCCAACCGCGGTGATGGTTGCTGCATCTGATGCAATCTCCTTGAGCCAGTTGTACTGAATGGTGTTGGTGTCCTGAAACTCATCCACCAACACGGCTTTAAATCTATTGTGAAAAAACTCTTTGACGGTTTTATCTGACTTGACTAGTTCGTAGGCTCGCAGCAGCAGCTCAGCAAAATCTACCAGGCTGTCATTGGCGCAAGCATCTTCGTAGTGCTTGTATATGCCCTTGACGGTCTGAGCATAAAAATCTCCATTGTCCGAGACATCATCGGCCCGAATGCCTTCATCTTTCCAGCCGTTGATCTGCCATTGAATTTGTTTGGGGGGCCAGGCCGAATCATCTAAGCCAGCTTCTTTGGTCAAGCGTTTCACAATTCTAAGCTGATCGTCACTATCTAAAATCGTAAAGCCAGAGATTAATCCCGCTTCTTTGTAGAATCTTTTTAAAGTTCTGTGTGCCAAGCCATGAAAGGTTCCACACCACATATCCCCGCCTGGAGACTGCAATAATTCCTGAATTCTTGATTGCATCTCTCTGGCTGCTTTATTAGTAAAGGTGACTGCAATAATTGATGAAGGGTTAATGCCCATGGCCTCAACTTTCCAGGCAATGCGATGCACCAATACCCTGGTCTTCCCTGAACCGGCTCCAGCTAGGACAAGCAAACTCTTATCTTCCGAAGTTACAGCCTCACGCTGGGGATCGTTTAAATTTTCGAGTATGTGAGAAACATCCATGGGGGGTTCATTTTTTAATCTAAGAAGCCTATTCTAACCTCTATGCAAACTAAATTATTAAGAGAAATCAAAAATGCATTACCTAATCTTAGAAAATCTGAAATCAAGGTTGCAGAATTTGTTTTAAATAAGCCTGGGGATATTATTGAGCTGACAACAGCTCAAGCATCGGGTGCGGTTGGGGTCAGTGAGCCAACCCTAATCAGATTTTGCCAAGCGTTAGGATTTAATGGCTTTCAAAAGTTTAAGCTCACTCTGGCGCAACAATTGGCCGCGGATAATTATTTTCATTCCTATGAGATTGATCCAAGTGACAGCATTCAAGAAGTCACTGAAAAAGTCTTTGATAGCACGATTAGTGAGATTTTAAATGTTCGCTCACAACTCAATCAAGAAGTGGTTGAGCAAGCCATTGAGACGTTGGCTAATGCTAAACGCGTTGAGTTTTATGCCTTTGGGGGGTCTGTGCCTGTGGCCATGGATGCGCAGCATAAATTTTTCAGGCTGAAGATCCCATCATCTTGTATTTCAGACCCACACATTCAATTCATGTCTGCCAATTCTCTTAATGAAAAGGATGTGGTGGTGGCTATCTCACAGTCGGGTAATACTGCTGCTTTGGTAGAGAGCATTAAAACGGTTAAAAGTTTTGGCGCGATTGTGATTGGACTTATGCCCTCAGGAACCCCGCTTTCAAGAATCTGCGACATAGCGCTCGACATTGATGTGGGAGAAAATGCTCGGTTAACTCGGCCAATGACCTCCAGGCTTGCTTACATGGCGATCATAGATGTGCTGGCAGTGGGCGTGGCCCAGCTAAAGCCCGAGGCACAAGATCACCTGTTTAATATTGTCACCAGTCAGAATTCTTTAAAGATTAAATAGTTAATACCGAAGGTTCTCTCTGAACCAAAGATTGACCATCCACTTTTCTCCCTTGATAACTGGCATGCCTGCATGCAGTGATTTGGGATGAATTTTTGGATGTGAAGCAATGGGAACCTCATCTAGAGTGTTATGAAAGACCACCACATCTCCTTTTTTTGCTGTTACGGTTACGCCAAGCTCAGGAAAATCTGTGCCGCCGCCCTCCTCAACGTCGTTGAGGTAAATCAATACTGTGATCATTCTCTGCCCACCGGGCTCCCAATTTCTCTTCCCATCCAGGGTCTGGAAGTCAAAGGAGTCAAAATGCGGTTTATATTGAGCTCCTGTTTTGTAGTAGACCAATTGATACTGTTCCGCGTTGCGTATGGGTATTTGCGTCAAAATTGAAAGTCGCTTGCTGACTTCGTGCACAATATCGTTGGCATCATGCTCAATCCAACAATTTTCACTGGTTCTGCTCTCATGTTGGATGTGTTGATCGGGGCTAATGACGGTCGATGGCTCGAGCTTGCCCTGGGATGCTTCTATAAATGCATCGCATTCCATATCACTAATAAAGTCAGTCACAACATATAGGATTGGATTCCCAGAATACATGGTGACATTTTCAGCAATTTTTTTTGGGTATTCGGTATTCATAACGTGAAATAATTGTATGCTAACAAGGAATCGATCGTATACAAAATGAGCATATTTATTTCAATTGCATCCTATCAGGACCCGTTGTTGGTTTCGACTATCTTTGGCGCCTATAACAATGCTAGGAATAAAGATGAATTAATTTTTAGTATTTGCGATCAATCAGACGATCCTATTAATATCGATGATTTAGACTTTGCAGATCAAGTTAGGTATGAACACGTCAACCCAGTCTTTTCGAAAGGCCCTTGTTGGGCAAGACACAGAGCACAAACTTTCTATCAAGAAGAGGACTATTTCTTACAAATTGACTCACACACTCAGTTCCTCCCGAACTGGGATGAGTTATTCAAAGAGGCTTTACTTAAAATTGAAGCAGCGGGATTAACCGATGGTTATTTTGCTAAACCGATTATCACCTCTTACCCCAGAAGCTTTAAAGTGCTTGATTTTGAGAGGGGTCTATTTGAGCTGAATACCGGAGATAAACATACCCAAGTGATCACTTATAGAAAGGACAGCCTCTTTTCTCGCGGTTCATTTTCTCGGCAAATAGGCATCCCGACTAAACACACAGAAATAACTCATGCCTATCTCATGGCTGCAGGCTGTATATTTACTCGGGGGAAATTTGTGAAAGACATTCCCTATGATCCAAATTATTATTTCTACGGCGAAGAATTATCTATGGCATTGCGAGCCTTTACGCATGGCTTTTCATTCTTTCATATCCCAGACGTGCCGCTTTTTCATCTTTACACTGATGTCAGCAACATCCCTAGGAAGTTGCATTGGGATCCAGAGGATGATGCAAACAGAGCGATTAAATGGCATGAGCTAGAACAAAAAAGTCTAGATCGATTGGATGATTTATTTGCTGGGAAGATTGAGGGCTCAATGGGCCTGGGATCCCAAAGATCTCTTAAAGACTATGCAGTCATTAGCGGCGTAGATCTCAAAAATAAAATAGTTTTAAATTTAGAGCAGGCGACTGAGTCTGCGTTTCTAGAATCAGTTGAATGGACAAAAAACCCAATAGAAAAATAATAATAGGAGAATATGATGAGCGAGGAAGCAAGAAATTTTTTAAACAGCTACGGGGACTTTGTTACCAAAGTAACAAGTGAGCCCAGTCTCAATCAATCAAGCTTGGATGAAAGAATGAAAGAGATTGATGCCTCTTCGCCTATAGAATCTGCAAGACTGTTAACCGCAGCTCTTGGGCTTGGAAGCGAGACAGGTGAATTTGTTGAAATAGTCAAAAAAATGTTTCTTCAGGGCAAGCCAGCATCTGAGGATAATATTTACCATATGAAGAGAGAGCTCGGTGACATTATGTGGTACTGGGCTACTGCCTGCATGGCATTGAAGCTTGATCCCTATGAAGTGATTAAAGAAAATCAGGATAAGTTAGAGGCTCGCTACGGAGAAAAATTTCAAGTTGACAGGAGCGAGCATCGCAAAGACGGAGACCTGTAAGTGCCATTACTAAGCTAACTATTAATTAACTTAGTAAATAGATTTTTCTGTGAGATCTGCCACTGCTGCTTGATACTCTTGTTTCAGCTCATCAACTAATGATTGGACGGATGGTGCATTCTTGATTGATCCAATGCCTTGACCTGAGCCCCAGATATCCTTCCAAGCTTTAGCATCAGTATTGCCGCCTGAGCCAAAATTCATGGATGACTTATTAGCATCGGGAAGATTATTGGGATCTAGGCCAGTGCTCGCTATAGAGGGCTTAAGGTAGTTACCAGCAACTCCAGTGAACAATGAAGAGTAAACAATATCATCCGCAACACTCTCAATCAGCATGTCTTTGTAAGCTTGCTCGGCATTGGCTTCTTCTGTGGCGATGAATCTCGTGCCCATGTAAGCTAAATCTGCACCTAGGGCAAGACTTGATGCAACTGCGCTGCCTGAGCTAATAGCTCCAGAGAGAATAATGGTGCCATCAAAAAACTCTCTTACCTCTCTCACCAAAGCGAATGGAGATAAAGTCCCTGCATGGCCGCCGGCACCAGCGCAAACTAAGATTAAGCCATCAACGCCCTGCTCTGCAGCTTTTCGAGCATGCTTAACACTAATAACGTCGTGATAAACCAAACCACCATATGAATGAGCGGCCGTCACGATTTCTTCAGGGGGTCTGAGAGAGGTAATAATAATTGGGACCTCATGCTTAACGCATGATTCCATATCAGCCATTAAGCGATCATTGGATGCATGACAAATTTGATTGACTGCAAATGGCGCTATGGGCCTGTTAGGGTTTTCTTCTTTGGCTGCTGCTAGCTCTTCTTTAATGCGAACAATCCATTCGTCTAGGACATGTTGTGGTCTAGCATTCAATGCTGGAAAAGAACCAACGATGCCAGCTTTGCATTGAGCAATCACAAGCTCGGGACCAGAAACTAAAAATAGCGGAGAGCCTATCACTGGAATTGAAAGGTTGCCCTGAAGTATTTTAGGAAGTGTCATGGTGATCCGTGATTAGAAAAAGTTATAGCTTACACGAAGCTAAATGGTAATTAAATAAAGGTTGGTAAGTTATTGAATGTTATCTGCAACCCAGCTGATGGACCAGTTGTGCCCAAGCCTGTGCCCGTTATAAGTATCCGGCAACACGGTTACCATGCTTCCCTCTATCACAATATTTTGAGGGTTCTCTGGTAGATCCTTGAATGCACTATCTAAATGTTGCTGCGTTCTCCATTCATATAGATTGACCATCGGTTGAAGCTGAATAGTAGGCTGATAACTACAAAGACTATTTAGCGAAGCCATGCCTTGAAGCGGGGAGGCAATGATGTGAGCATCAAGCCTGACTAAGTTTTTCCAATTATTTAAAAGGTGGCTAACTAAGATGCCGCCATAGCTGTGTCCCATGAGGGTCACTGTTTGAATTTGCCTGTTTTGGCTTAAAAGATTTTCTAACTCAACAATTAACCTATCTCCAGACTCTTTGTAGCAGCCATGATCGGGCCATCTATAAAAATACATTTCATTGGTTGGTGTGTCTAAAGTCTTTAAAGGATAAACCCACTCATACCCTTCACTCGAACCGCCATGAACCGCTATGGTTATTTGATTGGCGTTTTGTAGATTAGATTCTAAGGACTGCATGCCCATTGGAAGCTCAATCAGGCGAGCGCCCAAGGCTTTAACTGAAATATTATCTTGAAAATCACTAAGCTGGACTTTCTCTGCAACAGGCCCATTGCAGCTGACTAATGCTAGCAATAGGATTGAAAAATATTGTAAAAATTTCATATGAGGTTATTTAATAAAGTAAGCAACGCTGTGATAAGTAAAGTCTTTGGCTCCAATCTGATCAAAGCCCATAAGCTCGTGAAAATCTCGTGAGCCTTGGTTTAAAGGCTTTGTATTAACCTCTAAAGAAACTGGAAGAGAGTATTTTTTAGCTTCTAAAAAAATATTTTCATAGATTGCTTTTCCAAGGCCCGCTCTTCTGTAGCCTTTTTTAATGCAGACCCTGTCAACATATAAAAATTTCTTTAGCTTGTTTAAAAAAAATTTATAGTTCTCAGAGCCATAGCTTGTGCCCTCTCGCAAACAGATGATAAAGCCCACCACTGCACCCTGATCTAGGGCAACTAAATTATAAGTGCTCAGAGAAATTAGTTGCTCAAGATCCTCAATTGAATCAAGAGAGCCAACGTTTGGGGTATTGGCTTGGTTCATATCATAGATTTCGTTTAGCCATTGGCGGTTCTGTTCGCCAGAATGAAATTGTTCTAATGTGGGCAGCGCTGTCATATCTAATGCTCTAGTAGCTGTTCATGTTTCTGATTAATTATCTGAGCCTGAAGCAATAATCTCAACATAAGTTTTAATACCATCTACAAAATCATCCGCATCGATGCTTTCATTGGTTCCATGAAACCCGGTCATATCCTCGGGGACAATGCTAAATGGATTAAACCTAAAGGAGTTATCGGCAACTTTTGAGTAATGGCGAGTATCAGACGCTGCAATCATAATTCCTGGAACGACCACAACCTCTCCGTAAACTTTATTTAATGAAGTGGCGATGATGTCATAGCCTTCAGACTGCCAATCTGAAATACCTGATGCCTCCATTCCCCCCAAAAGCCTAACCTCTACCTGCTCTGATTCAACTGCATTCCTTACATGCTCGGTCACACCCTCAATGGAATCTCTGGGATGAAGTCTAAAATTAATAAGTGCTGTGGCTTCAATTGGCAAAACGTTACTTTTAATGCTTCCATTCAACATGGTTGGGGCGGTTGTTGTTCTAATCATGGCATTAATAACAGGTGATGAAGACATGAGGCTGTCCAACAACCCTCCAAACAACCAACGATTTGCAAAAAGAAAGCGATACCCAAATGGCATGTGTTTACTAACGCCATCAAACATCTCCGCGCTTAAGCCATCCAAGCTTCCTGGAAGTGGTGCTTTCTCTAACTTGATGAGTGCATCTGCAAGAATATTCACAGCTGTTTTTTTGGGTGGTGTTGAGGAATGGCCGCCGGCTGCTTTAGCAGCAATAAGCAAATTCATTATTCCCTTTTCTGCCACATTGATAGGCGCAACTAATTTCTCAACTCCAGGGAAAAAGCCTTTATTTACAAACGAGCCTTCATCTAAAGACCAGTGGAGTTGAATGCCTGCACTTTTTAATTTATCTGCAACAAGCGCAGCCCCACCCCCTCCGATCTCTTCGTCATGACCAAAGCTGAAATATACGGTTCTGGTAGGTTGAAAATCATTCTGTATCAGATGAGTGGCGGCCTCATACATTCCAATCACGCCACTCTTATCATCCAGGGCTCCTCTGCCCCAAATTCTATTATTCGAAATTACACCTGCGAAGGGGTCTTGCTCCCATCTCTCTTCTGTGCCTGGAATCACTGGTACAACGTCATAGTGTCCTGTTAAAAGAATGGGGGCAAGGCTTGGATCAGAGCCCTGCCACTTGTAAAGCAAGGTATATTCCAGCTGCTCAAATTGCATTTGTGAATGAAATTCGGGGTAGGTTGCAACCGCCCATTTGATGAATGCGTTGAACTCTTCTTTGATAAAATTCTTTGAATCTTGGTGTGAAATAGTTTTAAACCTAATGGAAGCTGCAAGATTGTTGCTCACATTTTTTTTATCTATTTGTACTTGGGATGCCTCTACCAAATTAGGCTGAGGTGCAACATGCATGAATGTGCGAACAAGCGCGATGGCAAGCAATATCAGAATTGATGACAGCAGAAGAAGTAATAATTTTTTTAACATCTCTTGCTCCTGTAAACCATGCGCTTCTTAAAAAAGTTCTGGTCTTTTGCCTGCAAAATTTGCGAAGTATTCTCTGATGCTATCTAGATCCTTCTCGAGATCTGCTGTTGGAATAAAAAAGTCACCTAATTGAATCGTCTTGTTAGAAAAATCAATTCCAGCAAGCATGATTTTGCTATTCGTTTGATGGGCGATCCTTAAAAAGCCTGATTTTAATCTTTCAACTTTTTTTCGGGTTCCTTCGGGAGCCATCCCTATAATAAAACCTTGATATTGCGCAGTGATAGCTTGTATTTCATGCATAAGCTCTTGTGGGCTGGCTCTGTTTACCGGGATGCCTCCTAGCGATCTTAAAAGACGTCTAAACCCTGTTTTAAAAATCGAATGTTTGCCGATCCAATGAATATTAATATCCCAGCTCAACACAGCAGACATGGCCACAACAAAGTCCCAGTTTGAGGTGTGGGGGCCCACAACTAATATGACTCTCTCATCTTTTGGGAAATGGCCAACTGTTTTCCAGCCCGTAACCCTCATAGCCAATTTACCAATAAACTTGAGTACTTTGGGTCTATGCGCAATCAAATGCTCTGGAATAAATGTTTTATATTTTTTCATACAAATTAGTCTACAGGAAAGTTGATCTAAAGGGTTTTAGGCCATTGTTAATTTTTCGTATTTTTCAATTGCATTGGCAATCTTCTCTATCACATCGCCTTGAGCAAATTTCTTTGTGTTGATGTAGTAGGGATGAGGAAGAGAAGACAATTCTTCGGCTTTTGCCATCACTCTGTCCATAAATGTACCCTCTGGTACCACCTCATCAATATAGCCAACTGCAATGGAGTCTCTCATAGAATATGCATCTGAATGATAAACAGCGGGATAAAAATAATTCTTATTTACCCTGGCTTTTAGTATCTCCATAATTTGCGTGGGAATGTCCATATGATTTCTCACCTCATTTGCCTGACAAATGTATTGCCCATCTATGGCTATCCGATAATCAGCGCAGCAGGTCACAAATAAACCGAGGGCGATAGAGTGACCAGAAACTGCTGCAATAATTGGTCTATCAAAGGCATAAAGATCTAAAAGTGTTTTGTAGCCCAGGGTTACCATCTTGTGGATCTTGTCCATGTCGCCTGTGGCAAGAGTCTTCAGATCAAAACCACCAGAAAAGAGTCCCTCTCTTCCGGTAATGACCAAGGAGCCTGAGTCTCTCGGGACCTCGGCTAATAATTCATTAAACTTGGTGAGCATTTCATAAGAGAATGCATTCGCCTTTCCATCATCAAGCCTAATGATTGAAATGTTATTCTCTTGGCTTAACGTTGCTATTTCTGTAGACATATTGTGCTTCTAGTTCTTCTCTAAAGTGTTTAAGTATATTTTAACTTTTAACTTAGCATTTTCTCTAATATCCATATAAAAAAGAGCATAGTCTAAGCCATGGTAGTTGCCGGAAGCTCCGCCAAAGGCTTGAAATCTTGTTCCAGTTTGGTCTGAGGCAAATAAAGCTCCATTCTTGCATTGCGCTTGAACGTATTGTTTAAGAGGCGGCTCTAGCGCCTCAAATACTATATTCTTCGGGCTCTCATCTCCAGAAAACTCGAGGCTAAAGTCTCCAGAAGTGTAAACCGCTCCCTTTGCATCAGAGAGATCAGAAAGCGCACCCTCATTCTTCCAGGTAATAGGGTTCACACATATATTATTTTCATATAAAGGCATTTTTTTATTTAGCTGAGCGTCACTTAAAGTGTCCCAGTGAACCAAACACCCAAGCTGTTCAGCGCTGTCGCAAACACTTATGTTGGCCATATCAACCATCCAGTCTTTGGAGATTGTGCCGCCAATGATGTAAGCGCCAACCATTCTTGGGTAAAGGTCAGAGGCATCAATTTCTTCTGCAAGTAATCTAATTGCGTGGTGTGTGCCTTGGCTATGACTAGCGATAATAAACGGTCGGCCCTTGCTATCGTTATTAAGAAAGTGCTCGAATGCTTTTTTTACATCTTGGTAAACAAAGCCATGCACCTCAGCTCGCACTTGATCGGTGCCAAAATAACTATAAATCGATGCTTGGCGATAATGGGGGGCATAGATGCTGCAGCATCCATTATAGGCGCTGGCTTGGTTTGCCATCATCCACTGAGTGTTCTCCTTGGTGACAGATTGCTTTTCTAGGGGATCTGTCCAATGGTCTCCTTTTAAGTAGCCTGTGGGGTGAATGAAGAATACATCTACTTCAGCATTTGCCTGATCAACGCCCTCTTCGCCTGCCGGAAAGAAATCTGCTTCATCTTTAATAGAAGGCAGAGATGCCCAGGAGCTCGTTTTAGCATAGTCTAGTTGATCAACAGCATCGTTTGGATCAAATGGATGATCTGGACCACTAAAAAAATAATCGTAAGCCATATCAGCTGTTAGACCTTGATCTCTTAACTCAGCAATATAAGGGTATATCCAAATCCCGATTCCAGAAATAAGAATCGCCAAAATAAAAATAATTTTTCTCATGCGTTTACCTAATTTTATTTAATATCCAAAAACCCAGCCAAGTACTGACAGCAGCTTTAACTGTTTGAGCTATAACCACCGGCAATGAAAAAATAAAATCTAGGTAAGGGTTCCAAAGCCAGGTGTATAACCAGTCGACGATAGGAAGAAAAAGAGTGAGGTAGTTTTTAAAAAACTCTATGTGAGATAAGGAGAGTATTCCAAAATCAGTTGTCACCACAACCCAAAGTCCCCATATAGCTATACCAATCTGCAGTGGAGTTGTGCCTATGCAAAAATATGCAATAATTCTAAGAAACCCGTTCATGAAAGTTACCCCCCGGTGACTTAATCATAGAACCTTTTAAGGAGAAATAAAAATGCATACAAAATTAAAAATATTTTCATTGGCTGCAATATTGCTGTCATTTAACCTTTCAGCTGGCGAGCCATATGGTTCACATACCTCTGATAAATGGCAAATTTGGGCCTATTCCAGTGCTGCGCCTGCATTTATTGGTGACAATGCTGCAATCATAGGTACCGGTGGAAAAGTTCTTAGAGAGGGCAGCAACGGCTGGACCTGTCAATCTGGAAATCCAAGACCTTATCCAGCAAAAGGCTGGAAGAGCCCTCATGAAGCGATGGCAGCTTGCCATGATGATGAGGGAATGAAATGGATGATGGCATACATGCAAGGTGTAAAACCAAATATGGAAAGAGATACTTACATGTGGATGCTCAATGGAGATATGGGTGAAGATAACACCAAAGCTGGTGTTTTTAATAAGGAAGATGCAACTCCAGGCGAGTGGATTGAATCTGGACCACATTTAATGTTGATGCCAAAAGATCCAGCTACCATCGAGAAATTTTCTACTGATTTTATGAGCGGAGCGCCCTATGTAATGTTTGCAGGGACTGATTATGCTCACTTGATGATTCCAGTCGAAGGCTATTACAAGTACACCAAGTAATTATCTTTTAATGCTCTGGCCTCAGGCTAGAGCATTTTTTACCTCTCCCTACCTCGCCATGCCCAAATGGAAAAAGGGATACTGAGAATATAAGCCGCAGCTATTACATTAAGCGTAACCCATAAGAAGTTAATTAAGGATAAGACAATGAGTGAGAATAGAATCAAAAATAGGATTCTTGATTTAACGTGCGGGCGCCCTCTTTTCACCGAAAAAGTTGGGATCTGACTGACCAAAAGACCGCTGATGAGTATGGTGTAGCCGGCAATAAAGTTTAAATGATTGTAGGCCCAGTCATAGCCCAGAAAAGTATGGGTTAGGGGCAATAGAATTAATAAGGCGCCCATGGGGGTTGGAATGCCAGTAAAAAAGTAAGGCTTATCATCCGGAATCTTGGCTTCTTCTTGCTTCACGTTGTAAAGTGCGAGCCTGAGGCATGAAAATACTATAAAAGCTAAGGCAGCAAAGGCACCGAGGCTGCTATCTTGATTGAAGATTGTCATGTAGAGCAATAACCCAGGCGCAATGCCAAAGCTTAAAAAATCTGATAGAGAGTCTAGCTGCGCGCCTAGCTCCGATTCGCTTTTTAATTGTCTTGCTAACATGCCATCAAGCACGTCACAAATTCCGGCCAGCAAAATGCATATCACCGCCAAGTTAAAGTTAAACTCTAGCGCATATCTGATGGAGCTTAAACCAAAGCATAGGCCTGTTAAAGTCACTAAGTTTGGAATCAATACTCGTAAATCTAACCTGTTCATTGAGAGCCTCTTGATAATGGCAGAGATGCTAAAACTGTTTCTCCTGCGGTCACTATATCGCCTAGCTTGCATGCTGTGATGGCATCAAGCGGCATGTAAATATCTACTCGAGAGCCAAAACGAATTAAGCCAAAACGCTCGCCTTGATCAAGCCGCTCGCCTATCTTTGCGAATCCTAGAATTCGCCTAGCAATTAAGCCGGCTATTTGAACCACGATAATTTTTGCATCATTGTCTGTTTTAAGAACCAAGCTGCTTCTTTCATTTTTATCGCTGGCTTTATCAAGGCTGGCATTTAAAAACTGTCCTTTTTTATAAACGATGTTTTCGATCTCTGCTGCAATTGGGCTTCTGTTTACATGCACATTAAATACGTTCATAAAGACACAGATGCGTTTCATCTTCTCTGGGGCCATGGAAAGCTCTGAAGGAGGAATCGCCTCATCAATGAGGCAGACTTTGCCGTCAGCAGAACTGACTATTTTGTTTGTATCGTTGGGAACATCTCTTTCTGGATCTCTAAAAAACCAGATCACAAAAAACGTTACGGCATACCCAATTAAAGCTGCTGGGACCCAAAGAAAATACATGCCAGTTGAGGTAGCAAAAAAGATTAATGCAAATTTCCACCCCTCTGGATGAATATAGAACTGGCGTTTTTTATTTGTTGGTGTCATTGAAATTACTATTTTAAATAGAGCATTCTATTCCAAAAAGAATCCATATTGTTTGTTATGGCGCTTTTACCTGTGTGTATATGATTAATGCCGCCATTCCTAGCTGAAGGATTAGTGTTAACCATAAGATGAGCTTGGTTGCTGGCTTTGGTTGCAATGCTGGATCTAGTCTGTTGGTGAGGTATATGGCGCCGATATTTATGATGGGTAGTCCTATTGCGGCCCAAATACCTGCAATTAGTAGCAGCATAATGGGGTTGGGTAACAAGAAATATGCAATGCAAGAAAAGAGTGGAATGGCGAAGCCGACGATTTGTATTAAGGTCTTCCTTGTTGTTACTTTTTCTAAAACTAGGCCCATAGAGATTAAATAGTCAGATATAGTGCGAGTAAATGCTGCTGTTCCTGATAGCAGGGTAGAAAATAGAACAAAGAAAGCCAGCGGAATAAAAAACCATTTGGCCCAACTCCCTAGGATTGTTGTGAATATATTTAATAAGGTTTGGATAATGTCTCCTCCAGGCGGCGGGTACAATCCAAGAGTGTGAAGGACGGCAGCGCCTAGTAGAAAAAATGGCAACGTACCCACGGTCACAAAAAATACTGTTGCCCATACATCTGTTTGCATCACTTTAATCCAAGCTTTTTGTTCCTCGGCCTCATTGCCATGCTTGGCATATCCTTTCTCGAGGCACCAGTAGGTATAGGCCATAATTTCTCCATAGCTAATGCCAGTGAAACCAAATACCGCTAAGGCCAGCGCCGCATGCTCAAAAGGAAAGGAGAAAGATAGACCTGCAATTATTTGCTCGCTAGAAATTGCATAGGGCGTTGATTGCATAGCTATTGCAATGATTAATGTAACCACTGAGAAAAAGGACACCATCGCCAGTAAGATTTTCTCTAAGGATTGGTAAGAGCCGAGATACAAGATAAACCAAGTAATAGCACAAGAAGCGGCAACCCAGACTTCGACACTTAATAGTGGGATCATCAGATGCCCTGCTTCTGCTACTGCCCCAGCCAGTCCGCCCATGCCAGCAATCGACGGGACCACTCCGATAAACATAAACCACACCAACCACGAGGCTTTTTTACCCTTGAGATTTGTCTTGGGTCCAGGCATATCAGAGAATGCCTCTAAAAATGTTTGATTGGTTGCAATAACATATCTACTAATTTCAGCTTGGATTAAAGGCTTGCTCCAAAGGCTTAATAGCAGCCACCACAACAAAGTAAAACCAGTCGCAGCCCCTAATAATGGAGCCAAGGCTATCGAGCCACTGCCCACAACGCTGCCTGTCACAATAATGCTTGGGCCGATAAACTTTAGTCTCTGTAAAAGAGAGGTGGGCGCTTTATTCATGGGGTTTGTGTAGCAAAACTATGTCCTTTGAGGTGATTTCATACTGCCAATTTCTTTGTGCGGCTATAACTTCAAAAGTTTTTTCAGCATAAAACGTTACGTGTGTTGAGTCTCTCCTATAGTACCAAGTTTCAAACTCTTGGTCAGGGGTTAAAAAACAGGTCATTAATCCAAGCCAGCCTCCGGGCTTCAATAAATTATCAAGGGTATTAAATTCTTGATAGGGGTGGTGAAAATGCTCTGCTGTTTCTGTACAAGTAATAAAATTATATTGATTTAAAAATATTTTTTTATCTGGGAAGAAAAAAGGATCGTAGAGATCTACTGCAAAGCCATCAACTTCGAGCATATCGGCCAATGCTGGCCCATGTCCGCAGCCGAAATCAAGGCCCTGGTCACCAGCGGACAGCTTCTCTTTTAATGGCGCAGTCAGCCTAGATAAAAATGCGCGGTATGTCTCGTCATCAATGCTATTGTTGTGCGCTAAGTAGCGCTCTTTCTCAACGCTGGATTCAAGATAGAGACTGGGATCCAAGAATTTTGCAAAACAAAATTGGCAGTTCCAATATATTTTGCCATCAGAGGTTTGGAAGCGTTCAGTTGATTGGTGATTACAAACAATGCAATTCATGGAAGGTATTTTTATAAAATCTTTTTAATGCCTTCGATTGAAACTAACATTCCCTGATGAATGCTCTCTGCAAAAATCTCAGGTTCAATTTCTGTTGTCCACTCCAGAAAGCAGCTAAAATTATCGTGAGGGATAATTTTCATTGTTGCTAGATGATGCTCAATGGGTGCTGGGGTCTCTATGGCTGAGTATTGCAAGACCATCTGATGGTCATCCTTTAAGAGTATTATTTCTGTGATGGTCCCCATTCCCTCCATCTCAAAGAATCTGCTGTCACCATCTACTGTTATTTTATCTATGGTCGGCACCCAGTCGCACCTGCCAATGTCTGACAAGATACTCCATAACTTTTTTGCTGAGCAATCTAGCTGAACTCTCTCAGAAAGAACCTTCATGATGCGACTTTATTTGTTTGAAAATTAGGCATTTTTCTCTCCTATTTTAAATTCTATGTTTGCTCGGCAAGCCTGGGCTCGTTTCTAGGCATCTTTTAAAGTGAGCATTGGGGAAGTATAAATTGTTTTTCTTATAGAAATAATGCCTGCAAGAAATATGAAGGTTACGGCAGCAAGAAAGCCAGACCCAAGAATATATGGATTTGGGGAATAAGATAACTCTAGAACTTGGCTGAAGATCACGCCTGATAATATTGTTGCAGCTATGATAGCCGTCATTGCAGATAGCACCCCAAGCACTAAAAATTCTGCAGCCGCTGCTTGAAAAATTAAGGATCGCTTGGCCCCAATGGCATGGAGAATGGCGGCCTCTTTCTTTCGTTGATCTGTGTTTGAGAAGATTGAGGCTATGAGCGCAAGGATGCCAGCGGCCAAAGCTAAGATAAAAATATATTGCACAGCCAGAGAGGCACTTGAAATTGTATTTTGAACTTGTTTAATCACTGCGCCAATATCGATATTTGTGATGGTTGGGAAGCGCGCAACAAAGCTGGTGATGATGTTGCTATCCTCAGGGACTCTAATGCTTGTAATATAAGAATTGGGAAGGGTTTTACCTATAGCAGGCGAGAGTAAGAAAAAGAAATTTGGAGAAAAGCTTTCCCACGAAACCTCTCGAAAACTTGTAACAGTGGCATAAAAATTAGTTCCGCCAGCTGAAAAATATA
>ERZ891418.258-NODE-258-length-19207-cov-7.360276_pt1 | contig 19207 bp, 11 predicted proteins | sample MGYA00521236_ERZ891418 | MGnify/ENA primary metagenome ERZ891418 (study PRJEB32303, sample SAMEA104408696) | aquatic metagenome | biome: Brackish water; feature: Chemocline; material: water | place: Baltic Sea | collected 2014-10-18T10:34:00 | depth 100 m ... | reverse complement strand
GGTTCCCTTGGTCAGCCAGACCAGCGACAGCAGGACGCCAACCCATACGATGCTTAATTCGACGCGTCTTTGCCCGCTCAAATCGGAAGCCGCGCCGGCGCCAGGCGGACGAAACGGCCGGCCGTAAAACAGAAACCACACGCACGCAACGAGCCCGACGAGCAGAACTTCACAGCCCACCGTCACGGAGAATCGACCCCACGCGGAATTCAGACCCAGCATCACGCACAGCAGTCCGGTCCGCAGCCAGCCGACCTGCCGCTGCAGACACAAGCCGATGACCATGCCCATCGTCCACAAACCGAGCAGCGCCGACACAAACTTGCCAGTCCCGAATTCTGGCGTCCCGGACAGCAGCCACAGATAAAGCGGATGCCGGTTCGCTTCCGCAAACTCACCTGAGAACAGCGACCGAAGAAACGACACCGTCCCGCCGGACTCGGCGATCTCTCGTGCGGTGATGAGGTACGCTTCTTCGTCTTCTCCCGCAAAGCGATCGTTCCGCGGAAACAGCACAACAATCTGAGTGACAAAAGCGAGCAACCCCAGAGCGATCAGCGCCGTCCCAATCCGCCTCGATTCAAACTCGGCGTCCGGCCGCGCGAGCACTCGTCGAGCGATCGTCGCCGCGCGGCCCCACACGGTTCTCCGCGCGAAAGCGAGACCGGTCAACGCCAGTCCCGCCAGCGCCGACATCCCGGCCGCACCCAGAAGCAACGCCGATCTCGACTCGACAGAGGTGAGAGCCACCGCGGCTCCGGCGACGCAGACGACTCCGCAAAAAGCGGCAATCGCCCTCCGAAGGAACTGCGTTCGAGTCATCCTCTCACCCGTCATGCGGGGATCGTGTCCAGTGCGTTTTTCATGTCCGCAACAAGGTCGTCCGGGCTCTCGATGCCGACGGAAACGCGGATCGTTTTCTCGGTGATACCGGCCTCACGGCGGGCTTCCACCGACATTGAGGAGTGACTCATCAGTTCCGGATATTCGAACAGCGATTCAACTCCGCCCAGCGACTCGGCCAGCGAGAACAGTTTCGCATTCTCAAACACGTGGTCGGCTGCCGGTCGGCCGCCTTTCACGTCGAAGCTCATCATCGCCCCGAATCCGAACTGCTGCTTCTTTGCGAGCTCGTGCTGCGCGTGAGATTCCAGGCCAGGAAAATAAACCGTCTCGGCGGCCGGGTGGGCTTCCAGCATCCGGGCCAGTGCCATCGCCCCCTTCTGGTGAGCTTCCATCCGCGGGCCGAGCGTCTTGACGCCTCGCAGAACCAGCCACGCGTCGAACGGCGAGCAGGCCAGGCCGAGCGCGTTGACGATGAACGATATCTTTTCCGAGTTCACTTCGTCGCGCGTCACGATCGCTCCGCCGACGACGTCTGAGTGACCGTTGAGATACTTCGTCGTCGAGTGCAGAACGATGTCGACTCCCAGTTCCATCGGCCTTTGCAGATACGGCGAGAGAAACGTGTTGTCCGCGATCGTGACCGCTCCGGCAGACTTCGCGATCTCAACGGTCGCCGCGATATCTGTCAGGTTCATGAGTGGATTGCTGGGAGTCTCGATCCAGATGCACTTTGTGTTCGGCCTGATTGCGGCTCGCGTCGCGTCGAGGTCCCGCATTTTCACGAAGGAGAACTCAAAGCCCATCTCCGTGAAGACCTCCGCAAAGAGGCGGTAGGTCCCCCCGTAAATATCGTCCGAAGCGATGATATGGTCGCCCGGTTTGAACATGTGCAGCGTCGCGGTGATGGCCGACATTCCGGTGCAGGTCGCGCGGCACTGAGTTCCGCCTTCCAGCGAGGCGATATTTTCCTCAACCGCCGACCGTGTCGGATTTCCGCTGCGGGTGTAATCGAACCCCCCCGCGGTCGTCGCCGAGTCTTTCCAGATAAACGTCGATGTGGGATAGATCGGCGTCGTCGCGCTGCCGTATTGAGAATCCTTCGAGACGCCCGTGTGGACCGCTCGCGTGTCGAAATTCAGATCACCGTGATTCATGAGTCGCCTGGAGAATTGAGTTAAGGACTTCTGCGAATCGGGCAGTTTACGAACGAGCTTCATCCTGGACAACGAGGCAGCTGGCTCAATGTCCGAGCAAAGAGTTCGACGATGATTGAAGCTCGGCCTCGCCTCACAAAGTCGGTGATCGCTGGCTCGAAGCCGTGCTTTGCGGGCAAATCGACTTTGACGGGTAGAGAGTACTGTCGGATTTGGCACGTATGAGGTTCGCGGAATCCGGCGGCGAATCGTCAAAACCGGTCAGATTTGTGTAACCCCTCGGATTTAGCTCGTGTCAAACTGGCCGATCCGGTGACTCGGTACTCGTTTTTCGCCGAAATCGTGGGTAGACTGACGCGTTCTCAAAGTCCCGCTTTGAACCGGTTTCCGCGAATTCTGCCCGTCTGCGACGGGCTCCGCTGACCGATGACCAATCTCACATCTCTGCGCTGAATTTCTTTATTGAGGATGATGTTGTGGCAACTGCTCCGCAAACAGCGACTGAAAAAACGACGATCACAAACGGTGCCGACATTCTGGTCGAGTCACTGATCCGCAACGGTGGCAACCTGATTTTCGCCTACCCCGGCGGATGCAGCATGCCGCTGCACCAGGCTCTGCGGCACAAGCGGGACCGAATTCGCACGATCCTGCCTCGACACGAACAGGGCGGAGGCTTCGCGGCGCAGGGCGTCTCGCGATCGACCGACGAGGTCGGACTCTGCATGGCGACGAGCGGTCCCGGCGCGACGAATCTTGTCACCGCCATCGCTGACGCGAAGCTCGACAGCATTCCGCTGATCGCCATCACCGGACAGGTTCCTCAGGCCGTGATCGGAACCGACGCGTTTCAGGAAACGCCAATCATCGAAATCTGCCGCGGCATCACCAAGCACCATTACATGATCACGGCCGACGACTGGACCGATCCGGAATCGGTCCGCAAGGCGCTCGAGTCGATTCCGCGAATCGTCAAAGAGGCCTACCACATCGCGAAGACCGGTCGGCCCGGTCCGGTGCTGATCGATTTTCCGAAGAACATTCAGCTCGCCACGATGGACGAGGAGCCGAACTTCGATCCGGAAATCAAACTGCCTGGCTATCAGCCAAAGGTGAGGAAGGCTCTTCCCGAGCAGATTCGTCAGGTCATTGCCGCGATCAAGCGATCGAGAAAACCGATCCTGTATGTCGGTGGCGGAATCATCAATGCCAACGCGTCCGATGAGCTGACTGCGTTCGCTCTGCGATCAGGCATTCCCGTGACGACGACCGTCATGGGCCTCGGTGCGTTTCCCGGCGAGCACGAACAGTCGCTCGCCATGCTCGGCATGCACGGCACGGTTTACGCCAACTACGCAATCAACGATGCCGACCTGTTGCTGGCTTTCGGCGTGCGGTTTGACGATCGCGTGACGGGAAAGCTCGACGAGTTCGCTCGGCACGGCAAGATCATTCACGTCGACATCGATCCGTCGGAAATCCACAAGAACAAGGAAGCTCACTTCCCGATCGTCGCGGACGTGAAAGAGTTTCTTATCTCGCTCAACCAGGCATTCACGGAAGACGACAAGCCGGAAATTGCCGACTGGTCGAAACAGATTGCCGCGTGGAAGGAAAAATATCCGCTCAAGTACAACCAGACGGGCGACTCGATTCTGCAGCAGTACGCCATCGACGAACTGTGGAAGCAGTCCAAAGACCGCGACACGTACATCACCGTCGGCGTCGGCCAGCATCAGATGTGGGCGGCACAGTTCTACAAATTCAACCGGCCGAAGCGGTGGCTCAGCAGTTCCGGTCTCGGCACGATGGGCTTTGGATTGCCGGCCGCGATGGGCGTCCAGGCGGCTCACCCGAACAGCATCGTCGTTGACATCGACGGCGACGGCTCGTTCCAGATGAACATTCAGGAACTCGCGACTCTGCACTGCGAGAGTCTTCCCGTGAAGATCCTGCTGCTCAACAACCAGCATCTGGGCATGGTTGTGCAGTGGGAAGACCGGTTCATGCAGGGCAAGCGGGCTCACACATACCTCGGCCCGGTCGACCACCCGGAAGCCCTCGGCGATGGTGACGGCCCGATGGTTGAAGACACCTATCCAAACTTCGTGCAGATCGCGAAGGGCTACGGGCTCGGTGCAGAAAGTGTCCGGAACAAGGCCGACTTCCCGGCAGCCATGTCGAGGATGCTCGACTCCAACGGCCCGTACCTGCTGGAGGCGATCTGTCCTTACCAGGAACACGTGCTGCCGATGATCCCCGGCGGCATGACCGCGCGGGATATCATCATCGAGTAGCCCGCTCTTGAGAGTGGCAGGATTTTGAGAGTGGCGTTCTGGCAGATCAATCCGGGCGGAAGAATCCCACGGTCGACTGCATGATCCGGTCCCGCAACGGCGCGGATTCGCCGGCCTGTACGGTGGATGCCAGCTCGGCAAGATCGTCCAGGCTGGCCGAGCAGAACTGGCATCCCAGCGTCTCGATGTGAAACGCGACGTACTCATCCCAGTTTGTTGCGAGCGTTCCCAGCTGGAACTTGCCCAGCGTTGTGCGCTTCGGGCACGATGGCCGGAAGTCGGCCCACAGAGAAGTCAGCAGATCGTCGGCGGTCGAGTCCGCCGCGTCCCGATCGGACTTCGGCAGCGCGTCGCGAAGCTTCTCAATGAATCGGTGCTTCTTCAGCGCGACCGCCTTCTCGCTCAGGTCGAGCAGTTCCGCAACGTCGCGGTTTCGACGTTGAGCAAACAGCAGCAGGTCGATCACCTGCAGGTCTTCAAATCGCTCGTCGCGTTTCAGCTTCTCAACCTCGCCCAGCAACGCGGTCGTCAGGGCGAGATAGTCGTCCTGGCGGTCCTCCTCGCGGCGAACGTGCCAGCTGGCGGAATGATCCTTCGATTCCGCTCCTGGCCTGTCACACGACAATGAGTAGGCGGAAAGTTCGCCACACAGGATGACATCGCCGCGGCCACCTCGACGTCGAAAGAAGTCGGCGACTCGCCGTCGGAGAATCTGGAACAGCCAGGTCTCCAGGCTCGACGATTCGCGGAACTTCGCGAGCGTCTGCAGAAAACCGAGGAACGCCTCCTGAACGACATCGTCCGCGTCGGCAGTCTGCGGAAGTTGCCTTCGCGCGAACGCCAGCAGGCGGCCTTGAAACCGGTCGACCAGCTTTTGCCAGCCGTCCTGGTTTCCGGCACGAATCTCCTGGAGCAACCAGGCCTCGGCTTCTGACAACGGTTCGGACACGGGGGTGATTCTGAGGAATTGTTCTTCGAAAGCCCAGACGGAAACGATTCTGCCTTGGTCTCACACAAAGACACGAAGGCACAAAGAAAAACAGAACTGGCGACTGTCGCGTCCGGTAATTCGGCGAGCAGCAGGGATTATTCACGCCGCTCGTAGGGTGGGTGCAGCAAGCCTCGATCCACTTGTGGGTTACGTCCGCTGGCGGGCTGCTGCGAAAATGACACTCTGTTTTTCGAAAGACTGGCTTGCGGAACCCACCTTGACGAGTTTTCGGCGGCCTCCACCCACCCTGCGAATAATCCGCGCTAGTCCACTTTCCGAAGACTTTCCTGTTTCGGAACAGGATCAATCTTCCCTTCGTCTTCAGACCCGGCTTCATTCAGCGGCGTGGCAGTCGCGACAGGTTTCGCCAGCGCCGGCGGTGCGACCGTTGCGGGCTTCGGCTGAATTCTGCCCGATTCCGTCTCGTGAACGGGCGCTAAGGCTGTCTTCGCCCGCTTGGGAGCGGAAGGAGGTTCGTCTACCGGGAATGGCATGTTGCGCGGAAATCCGGAAGTGAGCTCGGCATTCGACCGGGCTTGCCAGATGAGGGCGAAGGCCAGTCCGGTCACGATCAAACCGCCGCTCAGCCACGCGGCCAGTCTCGCCTGGTAATAACCTTTAGTGGCCAGATTGAGGAACAGGTAGAGGACGACGACAAGCGCGAAGAGCCCCAGCAGCCCTCCGTGAAATGTGACGGACTCACGATGCCGCAGCGAGCTGATTTCCAGAGCGTGATTTCGCAGCCCGTTGATCTGAGACGGCGTGAGTTCAATCAGCACAGCCTCACGCCAGACCTCACCGTAGGGCCGGGTCAGTTTCTGCGCGAAGCGATCCTTCACCAGATGGCCGGACTGGATCAGCCATCTCGCTGTGTTTCGAAGCTGCACCTGCATGTCGGACCGGACTTCCGTTGGGCCTGCTGCGGGAGGAACAAGCGGCAAAATGATCTGCGAAACGGACTCGGCGGCTCGATCAGCCGCCTCCAGGTGTGCGGCCTGTTCCGAGCTGTAGAAGCTCGCCGTGCGAGCCAGCAGGAACGTGCTTTCCGGCCGACGCGAAATGAACTCGTCGAATCGAGTCACCCAGGGCTTGTCAATAAACTGCGTCGCCACCGTGACCCTGTTCTGCTGCCCGATAGCCGTTGCCTCCAGCGTCCCGGTCCGTTCGGGGATGCTGCTGTCCCACGGTGCCCCCGCACGTGCCTGCAGATGCGACAGGTTCAGAACGACCAGGACCTCGCCCGGACTGCTGATCTTCCCGGGAACTTGAAAGTGCTCCGGATGGATTGCCGTCGGCACTTCGAATTCCGCCTGCAGATGTCTGGCGAGTGCCTGCGCCGCCTGGCCTTCGTCATTCAGTCGGGACCGGTCAATGACCTTGATCCTGGTGGGCGAAGTGTCTCTGGCCAGCACGTTGAAGTTCACGTGGGCTGCGACCTGACGTCCCAGTGCCTTCGCCGCTTGAGTGGTCGACGGATAGATGTTCGTGTCGAACTGTTCCTCGACGACGTCGCGCCAGACTTCGCCATCGTCAACCAGAGCCGCTGGCACAGCCTGATCGCGATTCAGAAACTCGACGTCGATCGAATGCCCGGCGGCACGCTGGATCGCCGCCTCAAACACGGAATTGCTCGACTGTCGAGGTCCGACAAGCGTCGCAATCAGAAAGAGGCCGACAAGTCCGGCCACACAAAGCCAGGCCAGCGGAAGCCAGCTGCCGGCCACACTTTTTCCGGCAGCGCGCCACGAGACGACCAGCCAGCGAGAGACTCCCCCCGCAATGGCCAAACCGAACACGATCAACAGAATGAAGCCCCATGAAAATTCTTCCACGTCAGCTCACTTCCTGTTCGGCCGGAGTCTGCCCGGCCACTTGAGGAATCGGTCGGTACGGTCCTGACGTTGCCACCAGGTTTCGAAACCGCGGCGGCCAGGAGAGAACCACGAGTCCCACCGAAATCAGAACCGGCCCAAACACCATTGCCGGGAACATGTTCTCGTGAAAAACCAGACTGAGAATCCGACCGAATTGCCCGTCGTTGATTGCGGTGCCGAATTCCTGCCACCGGAATCCCCAGGTCGTTTCCATCACAACGGCGAAGGCTCCCATCAAGGCGGCTCCGGCGAGCGGAACGCGAAACAGGTGAATGAAGCCACAATGTCGCCGAGCCAATGCGATCAGCGTCAGCGATGTCAGACCAAGCACACACAGGGCGGTCGCGATCATGTTCCAGAGATGACCGGTCCAGCGAGTATCGTCAAAGAACGATTTGAAGTTTCTGGGGTCCAGGCCAATCTCTCGAAAAACATCTGCGTCGATCATCGCGGGCAAATCAAGAGCCAGCAGAAATCCCATCGGGATGACAAAGGCCAGAAGCAGCCCGCCCAGCAGATTCATGCCGGTGTGGATCAGCGACTCCGGAGAAGGCAGCGTCGAAAGCGGATTGACTTTCTGATCGCCGGTTCCCGCAGCAAGCGGTGTGACCAGGTGACGTCCCTGGGGATCCTTGAACCCGCCCAGCGCGATCATCAGTGCGTCGATCAATTGCCCGATTCCGCAGATTCCGAGCGTCAGCAGCCACAAGACGCCTGTGACTTTCTTCCCGACATAAAACCGGTGTAGTCCGAAAAACGGCAGCACACCGACGCTGCAGAACGGCAGCATCGCCAGGGCCAGCGCGGTGAGCCGAGAACTCGGTTCACTGCCGTCGCGGCTGTCGTATGCAGACTCAGCAGACTCAATGCGAGCACCCGACAGGCCGATCGTCTCTGCGCTGGCAGAGGCACTTGAACCAGCTGGAGTTTCAAGCGTGATACTCGACGAACCAGCCAGCAGGTCCGCAGCGTCTACTGAAGGAGCAACGCCCGCTGGCTGTTCAGAGCGGACCGGCCTTCTCCTGAGCCGTTCCGCCAGCTTCGTCGAAGCCCGACGGCGACGCTGCACCTCCTCCCGTCGTGCAACGAACACGGAATTCAATGTGTCGATCCAGTCAGAGGTCGCTGCGAGTTCCTCAGAGGCTTTCGGGTCGAACGGGCACAGCACCTGAACCATCAGAGCCGCTACGGCACAGACAGCACCAGCGATCGGGAACTCGTCTCCCGTCAACGTCACCCCGGCAACTCCCGCGACGGCTCCGGCAAAGACAGTCGGCAGCAGCATGACTCGGCCGGGCCGTACGGGAGAAGTCAGCCATCGCCAGTCCATCAACATCAGCGGAAACAGAACCGCCCACGAGAACTCATCGTTGCCGCGGATGTGGCCGGCATTTTCGTTGACCACCAGCGCGGCAATTCCCATCAACGGGAGATAGGCGATCCGGTGAAACCAGGCCGGTGCATCGGGCAAACGTCGCGTGATGAATTTGGAAACCAGTGTGGTGATCCCGACCATCGAAAGCGTCATGAAAACGAAGTATGCGACGTGATTCGCATTCCGGGTGATCAGTGAAACGGTCAGGACTCCAGTGATGCCGACCCCGATCGACAACACCGCCCGAAAGTGAAAAGGAATGACGTCTTCGATCTTCCGGTCGAAAACGGTGCGCGGATAAGTCTTGATGAAGAGAGCGTGGTAAAACACTTCGAGAAAGTGCAGAAAGAAATGCGTGGACGTCGCGGGTTCGCTCATCGCCGCCGCCGGTCTCGCCGGCTGAGGTGAATACCGATCCACTTTCGGACGTTCCGCCCCGTGCGATGCTCCGGCTGCTCGATCGTGAGCCATCTGTGCGGCGCGGCCAGCCAGAACAGTGAGGCTCTGCGGATTGAAACCGCTGACGCTGTTGGAAATGTGCTCGACGCCGAACAGCGCCTCGACCATTTCGTCGACCGACTGGTAGCGGTCTTCGGGAGCGTGTGCCATCGCCTTGAGCACGACCGAAGCAAATGGTTCTTCGATTCCGGACACGTCGACATCGCCAGCCATGTGCTTCATCAGAACTTCGCCCATCGTCTCTCCGACGAAAGGCGGGCGACCGGTGAGCATCTCGTAAAGCATCACGCCGAGGGCGTAGATGTCGACGGTCTTGTCGTAACGCCCGAGGCTGATTTCCGGGGCCATGTAGTGGACTGAGCCGACCGTCATCGTGTGCCCGCTGCGATGGCTGGCCGACATGATTTTGCTGAGGCTGTAGTCGCCGACTTTGACGTAGCCGTCCTCAACAAAAACGTTGTGCGGTTTCAGGTCGCGATGGACGACTCCCGCGTCGTGCAGCAGCGCGAGCCCTTTGGCCATTTCACGCACGAACCACGCAGCCTTTTCTACACCCAGCCCCTCCGGTGATTCGTCGAGCAGCTCACGCAGCGAGGGGCCGGCGACATATTCCATAATGACGAACGCGTCGCCGCGATCGTTGTGGCGGACGTCGAAGATCGAAACCAGGTGAGGCGACTTCAGGTTCATGCAGTGGCTGATGCCGCGCAGTTCAATGTCCTCATAATTCTGCACAGCCTTCAGCGCGACCTGACGGCCGGAATCGCTGAGTGCGTAATAGACCTCGCCAAATCCGCCACGACCGAGCGCATGCTCAATCGTGTAACCCTCGAGAGGACGCTCACCGTGGTCATATCGATAAGAAGGCATAATATTTCCGACCTGTCCTGAAGTTTTGCGTCTAAAGCGTGGTGATCGGGTTGAGAGCAAATCGCGCTCCGGCAATCGTGATTGACTCGCCAGGCAGTATTGGTTGAGCGACCTCGCGCTGGCCTCGTTCAGACGCGATGCCGCGGCGGATGAAGAACTCACCGTCCTGATGAAACACGACGCACGGCGTTTCCACGGACGATGCCACAACGTGAGATGTCCTGGCCGGGCCAGCGATCAGTGCGTCATCCAGCAGAACAATTCGCCGCACGTCCTGCCGCGAACGCTGCGGCCCGTTCAACTCCAGCACGGCCGATGTCGACGCTGGATTCGGCACGCGGAAACGCACGCGACAGCGGCGGCCGAAGTTCAGCGACTCGTCCGTCCCCAACAGTCTTCGCCCAGTCGGTCGGCCGCCGGGGTCAACGGGTTCGTAAGAATCGATCAGGTAATCCCCGCCGGACCGTTCGATCGTCACCGGAGCGGCAGCGGTGAAACCTCGCAGAGGAATGTCGACTCTTCGCGAGCCGAAAATCACTCGCGGCGAAGTCACAAGCAGAGTGCTGCCCGCCCCGTCAACCTGCAACAGCCAGGCCTGTTGACCGGAGTCCGCCGGAATGCTGTCTGCGTGAACGGGAGGGCGAGGCTCCTGCCGGGCCGCGATCGCGTAACCAGCGTACGGCTCGGCGGGAGCCTCGCCCTCCCGGTGTCGTGCCTGATTGATTCTTGCGGGAGTCATAAGTCGCGGTCCCGAATTTTGCCGGTTCCCCGCAAGGCGAAACGGTGTCGACTGAAGTTCCTGATGCCGCGTCGCGGCCTGTTCGACTTTCGCAAGGACCTCATCGAGCCACTTCGCCTCACCAAGAATCCCGCTCAGTCGCCGCAGTTCGACGGTCGCTTCCGAGTAGCTCGCCGTTACCAGCAGCTTTGCAATTCGCTTTGCCTGGTCCGGCACGGGAGCAAGTGCAGCCAGTTCCGCACTCTCGTCGAGGAACTCACCCAGCCGAGTCAACAGCCACTCGGCCCGGTCAAGCCGCCCGGCTGCGAGCTCTGCCCGAACTTCCGTCTCTGCCGACTTAGTCAGTTGATCGACAAGCCGCGGCAGCTCGCGATGCTTCGTGCTGAGCCGACGTAAATCTGCAACCGCATTGACCGACTCCGCAAGCGGCCCGGACTCGATGGCTGCTCGAGCCCGCTCGGCCGCTCGCTCGATCTGGTCGCGTCGGATTTCGATCGTGTCGGCGATGAGCCCGGCACTCGAATCGTCCTCCGGCAGCTTCGCGATGATCTGCCCGCCCAGCGAACACTCGCCTCGATCGAGCTCGATCCGCGCGGCATTGATCAACTGCTCCTTCTGTTGAGTGCTGCGAAGTCGAGTTCGCTCGGCTTCGGTAATTAGTGAGGCCAGCTCGCCGATTGAATCCAGGTTGCCGCTCAGCCTGCGAGCGTTGTCGCAGTCGTTGCGGGCTTCGCTCAGCCGACCCGCTTCGAGATGCCCGCGTCCCCGCGAAAGAAACTCTTCCGACAGGCGTGTGATCAACCGCTGGCCGTCGCGGTGCTCGCGCACGTCCGGTCGCGTCGCGAGCTGAAACGCCTCGTTGAGTCGTCCCTCGCGAAGAGCCGTTTCGGCCTGTCGTAGCGGAAGATTGAACACAGCAGAATCCTCGTAAGCGTTCCGGCAGACGAGCCATGTTAATGACTGAAATTACCGGGTTGCCGCCAGTGACATCGATGTCAATCTTGGCCCGGATGGAAACTCCGGTGCATTGTTGTGTTATCCGATGAGGTGAACTCGTCGCATCAACAAATCGAATGGACCTTCTGGAAGCAGGACCCGATGTATCATCCAGCGTTTGGGGGACTGACGGCATCGAGGCGGTGACGAAGCTCTAAATTATCCCCGCGGAGTTTCGACAGGTATCCTCCGACAAAGATGAAACACATCGGCATGAACATCATGAACACTGAGTTGGCCGACCCGTCCGAGCCACCATTTCGTAAGCCCCAGAGGTTGGCAATTGTCACAATCAGAGCGAGCACGGCACAGAAGATCGCTGCCAACCATGGTCCAATTCGGTCTTTCATTTCGGATGTCCTTTGGTTTGTCAGACTCACACTGGCGTCCGACAATAGAGCGCAGGTTGTCGGGTGCTCTTTTGAATTGTGACTCACCGGTCACGTCGACGGTGTCAGATAACGCGGTTTCATCGTCGAATGTGGCAAAAGGATGCCTCACCTGGCGGCGTGAGCCAGCTCAGTCTTACTCCGCAGAAACGGTGACCTTCTGAGCGACCGACTTTGAAGAGGCCTCGCCCAGGTGAGCGTCAATGTCCGCCAGCATGCCGGCTTCGTCGAGAATCTCGCTCTCACCAAGGATGATCTCCGTCTGCTCGTGCTCCAGCACGCGTTCGGCAACCATCAGTCGCTTCTGAATGTCGGTGAGCAACTGGTCGGCCTTCGCCAGTTTCGTGTCGTTGACGTGAACTCGCGAGCCCACGGACGAGGCCTGGACGAGTCGATGCTGAGCGACGAGCGCTTCGACTTTCTGTTCGAGCTGCATCTTGCGGTTGCGGGCTTTGTCGAGCAGCTGCACGGCCGCATTCAGCGAAGCACGCCGCGTGTCCAGCAGGCGCTCCTTGCTGGCGACAACCAGTTCGGCATCCTTGAGCCGGTCAAACCGGTGGCTGACGGATTCCGCCAGTTGAGCCCGGCTGACATTCCGAGTCCCCACCTGGTACGAAACCGTTTCGACGTTCATCTTGTCACGCAGAATGGCGAGTGCTCGACGATCCTTTGTGAGCTGGTCCTGCGACTCATCGAGGTCCTTTTCGAGGGCCGCGATTTCGATCTCATCCTGAGCGATCACGCGAACGCTGGCATGAATTTCCGGCAGGATTTCATCAATGATGTCCCGTGCCCGCTGCAGCTCAAATTCGATCGGCACCGAGTCGCGAACCGACTCGCGAACATTGCCGGCGGACGTGCTGACATAGCTGAAAAGGTCCGTCCCGAAGATCAGGCTGCCCACCAGAATGAGGCTGAACAGGGAAACTCCGCCATACTTGAGAACTTTGAGGCTCATCGTAAATCTCCACCGAGTAACAGGTTGCGAGGAACGGCGACGACCGGATCGCCATTTGTCCGCCTGTGTGGTCGTGGGGAATGCGGGAATATTTCACCGCTTCGGAAGATTTTTCTGCAGATGAGCATCCCTTTGAAAAAGTGGCCTGGGCATCCTGCCAATAGTGTTGGGCACGATTCCTGGCTGACGATGCGATACGCAGTTTGATGACACAGAGTCGTTAAACGACCGACGCAGAGGCCGTGCCGAACTGTATTGGCATCCTGCCCATGCGGAACTCTGAATGAGGCACGGCCTTGAAGGTCGTGCCACTTCAGTTTTTCAACGGGCTGCTAATCCACGGCCGTGAGAATTTCATCGACTGGTTTTCTTTTCTGAACGGGGACTTCAGCCGGGTAGCCGTACCAGAGAATTCCGACCGAGCGATGGCGGTTCGCGTCGACTCCCAGAAGTTGAAACAGCTCCGGGTGCCGCGTCACATCTCCAGTGGTCCATTTGACGCCGACTCCGTGAGCCCACAGTGCCAGCGATAAATTCTGCACGGCACAGCAGCAGGCGGCATAGTCTTCCTCCTGCCGGAGGGCATCGTCCGAGCGGTCGCACGTAACGACCAGCCAGCCGGGAACCTCGCTCCAGCGTTTGCGTTTGGCTTCGCCCGCTTCCTCTCCTTTTTTCGCCGCCACAAGCGACGCGTTCAGGTTCACGATTCTGGAAATCGCATTCGGGCCGAGCAGAAAGAAATGCCAGGGCTCGGTGTGATGGTGGTTCGGAGCCCACCTTGCCGCCTCCACCGCTTCCTCGATAAGTTGAATCGGGGGAACCTCAGCCGTGAAGTTGTGAATCGTGCGACGACTGCGGAGCAGCTCGATCATTTGAGACGGCTCAGCCATGTTCTCCCTTTGCCAATCGAGTGCTCGCACGCGGTTTTCGCCTATCAGCGATTTCCGGTCGCCAAATTCAAAGGCCCGGCTGAAGGTCAGCCGGGCCTTAATCGTCGAATGTCTGCATCAAGAACTGGAGTCAGTCTCGATCGCGGCCTCCCGAACGCCGACTGCGACGCGGTCGTCTTGACCCCTGCGAATCGCCAGACGATCCGGAGCGGCTGCCGCCTCCGCCTGATCGACCACCACCACCACCACCACCACCACCACCGCTTTTCAGCATGGTCGCGATCGCGTCTTCCCAGGTCGGCACGTCGCCAAACCGATCGGCAGAATGGGCGACGAGTTCTTCTTCCTCGTCGTCGTCATCTTCATCATCGAAATCCGCGTCGTCGTCCTGATCCTGAACGTCGTTTGTCTCTTCGGAGGGTCGGCCTCTGCCACGACCGCGCCGACCTTGGCGGGACCGACCGTGACGACTTCCCTGTGGCTTTTCTTCTTCCTCGTCGTCGTCCGAGTCCTCGTCGGCGTCAGATTCCGCCAGGGCATCCGACACTTCTTCGTTTTCGTTTTCAGTTTCGTCTTCGGCTTCAACTCGGGGCCGACGGCGTCGACCTCGACGGCGACGACGCGGGCGACGGGATTCTTCACTGGCCGCTTCTTCCTCTGTGCTCTCTTCGTCATCGGACTCTTCGGCGTCATCTTCCTCGTCATCCTGAGCAGTGGGTTCGTCTTCGTCGTCCCGCTCCGCGGCTTCAGGGCGACGGCCACGGCGTCTTCTTCGGCGGCGAGGCCGGCGTTCCGAAGATTCCTCTTCGTCACCAGATTCGGATTCTTCCTGAGTCTCGGCCGCTTCGAGGTCTTCCTCTTCGTCGATCGGTTTGTTTTCGTCCTGGGATTCTTCTGACTCCGGTCGACGGCCACCTCTTCGACGGCGCCGCCGCCGCGGCCTTCGTGATCCGCCGCGAGCTTCTTCTTCCTCACTGTCGTCACGTCGCCGACTTTCGGTTTTCACAACCTCGTCACCGACTGCGCCAAAGTCGTCGACATCGTCAGTCGATGATTCGTCCACGTCAGCTTCGTAGGCGCTGTGGTCGAAGAATTCCGTGACTTCTTCTTCGTCCACGCCAAATCCAAAGTCGTCGGCGGGTCGGTTCTCTTTGGCCGTCGGTCGGCGCGAGCTGGTTCGCGAGTGTGTCGTTTCCGGAGCAGGCTTTGCAGCTGGCTCTTTTCTTGCAGGCTCTTTTCTTGCAGGCTCGTCTCTTACGGGCTCTTTTCGAGCTGGTTCTTTTTCTGCAGAGACTTCTTTGCCGGGTCGGGGAGAGCTTGTGCTGCGAGCCTCAGATTTCGGCACAAACTTCCGGCCTCGGTCCTTGCCCTCACTCCAGTCCCAGTCTGCGAGCGGATCCCAGTAGGAGTCACTCTCGTCGGAATCGCCTTCGTCATCGTCGGATGTTGTTTCATGAGGGTCGGCAAGAGGCTCAAGATCTTCTCTTGAGACTGACTCCGGTTCCGGTTCTTCTTCAGCCACAACAGCCACAGCATCGTCATCATCATCTTCACCGAAGAGGATGTCGTCATCCTCAAAGAGGATGTCGTCCTCGTCGGAATCGTCATCTTCGAAGTCGAATCTCGAAACCGCTTGAGCCACCGGGGCCGGTTCATCGCTGGCGGCTTCTGCGACCAGTTTTATTTCGACCGGTGGTTCGTCAGCGACTTCGGGTTCCGGATCGAGCGACGAAGAATCGATCACTTCAAACGGTTCGTCGACGACATCTTTGTTGACTTCGATGCCAAACAGGTCTTTGGCGAGGTCTTCCCAGGAATCGTCGTTCCCGGGTGTCAGCGGAGATTTGGCCATGGAGCATTCACTGTGAGGGGCCGCGCCGCGCCCGGATATCCGGTCGGCGGCGCGCAGAAACAACGGTTCAGAAATCGAACGCGGGATTCTACAACAGTGTCTGGCAGTCCGCTACCAGCATGGAATATGCGTCTGAAACCGGAAGAGCGAGCGGATTCTCGCCGGAATTTGCGAACCTGTGGCGGTCATTTCACGACGGGACGAATCTCGAAGCCACCGTACCCGTGCAGTTTGTGAATTTCCGTGAGTTTTCGTGCGACGGCCCATTTCTCCGGGTCGTTGTCGTAAATGACGACTTTCCGGCGATAGGCGTTTTGAGCAACGACCTCCTGGATATTCGTCACGCAAAGAACATTCAGGAACTCAGGACCGTCCTGGTACGAAGCCGGCAGGTCGTGAAGTTCGAGGTGACGAACGACACCTCCGAAGACGTTGGCGTAAAGTGCAATGGCGGCCATCGAGCCTTTCGCTCGGACCCAGAGCCGTTTCTTCGAACTGCTCAGTTCGTATTTTTCGGTCACGGCCCGTGTCGCCCTCAACAAATCGTAGAGCCGCATCCCGTCGAGCGTCTGGCCGAGCAGCGCGAAGCGGCGGCGAATCTGAGTCTGTTTGCGTTTGTTCTGATCCCAGGCAGTGGGACCGATCCCGCGCGGACAGAAATACGCCATCACCATCTCGGACGGCGGCGGATTGAGCGATGCAACTGGCACTTTTCCGGCGGGCTGTGCGGCCACTTCTTCTCCGGCGATGGCGTCGGCAAAGCCCTTTTCTTTGAGCAGCGAGACGAACTCGCCCCATCCGTCTTCATCGAGAACATTCAGCATGACATCAGTGGTTGCGTCTGTCGTCAGCGTTTCGCGGTGCAGAAGAAACAGAGTCAGCGGAACGTGTTCCTGGCTGTCAAACTCAAACGTCTGAAGCCGCAGGCCGTCGTGTGTCGTGTCGCCTTGCGGCTTCAAATTCAGCTCACCGCGAAAGTGAAGTTGCGGCCATCCCTGAAAGCACTTCGCCAGGAGCCGCTTTCGAAGCCCGGCCATTCCGCCGTTGTCCAGGTGGTAATCCGGTTGATTCGTCAGGTCGTTTTCAGATGCCTGCGCCACGAACGTTTCGTCGATCGTCGTGTTGAGTTCGCCCTCTGGCAACGTGTCAAACACTTTGAGCTGTTCCGGTTCGAAGAATTTCACCGCGGTCTTTTCAATGAGCGGATCCTCGCCTTTCAGAAACTTGTTGAACCAGTGAAACGCGTGGACTCGAAGTTCCTGTGTGTCTTTGTGAGGACCCTCGGTGATCTGCAGCCCGAGGTTGTTTCCTGCTCCGTAGAGGTCGTAAATCCGCCGGGTCTTTTTGTGGACATCCACGACTCCGTCCAGCGGGAAGATCCGGTCTTTGTCCGTGTTGGAAATCAGCAGCGGCCTGGGTGCGACGAGAGCCGCGACCTGCGCGAAATCCCAGCCGTACGTATTGACCATGAACATGCAGTCGCAGTGACCTTCGACCGTCCCGTCGACGACGTGGTTGTGGAGGCTCGTGATTCCGGCGACCGGCACGGCCACTTTGATTCGTTCATCAATCGCCGCGATCCACCACGAGTATGCTCCGCCACCGGAACGACCAGTGACTCCCAGACGCTCGCCATCCACTTCCGGCCGCGACTGCAGATAGTCCAGGGCTCTCACACAATTCCAGGCTTCGACTCCGGCCGGTGTGTAGCCCCGCGAATTCCACCAGAACCGATCGTGCGAATACGTCCCATGGTGAATGCCCTCAATCTCGCCCAGCTGGAGCGTGTCGATGGTGAGGCACACATACCCGTTGCGGGCGAACCATGCTCCGTGATGCTGGTAGTGAGTCTTGTTGCCGTAGCTGATGCCGTCCTTCATGACTCGCCCATGCCCGCAGACATAAAGGATGGCAGGCAGCTTCTTTCCATCCGTTTTCTTCGGTCGATAAAGATTGCCGGTGACGTAGAGCCCCGGCCGCGACTGAAAGTGGATGTTCTCGACCAGGAATTCTTCTTCCTCAACAGTGCCCGTGATGACCGGTGTGAGCGGCGTCTTGTCCGGCAACGGGTCAAGGCCGAGCATCTCCAGCAGATGCTTCCGTTCGGTGAGCCGAGCTTTCTCCCAGTCGGCCTTCGTCTGGATCTTTGACAGAGACCGATCCGTCAGCCGTTTTGTCTCCGCTTTGAAATACGCGGCGAGCATCACGTCTCCTCGCGATGTGTCGCGCTTTGCCGGCTCGACGGGATCCGCTGCGAGAATCAGTGACGATGAAAGAAGCGTCGTGACTAAAAGAGCAGCTCGAACGGTCATCAGCAGTTCCTCGTCAGCAGACAACGCGGTGGCAGATCACTGTCGACGGAGCTCGCGAATTGAGACACGGGCAAGGCCGGTTCGACAGACAACGGATCAATCGTCGCTGATTATTGAAGCGGAAGCGACTCGCAGGCCGAAGAGGTCGGGCCAGGTTCTCCCCGCAGACAGTGGCAGCGACACAAAAACGCCCTGCCGCAAGAGCGACAGGGCGTCAGGTTCAGTCGAATCTGGCGAAATCTCTATTCCACGGCGGCAGCAACTCCCGTGGCTTCCTTCGCGGGAAGTTCCCAGTCCATGGTGAGCCACAGGATCGCCTTGCCGTCGACACTCGCCGTCAGGATGTAACGACCGTCGCCGGGCGAGAATGCGACCGACGTCACTTCTCGCGAATGGCCGGCGAGAGTCAGAATCTCTTTCCGGCCCGAGTCTGTCTTCTCACCTGCGTCACCGTCTGCAGCAGCAACCTGCTCCGGGTCCACCGTGGCTCGGCGAGCGTCCCAGATTTTCACCGTGCCATCGTTACTTGCCGTGACCACTCGGTCGCCGGCCGGCGAGAACGCAGCGGCTGTGACGGCCGCGGTGTGGCCGGTGAGCGTGTAGAGCTGGTTCCCCGAAGTGGCGTCCCAGACAATCGCCGTACCGTCTTCACTGGTCGTGACGATGCTCGACGAATCGGTCGAGAATGTGGCCGAGAGAACGCTGGCTCGATGGCCGTTCAGGATCATCTTCTGGGTCGCTTCGACGGATTTGGCAGCGCCTTCCGCCCACAGACCGGACGCATCCCAGACTCTGGCCGTGCCGTCTGCGGACGACGTGAGGATCAGCCTGCCATCGGTGGAAAACGAAGCGCCGGTCGCCTCACCATTGTGACCGGCGATCACCATTCGTATCTGGCCGGACTCCCGTTCCCAGACGATGACACGTCCATCTTCACCCGCAGTGAGGACATAACGACTGTCGGGATCCGGCGAGAAGACTGCTGACCGAACGTCGCCCTGGTGGCCGTCCGGACCAGAGAGTTTGCGAATGTCCGTGCCGGTCTCAGCATCCCAGATGCGGGCCGTTCGGTCCCAGCTCGCCGTGACCAGCCACTGGCCGTCCGTTGAGAAACTGGCGGAAGCAACGATGCCCAGCGGACTGAATGTTTTTTCGACATTGCCGGTTGTGATATCCAGAAGTCGAGCCTCTGCACCGCCGAGCAC
>ERZ891418.257-NODE-257-length-19280-cov-7.280728_pt1 | contig 19280 bp, 13 predicted proteins | sample MGYA00521236_ERZ891418 | MGnify/ENA primary metagenome ERZ891418 (study PRJEB32303, sample SAMEA104408696) | aquatic metagenome | biome: Brackish water; feature: Chemocline; material: water | place: Baltic Sea | collected 2014-10-18T10:34:00 | depth 100 m ... | reverse complement strand
CAACTACACCCTCTCACCACAGATACCGATTTAATTTCACCGCCGGTCCTAAGCGGTCTCTTCTGCCGTCTCGTTGTCAGGCCGATCCCATGCGCGGAAGCTGGTCCAGAATCGACGTGGCATCATGCCGATTCCGCAGACGACGAACTGGCTCAGCCAGAAACACCACAGCGTTGCCCAGACTCCGGACGTGAATCCGTAGCTGTGCAGGCCGACTCCCAGTTCGTTGACGCCGAACCACGACCAGCTGGTGATGATGTTTCCGACCACGGCCAGCACTGCGAAGCCTCGGTCTTTGACCATGCCGTCCCAGCGGGCATGAAGCAGCAGCACATTCCAGATGACGATCAGCAGAGCTCCGTTTTCTTTCGGATCCCAGCCCCAGAAGCGGCCCCACGAATCGTCGGCCCAAAGTCCGCCCAGCACGGTGCCGACGAAGCTGAAGAAGATTCCGAAGCAGACCGTACCGTACATCATCCGGCTGAGTTCCTTGCTCATCGTCGGCGTAATCCTGCGTGATGAGAATCCGCTCAGCACGTAATACTGGCCGAGAGTTCCTGCGATAAACGTCGTCGAATATCCCAGCGTGATGCAGACAACGTGAGTTGCCAGCCAGAACTGCGTGTCGAGCACGGCCTGCAGCACCTTGAACGTGTCGCCGTCTCCGGACAACAGATAGGCAATCCCCAGGGTGACCGAACCAAGCGCGCTGCCGATGACGTTCCCGATTCCGTTTTTGTAAAACGCCTCGAAGACGATCCCCAGCAGGACGCCTCCCCAGCCAATGAAGACGGCGGACGAGTAAAGATTCGTCACAGGCGGCCGACCAGAGATCTCCATGCGGGCCCACAGAGCAAGCGTGTGCACGAGGAACGTCGCAATGATCGTCAGCAATGCCGCCCGATTAAACGTCTTCGACCAGCCAAGCAAAGCGACCGCGGAAAAGATAAACGCGAACAGATAGCTGAACGCCGAGTAGTAAGCCGGAGCAAACTCGTTGAAGAAGGTCTCGAAACCGGCCATGTCGAGATCCAGGTCCTCAGGCCCGTTGCGGTCGAGCCAGCGGCGGTACTCAGCCACTTTTTCGTTGAAATCGTCCGCACCGTCCTTGCCTTTGGAGTGCGCGACGAGGATTTCCGTAAAGAGCCTGACCGGCTCACTGGAATCCTGACCCTGGATGTTGACCTGCAGATAGGAGTTGAACCATCCACGGGAAAACGTCTGCCACTGATCCGACGGAAGAACGGTTTCTTCGTCCGAAGCGTCGCCTACCAGCGGCGGCACGGCCAGCGGCGGCTGCCGCTCATCGAACCGGTCGAGACTCTGTTTCACTCGCTGTAGATCCATGAAGAACTGCTGGATGGCCATCGGATCCCGGTCCCGCGGCACTTCGGGTACGCTCGGCGGGCTGAACGAGTTCATCAGGATGTCGAGCACGCCCAGCTTGCGCTCCAGTTCGAGCAGCTTGCGTTCGTCGGCCGACCGCTTGCCGTCGTCTTTTTCATGAGCCACCCGGGCCTGCGCCGCCAGATTCGGAAGCTCTTTGTAGAACTCGCTGAGCGAATACATGAAGCCTTTACGTCGCTCAAGGCCCAGCGTTTTCTGGACTTGAGGATTCTCGATTCGAAAGACCTTGTGCCGGCCCGCGACTTCCGGATCGGACATCACATCCAGCAGCCAGAGAATGGCGGGGCGTGTGACTTCCTCCATGACGGGTTCGCCGTCTTTGCCTTTCACAACGTTTCCGTTTTTGTCTTTGACTTCGACCTCGGACTTGAACGTAGTCCGATTGGAGAGAATCTGCAGACTGTTTCTGGCGAGCGTGTCGAACGGTTTTGTGCGACCTTCATAAACGAGCGGAAGTTCGCCGAACGCTTTGAGGTTCGCCTCACCTTCGGTAACGCTCTTCGGTGCTGCTTTGCCGAACAGCCAGCCGGCCACGCAGAGTGCCAGAATCAAAGAGACAGCTTTTGCCGTGCCTGATTCCGGTGGTGCTGCTTCTCGCGGAGCCGCAGCGGGTTTCGCCGGTTTGAATTTCGAAGCGAGGGGAGAGCCAGATTTCCTGTCGTCATCCTCAGTCGTTTCTTCCTCAGCCATCGAGGGAATGACGACCCAGCCGAACATCGCTCCGACCGAGGCGATGATTCCCATCTTGATTGTTCGACCTGAACCACGGCGGCTCAGAAATCGAATCAGCACGGTCCAGAAATGAGCCAGCAGTCCTGTGCCGACGATCATGCAGGACACGTAAGGGATCATCCAGCCGGTGTTGCGGACGACCTGCAGCGTCGTTTTTTCTCCGTCACCGGTTCGAGGGTTCGCCGGTGTGTAGTTGCTCTGGTAGAACGTCTCGCCGGCGTAGCGCAGCGGGTTGTTCATCCAGATGTCGCGTTCGAATGTCGTTCCGTTTTCTTCGGTGATCGTCACGACCGAGCGGTAATCGCGCGGGGTGCTCGTTCCGATGTAGTCCTTCTTGCTGACGTCCGACAGGTACACCGAATACGGCTTGTAGTGACGTTCGAACCGCAGCGCGAGGTCCCATTTCTGGCCCTGGAATTCGACGACGTTGGGCTCCAGTCGCGTATCGTTGATCAGCTGGAAATAGACACCCAGCAGAAAAGTTCCGATCTCCTTCTTCGACTCTCGATTGAGCAGCGTCACGTAGGCGGATGTCAGGTCGACGGCTCCGCCGCTGTCGGTGCCGACTCCGGCCCGAACGGGCGCGGCTTTCAGGTTGAGGCCCGCGCCAGCTGTCGCCAGGTTGTCCTCGCCAGACCTCAGATCACGCGGATCCGAGTTCTGCATGAAGCGGTCGATCCGCAGGTCAAACGGCAGATTCTTGTCGCTGATAACAACACGCAGCGGGTTAACCAGCTTGCGAACGGCGGTTTCGGCAACGGTCAGATTCTTAGCGAGGTCCGGCAGCAGGGCGTGCATTTCCGCAGCCAGCTTGGCCGCTTGGTCAATTTCCGATTGGTGGTCCTTGCGGATCGCAGCCACCTTTTTGTCGCGACCTGCCTTGTCGAGCTCTTCGTCCGGAGTTGATTCCGCGGCCTCGATCAGAGCCGTCACTGCGGCGAGCAGACCGGCTCGCCGGCCGGCAATTTTCTCGACGGCTTTCCGTTTCTCTGTGGCCGTTTCGAGAGTCTTGATCGCTTCCTGATGGGTCGCCTCGAATTCGTCGTCCACCGAAATGTCTTCCAGCGTGGCGAGGGCAGCAACCATTTCCGCGTGCGATCCCTGCGGGACGGTGCCGGTTTCGCGGTGCGAGTCACTCGAAAGGCTTTCCGCCTCCGTTGCCGACCGGGACAGTTCGTCCGCCAACTGAGCGACAAACGTGGCGTGAGTCGAATCGAACATCGCGCGAGGAACGAGGATTTCTTTGTTGTTGTTCGGGTCGGATGTCGTGTCGACGAGGGCCAGTTCGATCGAGCGTACATCCTCGGCAAAATTGACGGTCTCGCCCTCTTCGATGCTCATCTGAGTTTCAATGTGCTCGACATGGACGAGCACCTCGTTGAACATCATCAGCGCGATGCCAGCGTGGATCAGCACGACTCCGCCCCGTTTCTTGAACACCATGATGAAGCCGGCCAGCAGGACCAGTGCCGGTGCCTCGCCCTTGATGAGCTGCCACAGAATCCGCATCGAGGAATCGTCGAATCGTTTTTCCAGCGTGAACAGCCAGTAGCCGGCGACCGTCAGGAGAACCGCGGAAACGGTGAGCGGAATCCACTCGGGCTGTTTCTTTTTCGCCGTGTCGTAGATTCCCCACACGTTGACCGCCAGCAGCGCGACGGTGAGAACCTGGAGGCATCCCCAGAGCGTGTCCCACTCGATGCCTGCTTCCTGAATTCCCGTCTGGCTGCCGCCACTGGCGACTGCAAGGCCGATTCCGAACAAGCCGATCAGCGACACCGCGGCCCCCGCGTAAAGCCGGTTGCCTTTCGCCTGAATGTGGAATTTCATGATGAACGCGGACACGAGGTTCACGGTCATGATCGCGCCGATGAGGAAGCCGCCGGGAAACCAGATGCCGACGGATGGGCTCAACCCGTGGAAGAAATCACGAAGCGGCTCGACCGACTCCATGCGGGCAAACAGCGGGTGCAGAGTTCGCAGCGGAACCCAGGCGAACCAGCAGCGAAAGTACTGCGCGACGACGTCCCAGATGTCGGCATCGACCTGAGCCAGCGTGCCGATCATCACCAGAAACAGCGAGCAGGCAAACATCGAAACCGCCAGCTTCAGCGAAGACAGCGGTCCGAGGACCGGCCGAAGCACCTCGATCAGCGAGGTGCTCGGAGGAGCTTCAAAACCAAACGTCTCGGGGCGGGTCGAATCCGCCGGAGCCGCGTTCGGGGTTTCTGATGACATGGTCGCTTCTTTCGATTTTCAGGCTCTGATTGTCCTGCGTGTTTCGTCGGTTGACATCGCCTTCCAGGCCGGGACTCATTCAGAATTCCGCAACGGCTGGATGCTCATGCCACTTTTGACTTCTGTTCGTGGTCGAGGATTCAGCTAATCAAACTGAACCGACTTCAACCAGGCGTCGAAGTTGGCTTTCTCTTCCTCGGCGAGGCCGGGGTCACCCTGCAGTTTGAAGAACCATCCGGCTCCATCCCGGATCACAATGGCTCCATAGATCGACTTCTTTGCACCGCGAAGCTCGATGGAGTGTCCTTTCGAACCGCCGACAGTGACCGGGTCGACTGTGTTCCGAACGTCGTCTCCGGAGAGCCGTTCGAGCCCGGCCTGGTCACGCCAGCGATTGACGTTGGCGACCAGGTTCGAGCCGGGGGCGTCCAGCTTCGAAATGTAAACCTGCACTTCCTGCCCGTCCCGTTTGACGTCCCAGCCGACCAGAACCAGCGTCCTGGGAGCCGCGTCTTTCCAGCCGGATGGCACTTTGTATGTCAGGCCCAGGCCAGTCCCGGCGGGTGCCGGTCGCGAGCCGGCTCCGGGAGGACCGACCGGTCCGGGACCGGGAGCGGCTTCCGGCGGTCGAGCGGGACTCGTCCCGTCCGAACCGCGACCAATGTTGACCCACGGAATTGTGAGGTCGCCGCCGGTTTTTACGATTTGAATCTCACCTGTGTCTGAAGTTCTCAGGTCGCTGATCAGCTCGTCTTCGGTGATCGGGCCGAGCCCGACCTGACCTCGCCAGCGGTTGATGTTGGAGAGCAGGTAATCGTTGGCCGTCGGGTCATCCGATGGCAGCGGAATGACTGAGCACTCAAGCTTCGAAGCGCCTTCGCCGATCTGAAACGTCGCCGCCCGCATCCCGGAGCCGGCCAGTTCGTGCCACGTCTTCGGAGTCTGCCAGGCCGGTTTGTCACCGTCGATCCGCAGCGAAGTCAGCAATGCGACGAAGTTCGATTTCTCAGCGGCGACCAGTTTGTCGTCTCCCTGAATCTTGAAGAACCAGCCCATTTTTCCGACCGGGGCAATCGCGGCGAGCATTCGACCCTTTCCGGTTGAGCCCATCCCGTCGCCGCTCGCGAACGGAGCCGCACCTGGCGGAACTCCATGAGGTGCTCCGCCGGCGAACGGGGCATCGCCCATCGGCGGCTTCTGACCGGAGCCCTTACGGCCTTCGAAATTCACCCACGTCACATGGATGAGATTTTCCGCGACGGCCAGTGAGTGAATTTCGTCGTCGGCTTTGAGCTCCTTTTCCAGGTCGGCCTTCGACAGGCTGTCCCTGCCGAGCTGGCCTCGCCACCGGTTGACATTTGCCAGCAGGTAGTCCGTCGATCCGGGGTCGCCGTTCGGGTCGGGCAGGCTGATGACTGTGCATTCGAGCGTCGGACCCTCGCCCTTCACTTTGAAGGTGGCCTTCCGCATGCCCTCGCCAGGCTCCTCGGTCCAGCCCTCCGGCGTTTCCCAGACGGGCTCGCCGCGGTTGATTTTCAGCGACGTCAGCAGCTGGCGGAAATTCGATTCCTGAGCGGCAACCGCCTCGCTGTGACCACTCAATTTGAAGAACCAGCCGTTCTGACCGACAGGCACGATCGCCGCCAGCATGCGGTCTTTCGGCGGTTTCGGCACGGTCCGAGTTGTGATCTGCGGGTCCTCGGCACACCCCGGAAGAAGCGTCGCGAGCAGACACGCGGCCAGCAGCAGCGGCCTCGCCGGGAACCTGACAACGGACCGGAAGCGGCCACTCGAAGAAACGTTGAGCGTCTGCATGGCGAAGGCAATCTGCAGGAGGCCGCGGAAATCGAGACGGCGAATTTCGCCCGAATTTCCAGCCGGCAACGTGGAGGGAAGTCAGGAGGGAGCGCGTTCCATCGCGGATTATTCATGCTGCCAGTCAGGATTCTGCCGGTCAGGCGACCAAACCTGGCGATTTAACCCGTTTCCGAACGCAGGCGGGTCGATCCAACATCCTGTGGCATCACAAGTTCCGCTCAGCAGAACCCAACAGCGAACGCCCGCCACTATATCTACTCAGGAAGAGGCGGAAAAGGACATTGAGAAACCGGCGGATTTCAAGTTTTCCTGGTTTCGGCCAGGTTGGAATGTCACCGCAGCATTCCAGCGTCTCAGACGCTCGGGGGAGCCGCCTGGTCGCACGAGCCTCAAATCGGTGAGAATGGGTTGTCGGCATCTCGTTCAGCCAGCTACGTGAGAACCCTCGACAGTCTCGCGCGACCGTCCGGAATTCTGTCAATCTCGCCAGCGGGATCGTGCTCCACGTGCTCCAATAAAGAACGGGAGATTGTTGAGATACGATTTCAAATCTTCATTATGGGTGTGAAAGGGTTTGCAGTGCGTCTTGACACCTTAAAAAAGCCGTTCTACGATCCCGCGCGACTTCGTTCAGCAAGGGAATGCGGTTCGCGGAACTGAGAAATCTGCGGGAAGTGTTCACTGACAGTCTCCTGGTTGCCGATATCGCCACTGGATGAAGCGTTTTCGACTTCACCTTTTGGGATCTGACCCCGACACAATCACCTGGAGCCGTTTCGACGGGACTATTCCGGCCTGCCGAGCACCACCGAGTTTGATGTGAAATCAGGCCACGGGTGCAGGGCCAAACTGAAAAGGATTCACCATGACCCACGTCGTTGCCGAACCGTGTTTTAACTGCAAGTACACTGACTGTGTTGTTGTCTGCCCCGTTGAATGTTTCTACGAGGGTGAGGCAATCCTCGTTATTCATCCAGACGAGTGCATTGACTGCGAAGCGTGCGTCCCCGAGTGCCCGGTTGAGGCAATCTTCTCGGAAGACAATCTGCCAGAGGAATGGGTCGAATACACCCAGCTCAATGCCGATATGGCTCTGGAGTGGCCGGTGATCACCGAGAAAAAAACGCCGCTGGCCGAGGGTTAATCCCGGCGGTCTGTTGAACTCGGCGTTTTAAGTTCACGAAACGGTCGTCTGGTTTTCCGGCGACCGTTTTCGCATGCGCTGTGAGGTTTCGGCAAGTCCTGTTTCGGTCCATCCAGCTCATGACGGGTTGCCGGTCGAATCACCCGCCTGGCCGTGGTAGGATTCACGGTTGACGCAGAAAGCCATTCTCTCACCTGTCCCAGGCGAGGTTTCAGAATGCCGACACAGAATTCAGCACTGCCTCGACGAGCGTTCCTCGCCGCCGTCGCCGCCGGCAGCCTTGGCCCGAAAGCGTTCGGCGATCCGCTGATTCCTCACACGGTTGAGACCAGCGGCGTCCGCATGATGACCGCCGAGACTCAGCGGTGCATCGATCGGGGGCTGCGCTGGCTTTCCGCCCGACAGAATTCAGACGGAGCATTCGGAGTCGGCCGCGGCTACGGCCGAAACGTGGGAGTGGTCGCCCTCGCGGGGATGGCGTTTCTTTCCTCGGGCAGTACGGCGGGGCGAGGACCGTTCGGCGTTGAGGTCACTCGGGCGACGGATTTCGTTCTCAAAGCATCCCTGCCCAGCGGGTTCATCAACAACACGGAAGGGCAGTCGCACGGCCCGATGTACGGACATGGATTCGCGACGTTGTTTCTGGCCGAGGTCTACGGAATGTCCCGCCGGCGCGACCTGCGCGAGAAGCTGGAGCGAGCCGTCCGGATGATCGTGGCCTGCCAGAATAACGAAGGCGGATGGCGATACGAAAACGTTCCGAAGGAAGCTGACATTTCGGTGACAGTCTGCCAGATCATGGCTCTGCGAGCGGCCCGGAACAGCGGCATCTTTGTCCCGAAGGACACGGTCGACCGCTGCATCGAATACGTCTGCGGCTGTCAGAACCGTGACGGCGGTTTTCGCTACCGGCTCAAGCCGAGAAGCAGCAGCCAGTTCGCCCGGTCGGCAGCGGGACTTGTCGCGCTCTACAGTGCGGGTGTGTATGACGACCCCGCGATCACAAAGGGGCTGCAGTATCTCAAGACGCGCGTGCCGCGCGGATTTTTCGAGGCTCACTACTGGTACGGCCAGTATTACGCCGTCCAGGCGATGTATCAGGCCGGTGGCGATTTCTGGGAGTCGTGGTACCCGGCAATCCGCGATCAGCTCACGCGGGACCAGCTCCCGGACGGAAGCTGGACCGACATGACATTTTCCAGCGAGTACGCAACGGCGATGGCTCTGGTCATCCTTCAGCTGCCCAATAATCACCTGCCGATTCTGAAGCGATGATGCCTCGCCTGCTCACGTACCGCCGCTTCGTCCTTGCCGTGGCCTGTCTGATCTGGTCGACAGCGTTTGTGTCTCAGCCGGCGAATGCTCAGTTGACGTTCCGCGCCGAAATGGCGAACGGGGAATCGATGACGGGGCGAGTGGCTTCTCTAACAAACGACGAGGTCACGCTCGAAAGTGAATCCGGAACGGCGCACCGCATCGCCCTGGAGAATCTGATTTCGCTGAGGCAGCCGGTTCGCGCGGGCTGGAAGATTCTTCCGGCTGCTGGTCAGTCGTGGGTTTTTCTGGCGACCGGCGACCGGCTGTGCGTTGAGCCAACCCGGATCGACGACACCGAGCTGACCGCACGGTGGAACCGGTTTGAGGCACTGCCACCGATCAAGATTCCGCTCGAGGCCTGCCGCGGCGTCGCGTTCACGCTGCCTTCCGATTCCGTCAAGCAGGGGCTGCTGCTCTCGTCGATTACCGATCGCACCGAGACGTCGGATCTGATCGTGCTTCGAAACGGCGACCGGTTGCAGGGTGAACTGGTCGGCCTGCAGGACGAGGTGGTCACGATCGAAACGTCGCTCGGCGAAATTCAGCCGAAGGCTCGTCTTGTTGAGCGGCTGGTCTTTAACCCGGAGCTCACTTTTGCAGAGAAGCCCGAGGGGCTTGTCCGGACGGTGCTTCTGTCTGACGGAACAATCTTGAAACTGCAGGAGGCGACGGCGAACAGTCTGACGTTGACGGGCACTCTGCTCGCGGGAACAAAAGTCACGCTGCCGCACGAAGAAATTCACGAGCTGACGATTTCCGGCGGCGATGCCGTGCCGCTTGCAGAAATCACGCCGGACCGGCAAACGATCACTTCGTTTCTCGATACAAAGCGTCCACCGCGCTTCGGCCGAAACGTGCTCGGCGGGTTCCTCACGATGCGCGGCCGACCGAGTCTCACAGGGGTCGGCGTTGTCGGTGGCACAACGCTCGAATGGGACCTCGACGGTTCGTGGAAATCGTTCCAGACGTCGGTGGGAGTCGACGATGCCGCACGCGGTCGAGGCAGCGTGATCTTTGAAGTTCGAGTCGACGATCGCTCCGTCTGGCGCAGCGAGGGGTTGACGGGATCTGACGAGCCAGTCGCCGTGCCACGGGTTGATCTCGCCGGGGCGAAGAAGCTCACGCTGCACGTCGAGTTCGCACAGCAGGGCAACGTGCTCGACTACGCCAACTGGGCGGACGCCGTGCTGATCCACATGACGTCGCGCAAATAACCCGACGAGGCTGTGAGTTATCGCTCGCCTACCAGCGCCACGTCACGTTGGCGACATGAGTCGGAACGTGGGCTTCGTAGAACGATTTGCGATAGACGATTTCGCACGTGTTGGCATAGATCCGAAGAATCAGCAGGCCGAGCCGGTAGATCGGCATCAGCGGAATGGCCAGGGCGAGAATGCCGTCTCGCTTCCGATTCGGCGAGTAGTACATCAGCGCGACCAGGGGCAGGATTTCGGCGGCGACGGTGGCCGCGTAGATGGTCAGCCAGGTGTAAGGCTCCATGCCGAGCCCGCTCGGCTGCATCACCATGTAGACCAGCCAGGCAACCATCCCGTAACCGCACAGCAGGTTGAACGTCACGTTGTCGAGGAACGTGAAGAAGTTGGTCAGCATGAAGTTTTTGTGCAGCGGATTCGCGATGTCGTTGTGTTTTCTCAGGATGTGCCGCACGGGTCCGTCACCTTCCCAGCGGCGTCTCTGTTTGAAGAGAGCCTTCCATTTCGTCGGCACTTCCGTGTGGCAGATTGCGTACTGAGCGAAGGCGATGCGGTAACCCAGTTTTCGGATCCTGATGACCATGTCGAGGTCCTCGCCGGGCCCGACGTCCCAGCCGCGCAAACGCTCGGACAGCTCGCGCCGGTAAGCGGCGAAGGCTCCCGAGGCGATCGGCAGGACCTGAAGCATGGCCGCCGCTTTGCGGCCGATGAAGATTGACTGCAGATACTCGACGGCCTGGAACCAGGTGCAGAGATTCGTAAAGGCGTTCCGCACACAGACTGTCGCGGAAACGACGCCGATTGTTTCATCTTTAAACGGCTGCACGATCTCCCACAGCGAATTCGGTTCCAGTTGCGAGTCCGCGTCGACGGCAACAAGGACCTCGGCCTTCGTGTGAGACAGTGAGATGTTCAGCGCGGAAGATTTGCCGCCTCGCCAGGGCCTGGTGATGACTCTGACGATTTCTGGATGAGCGAGCATGTACGGTCGCGCGGCAGCGGACATGCCGTCCGTCGAGCCATCGTCGATGACGAGCACTTCGAGGCGCGGGTACGTGCCGACGACGGACTCGATCGTCGCGGCCACCACTTCGGACTCGTTGAGACCGGCGATGACGACGCAGACGCTCGGGCAGTGGTCGTACTCTTCCTGGCCGCGTTTCGGATTGAGCGTGTCGGCAACCCAGTCGTAAAGACACATGCAGGTCGTCGCGAGGCAGTACCGCGGGCCGTCCAGAAGCATCAGGCCGACCAGCAGCAGCAGCACCTCATTCCACGATCGATAAGAGAGCCAGTGGATCAAGTCGCTGAGCATCGTAGCCAACCAGTTCTTCTTCGGCGGCCTGATGAGCCGCGAACCGCGTTTCACAATTCAGACAGTGTCCGGTCTGCTCCAGGTCCTGGTCCTTCCAGCCGCACCCACGGCAGGTGAACTCGCCCGGCATGAATTCAAAATCTGTTCCCGCAACGAGTTTCTTCGTGAGGCACTTCGGGCACACGAGATCCTCACCCCGCTCAAAGTCCGTCGACGGCGCGACGAAGGCACACGGAAAATGATGGATGAGCAGACTGTGATCGAGCCGCCCGGAACGGCAGTTGCGACAGGCAAACCGAAACGTCGGTACCGACCGGCAGCGAGGGCAGAGCATGACCCGGTCGAGTACCGAACGTTTCAGAATGCCCGCTGCTTCCCACGACTCGTAAACGGTCGGGGGAAACGGCAGTCGATACTGAAAAAGCTTCTCATCGAGAAACGGCTTGCGGCAGCGTTCCTCTAAAACGGAATTGGCGATGCCGTCAAACGCGGCGCCGAACCGCGTGCCGTTCGCGCATTCGCTGCGATGGCGAACGGAAATGCCGGCGTAGCGAGTCACGCTGTCCGGGCACTCGACGCCGATTACAAACGTTGACTGCGCGATCGGTGACTCGCTGTGAAGTTCGAATTCGACTCCGTCCGCGCTGATGTCCTTGAGGAATCCGCCGTACGGTGCCGACTCGTCGAGCTGTCCGTCGGCGCGCACACTCCACGCGACGAGCGGCAGAACTCGCGTCAATCGACGTTCGGTTCTCTCGTTGTGTCGTGCAGCGTCAATAATCGGGCTGGCTGCCGCCTGATTCAAAGTTGTCATCGTGTTCCCCTCAGTGATGTCGCGTCGCTGGTCTCAAAGTGGCATGGGCATCCTGCCCATGAGTGTTCCGAGCGAAACACGGCCTGGAAGGCCGTGCCACGGGGAGAGTCCAACTGGACTCCGATGGTGGGGCTCGCTTCGCTCGGCCCACCCTACTGAATGCGTACATTCCGAATCTGATTGATGGCGGCTGTGCGGGACTCATCGACGATCTGTTTCAGATCGTTGATTTTCTCGCCGTGTTTAATGCTCAGGTGGTTGATCCAGGTCAGCCGCACAACGGCTCCGATTTGAATTCCGGAATTCGCCGGAGTCAGAGAGAGAGACTTCGGCCGTAGCCGGATCGGCATCAGCTGCTGATCGCTGAGGTAGTACCTTCGCACGGCGGCCGGAGCCGATTCGAATCGCTCGCGACTTCCGACGACCGTGTAAGTCTGACTGCGGTCGAGCGGTTCGATGCTGAGCGTGACTTCCGTGCCAGGCGGCAGTGTTCGGCTTTCGTCCTGCGGCATGTAGAGCGTCGCTTCGAGCGAATTCGTGTCGACCAGGTCGAGGATTGTTTCGAGGCTGGCGACGCGCTGGCCGTCCATGTGGTGCACTTTCGTGACGACTCCGGCGACGGGTGATCGCAGCGCGCCCTCGTGAAGCTGTTCTTCGAGTCGGAAAAGTTCGGCCTGGAGAGACTCGATCCGGGCGAGGACCGGCTGCAGTTGATCCCAGCCGGCTTCCGGTTCTTCATCGTGAGCGGGTTCCGCCCGCTGCCGTCGCTTTTCGACGGCCGCTTCGAGCTTGGTGACGAGTTCCCGCAGGCCGGACTCGGCAAACTCAAGCCGCTCGACTTCTTCCTTCGCAATGAACTCGCCGACGCCAAGAGCTCGCTTGTGTTCCCGCTCGAGTCGCAGCAGATCCTGGCGGTTTTTCTGAAGCGATCCCCATAGTTCAAAATACTCAGCGGCGTTCTCGTTCGAGTCCCAGCGGATGCGCGACGCTTCCGCTTCGAGCTTTGCCCGTTCGATTTTCAGCTCGTCTCTGGTGCGGTCAATCTGCCGCTGGACTTCCGGGCTGACGACGGTTGCCAGAAGCTGCCCGGCCTCAACCGACTGGCCCTCGGCCACGTGAATCTCTTTCAGTTGTCCGTCCCACGGCGCGGCGACTCGCAGAGTGTCGCCCGTCATGACGCCGTACGCGGCAACGCCGACGAAGGAATCCCAGATGGCCCAGCCGACAGACAGGCAAATGCCGAACAGCATCGCACCGATCAGGAAGCGGCCTTTAGGACGCTTCGGCATCGGCTTTGGCGATGAGAATCCCGGCGAGTCCGCATCGACGTCACGCGGCCATTGAGGCTGCGCGACGAACGACGATTGAAAACCGCGTGGAGCCGGGAAGTCCGGCACGCTGGTCGGCTCAGATGCCAGCGGCTTGACAGGAGTGGCCACGGCAACGACGGAGGGGGATTCGGCACTCGCCGGATCGGCTTCTTCGACGTGACCCGGGAACCCTGGCTCCGCGCGGCCGGACAAGGCGTCCGGTGCGCTGCGAAGGTCCTGCACAACCTGTTCGATTTCCGGCAGCTCGTGAGACACGCTGCCCCTCCTTAGCTCAAAAACGATTCCACAAAATGACGCGCCCGCACGAGGAGAACGTACGTTGCGACTGTGGAACGATGAGCCAGTTTGGGAGGGAGTTCACGCGAAAGACGTACCGCGCGTATCGAATGCGCAGGTCATCGGGAGGGGATCAACTGCAGCAGCGAGGCGACATCCGACATTCCACTTACGGATCGATCCCACCCGGGAACTGCGGGGTGAGCCAGACATCGGCGGGATATGGCTCTGTGATTTCACCGAGTTTCTCGTGACGCCGCGGTGAGGTTTGATCGGCAACGGCCTCACAGAAAATGGCTCGCGGCGATTGCGTCTCAAGTTTCTCCTCGACTTCTTCGCTGATTCGATCGTACTCGTCGTTTTCAAATTCGATCTCTTCTGCGGTCGTGAGGTTTGCGTGGATGTACTGCTCAAGATGTTCGGCCAGGTCGTTGGCGGTCAGGCCGTCGTGAATAAAAATGACCCGGTCGCGAATCCGGTCCCATTCGAGTGCCGAAACGCCTGAGGACACGATCCAGGATTCCCGCAGTTGATTTTCCAGGAACTCGTTAATCTGCTCGCGCCAGATCGATCGAATCTGCTGGACCACTTCCAGGTTGTCTGCTGTCGACAAGGCCTGTGAAGTCTCCTCTTCGGAAGACGATTCTCTGCTGAGGCCGCTTTCGAAGGCCGTTTGAATTTCTTCCTCCGACGGACCGCCACGTTCGATTCGCCAGTCCATGTCGCGCGCCCAGGCGTCCTCGAATCGCGAAGGGAATGACTCGGCGCTCGTCGCCACGGTTGGCTTGTCGGGACGGTCGGCGATCACCGCGTCGATCAGTTCGGCCGTCGGAATTCCCGTTCGAAACTCGAACGTCGTCCACGGCGGGTTTCCCATGTGATGATTCGGCCCAGTGCTATAGGCGAAGAGCGTGCCGTCCTCAAACTCGCAGCCGGCTTCGAACCACAGACCGGCGACGGGGTGTTCGTAGATCACGACGAAGAGGTTCTGGTCGGCAAGGTGCCAGGCTTCCAGCAGCACGGTGGGAGGCGACGTTGCGAAGCGACCGATCCGGACTCCGCCGCGTGAATCGAGATCTTCGCAAATCGCGTCGAAGGCACTGGTGTCGATCCACTCACGATGGTTGGCCGGTTCGAGCTTGATGCGAAATGGCGGGACGGTTTCCGACATCGCCTCCGCTGCGTCCATCAGTCCGCTGTACGGGCTGCCGAGCTTCCCCATTTTTCGACGCAGAAAAAAGTACCCGATCACGATGAGCAGTCCGAAGAGGACAACCGCCCCGACGACGACCGCACCGACAATTTTGAAAAACGTTTCCATCAGAGCTCATCTTTAAAAAACGGAGAGCGAATCAGCGACGGGAACCCGGAGAGGTCCGCATCTTTACGTGTGGCACGTGGATCCGTCGCGTATTGTGCAGTCCTCGTCACGGAGTGGCGAGGCAGACTTTCGCGAGTGTAGCTCATCGGTTTTCAAGCCGCGCGGCGGGCCGACGTCCGGGTTTCGTGCAGCTCTTCGTAAAGCCGCACGGTCTGATCGAGCATGTCGGAAAGCTGAAACTGAGTGACCGGTGCGACCGGCTGCGCGTCCGACGACAGAAGCACTTGAGCCTGCTGCAGAAGCTCTGTTTGATTTTTCGGCGCGACAAGCCCCGATGGAAAGACCTCGGTGAGAATCTCTTCGACGCCTCCGTGAGCGTACCCGGCCACACGCGTGCCCAGGCTGAGCGCTTCGAGGACCGTTCGCCCGAACGACTCCGGTTTGGACGAGAGCGACAGGACGAGATCCGAAACCGAGTAGAGCTCCTTCATGTCTGTACGATGTCCGGTGAAAGTGATGTGTTCTTCGAGTTTCATCGCGCGGACCAGTTGGCGAAGTTCCTCGCCGAATCGTTGTTTGCGTGGGTGTTCGCCGCCAACGATCAGGCCGTGAACCGGCAGACCACTGTCAACCAGTCTGCGAATCAACCGAGCGAAGTCGTCGTGCCCCTTCAGTCGCGTGATCCGGCCGGGAAGCGTCACCAGTTGCCGACCGTACGCTCGTGGAAAGTCCCAGTAGAACCGATCGATCCACTCGGCCGACGGTTGGAATGCGCGAGGAAACTCGGCGGGATCAACTCCTCGATAGATGACGCGAATTCGTTCTTCGGGCGTCGAGTAGTTTTTGAGGATGTACTCGCGAATCGTTTTTGAAACGGCGATGACGATCTCGCCACTGGTCATGACCTCGCTGAACCGGCTGACGGAGTGCAGTCCGTGCAGCGACGTGATCAGGCGAGGGCGATTGCCGGCCGGCAGTTTTCGCCAGGCGAGCTGAGTGATCCACGCGGGAATTCGAGATGCCGTGTGGACGATGTCAATGTCGCCGCGCGAGAGCAGATCGCGGACGAAGCCGACGTGCCGTAATGTCAGGAGCGACTTCGCTCCGACGTTCCGGGTGATGTGCGTGCTGCCCTCCCGCTCAAGCTGCTCGACCATGCGCCCGCCGGCGGAGAGGACGATCGACCGGTGCCCGCGCCGCGCGAGCTCGGCAGCGACCTCGACAGTCCCGCGCTCGACACCACCCGCGTGAAGCGCGGGGACAACCTGTAACACGGTGAGCGGTCGAGCGGGCATCCTGCCGTCCTCAATGAGTGTTGGCCGCGAGTCCATCCGCGACAATTTCGTCGGGACGGTATACGAGGGGGCGAAAACCGGTCAATGGGGATGAATCGCGTGTTAATTGGGAGCTATTCCAGACGACTCGTTGACGGAAGACAGAAGGCGAATCGTGTCGTATCTGGCAAAGGTAACGCTCGTCTTCTTGATTAAATCTTCGGTCGCAAAGCCGCAGGTGGGCAACACGTCAACGACAACTCCTTTCCGCAACATGATGATTTCGCCCATGCCAGAAAGTTCGATCTGCGCAAGTTGCGATTCACGTGAGAGCCATTGCGTCAGGTAATTCGGCAGCTCTTTCGTTTCTGACAAATCAAGCGTGTAGAACGAAACTCCAGCTGGGTGCTTTCGGCTCCGCCAGTGCTCTTGAAGTTCGTGAATTCGGTCGCGTGCCAGTTGCGGGTAGATTGACCAATCAACGTCAACAAAGATGACCCAGTATTCATCGCTGAGCGCACAATCCAATTCTGCCTCCGAGCGAATGAATTCAATGTGTGCGTATTCTGCGTCGGATGCTCGATCTGGTTTCCAGGGTTGCCAGATCACAATCGGCAGCATCCCCAGACTCATGAGCACGATCAGAATGCCAGAATGCGAAACTTCAAGTGGGTCGGCATTGGCCGCTTCGCTCTGACAGTTTCCATGCTTTCCCCTCACCCGTCCTTCGGGCACCCTCTCCCCTCAGGGGGAGAGGGGACAGGATCTCCCCGCTCGTTTACGGACCCACGACCGGGTTGGTCAGCACGCCGATTCCTTCGATCGAGGCCTCGACGTGATCGCCGTTTTTCAGGAACTTGCCTTTGGCCGAGCCGACTCCGGCTGTCGTTCCGGTCGAGATGACGTCGCCGGGTTCGAGTGTCACGTAGCTGGAGATGAACTCGACGATCGCGGCGCACGGGAAGACCATTTCCGAAGTCGAGCCGTCCTGTTCGACCTCGCCGTTGACCTTCAGTGTCAGGTGCAGAGCCTGCGGGTCGGGGCACTCGTCGGCCGGCAGAATGCACGGGCCCATCGGGCAGAACGTGTCGTGCCACTTGCCGTGCAGCCAGTCGAAGAAGCCGTCTTTCTCGCGGCTCTCGCGGCCGGGGTTCGGTTTGAAGTTGCGATCGGAAATGTCGTTGACGACGGTGAAACCGGCGACATAGTCGAGAGCGTCGGATTCGGAAACGCCTTTGCAGCGTTTGCCGATGACGATGCCGAGTTCCAGTTCCCAGTCGATATGGTCGGGCGAGACTGCCGGGATCTGAATCGGGTCGCCCGGATGAGTCAGCGTCGTCAGCGGCGGCTTCATGAAGACGTAAGGGAACGTGCGAGCCCGCTCGGACGCCCGTCCGCCGCCTTCTTCAATGTGCTTCGCGTAGTTCCCCGCCAGCAGCAGCAGCTTCGACGGATTCGGATTCGGAACGAGCAGTTTGACTTTGCTCACGTCGAGCTTCAGCGCCGCCAACTCGTCGTCGGAGTGTTTGGCGAGGGCATTTTGAATCGCGACGACGGCCTCGCGATCCGCTCCACCCGGCAGCTTCGAGATGAGGCAGCAGCCTTCCGGAGCCGCATTGCCAGTGAGCTCGGACGCAGCCGAAAGCGGGATCACCTCGTCGTCAAGGTAGAAGCCGGCCTGGGTCGTTCCGTCGTGTTCAAATCGGCAAAGTCGCATGATGAGGTCTCCGTGAATCGTGATGTTGACTGTCCGTATCGCGAAACAAGTCATTGCCGCAGAATCTTCTCCATCGATTTTCCTTTTGCCAGCTCATCAATCAGCTTGTCCAGGTAGCGGATTTTCTGCATCAATGGATCTTCGACTTCTTCAACACGTATTCCGCACACAACGCCCTTGATCAGCGTGCTGTTCGGATGAAATTCCGGCGCTTGAGCAAAAAAGGTTTTGAAATCGTTTTCCTGTTCGATCTGCTGCTCCAATCCCGCCTGATCAAAGCCCGTCAGCCAGCAAATGATTTGATCCACTTCTTTTTGAGTGCGGTTCTTGCGTTCCGCTTTCTGAACATACAGTGGATAAACCTTTGCAAATTTCATCGCGAAAACGCGATCGTTTGACATCGTCATTCTTTCCGCAGGATCGAGTTCAATGCAGGTGTCGTCTTCGGCTTGCTGTCGCAGGCTCGCCGAGAGGAGCTACTCCGCGTCGTAAATCGGGTAGTGCCGGTACGGCGTTTCCAGGATCAGCAGGGACAGCGCGGTCAGGTATAACCGGCCAGCTTCGCGTGAGTATTCCGCGTTGGCTCCGTACGGCGAAACGGGATCCCAGCTGCCTTGAACATCGTCGGGGGCTTTGCGGCTGCCTCGCCGTTTCTGAGCCTCGACGATCTGCGTCTGCAGGCCGCTGTACCAGGTCTTCCACTCAGCACCGCCAATGTTGTGCAGGACCTGCGCCGAGTAGTACCACTCGTAAACGTTTCGTTTTCCCGGCGCCCATTCCGGTTTGTTTTTCTCGTCCAGCAGGTACTTCACACCCTGCTTCATGGCGATGTCATCTTTCTGCCAGCCCAGCCACTGCCGACCGAGCAGGCCGACCGCGGTTAATGCCGGCGTGAATTTTGTTTCGTGGTCCGAGGGCTGGTAGCGGTAGTGAGCTCCCGATGAGTCGGCGACCTGGTCCATGAAAAACGAAGCCCGCGAGAACGCTTCGTCCGGAACGTCGACGCCGGCCATCCGGGCGGTGTGAAGTGCCATCAGGCACCAGCCGGTCACGGAGAGGTCGCCCATCGAGTCCTCGTCCTGCGGCATGTACTTCCAGCCGCCCTGCGTCGGGTGCTGCGAGTCGAGCAGGTACTGCACGCCGGCCTCGGCACACTCGCGAAACGTCTCGTCGCCGGAAAGTGTGATCACTTCGCAGATCGCGATGACTGCCTGGGAGTGCGCGTAGAACGAGCTTTGACGCCCCATCTCGGTGTGATCGTGAAAATCCCCGTCGACTTTCTGAGCACTCCGCAGCCAGCGCAGACCCTTCGCGACTTGCTCCTGGTATTTGCCGGTGCGATGCGTGTGCCCGTCGCCGAGC
>ERZ891418.251-NODE-251-length-19394-cov-5.488598_pt1 | contig 19394 bp, 22 predicted proteins | sample MGYA00521236_ERZ891418 | MGnify/ENA primary metagenome ERZ891418 (study PRJEB32303, sample SAMEA104408696) | aquatic metagenome | biome: Brackish water; feature: Chemocline; material: water | place: Baltic Sea | collected 2014-10-18T10:34:00 | depth 100 m ... | reverse complement strand
CAAAGGTGGTCGAAGAACATCCAACCATCATGTCATAAGCATAGCCTTCAATGCCAAGCTCGTTTTGAACCTCAATCGCGATTGCAGGATAGGCACGTTGAAGATTTGCAGTAGACACGATTACGGCATCAATGTCACTTGCCTGTAGACCGGCATTTTTTAAAGCTTCTTGTGCTGCGATGACGCTGATTTCAGCAGACACCGAGAGAGCATCATTATCCCTGGGCTCGATCATTGGTTTCATGATCGTAGGATTAAGCAAGGAGTCCTTATCAATGACATATCTACTCAGGATGCCTGAAGCTTTAGCTATGAAATCTTCTGAAGAGGGCTCCAAGGCTGCAACAGCGCCATCTAAAATTCGCTGCTCATTCTCAATATTGTAAAGCCTTACATATTCATTAAATGATTCCACCAGCTCTTTGTTAGAAACTTTATGCGGAGGTGTCCAAACGCCTGTTCCAGAAATATATATATCGTGCATAATTTGTTCCTATTACGTGCTATTTTATATTCTTATGGAAATAATACCATTGGATCAAGGATCCTTAGATAAATTATGTTTTGCGCTCCATGAGTCTGAGATCGAGCCAGTTATGGGGGTTGTACAGATTTCTCACGGAATGGCAGAGCATATGGGGAGATACTCACATTTTATTCATTTTCTAAATCAAGAAGGTTTTCACGTTGTCATCCATGATCATCGAGGCCATGGCCAAAGGCTTACTAATAATTTTAAAGGTTATTTTGGTCAACCAGACGGTTGGAGCCGAGTGGTTGATGATTTAATATCGATTCATGCATGGGCTAAATATACTTATCCCGACCTTCCTCATATTCTTCTGGGGCACAGCATGGGTTCCTGGATATCCTTGGGGGCTCTACAAAAAGGCACAGTTTTTGATTTAACTTTATTATCAGGGTCCACCAAGCCCAAGGTTTTTGAAAGCAAGGTCCAAAAATTACTTGTTCAATTTGAATGTTTTAGACAGGGAGGATTGGGGTACAGTAATTTTCTTCATAAATTAATCTTTGGAGGTTTTAACTCAAAATTTGATAACACCCAAAGCCCTAACGACTGGCTGTCCAACGATGAATCGAGTGTTGAGGACTACACTGCAGACCCTCTATGTGGTTTTGTGGTCACCAATCAGTTGTGGCTGGATGTGATAGATGGCGTGACAGCAGTCTTTGAGAAAGGCCAGTTAGAATTAATTTCTAATCAGATGCCTCTCTTGGTTTTTTCGGGCAAGGATGATCCTGTTGGAGGCATGGGGCAAGGCACGACCGCTCTTCACCAGAGTCTTGTGCAAGCCGGTCTTAAAAGCAGCTTATTGCTGATTGATGGCGCTCGGCATGAAACGCTTAATGAAACTACCAAAATGAACACTTATAATGAGATCATCACTTTTATAAAAAATAATTTAACTGGAGTTTAGTATGGATTTAGTTGGAAAGATTTCATTAGTGACCGGAGCTGGACAAGGTATTGGGGAGGGCATAGCAAAAGTTCTCGCTCAGCAAGGTTCCAAGGTAATCTTGGTTGATCTTAACGGTCAAGCAGCTCAAAAAGTTTCTGATGATATCAACAACGCATATCCAGATAGCGCTTATAGCTATGAGGCAGATTTAACTGACGAGAAGGCGATTCAGTCCATGCTTGAATTTACGGATCAGAAGTTTCACCGTTTGGATTGTATTTGTAATAATGCAGCCGCATCAAAAGGCCTAGGGCCTGTTGAAACCTATGCTCTTGAAGATGTTCAGGCAACCCTTGATCTCACATTTACGTCTTTATGGAAATGCTTGCAGGCAGAAATAATATTCTTAAAAAAACAATCCAGCCCTGCCTCCATTGTCAATATTTCTTCAAACTCAGCTCTAAAGGGCTACGCATTTAATTCAATCTATGCGGCAAGCAAAGCGGCGGTTAATAATTTAACTCAATCTGTTGCCAAGGAAGTTGCTCGTCAACACATTAGAGTTAATGCAGTGTCGCCCGGAACAATCAATACTCCTGGTGTCATGAATTACTTTAAAGAAGAGCCGAGCGCTAAAGAGATGCTTGAGCGCTCTGCCTTGTTAAGAAGAATCGGTGAGCCCGAGGAGGTTGGCGAAATGGTTGCTTTCCTTTTATCCGATCGCTCATCCTATGTGACAGGCCAAATTATTTCTGTTGACGGCGGATCATCTATAAACTAGCCACCTTATGATAATTAATAAATTTGAATATCCTGAATTGGTCCGGGTAGAAAAGAATGATGTTAGGTACTACCGAGATTCTAAAGAAAACTTAGTGCCCTCTGTGACGACCATCTTATCAGCCACAGGAGATCACTCAGGCATTGACTCATGGAAAAGAAGAGTAGGTCCTAAAACCGCAAAGGAAGTAGTGGATGAGGCGACAACCATTGGAACAGCCGTTCACTTAGCCATTGAAAATTACCTGAGCAGCAAGGAATGGCAGAATTTTACAGATGATCGCTTTGGATTGATGGCAGAACAGATTGCCAAAAGGTTCATCGATGACTGTCTGGGAGACATCGATGAGGTTTGGGGGCTTGAGTCTGGCCTCTTTGTTGACGGCCTCTATGCGGGAACCGCAGATTGCATAGGAGTCTTCAAGGGCATGCCCACCATCATTGATTTCAAAACCGCTAAAAAAATTAAAAGGAAGGACTGGATAACAGACTATTTTTTACAAGGTGCGGCTTATGCGAATGCTCACAATGTCATGTTTAATACTGAGATAGATGCAATTGCCATATTGATGGTTGATCGAGACTTATTATTTAAAGAATTCTTAATTAAAAAAAGTGAATTTGATAACTTTACAAACCAATGGAAACAACGAATCATTGAATTCTATAAAACCAACGAAATTTTAGGGAGAGAATAATGAATGATTTAAAAGATAGAGTCATTATCATCACTGGAGCTAGCTCTGGTTTTGGTCGAGAAGCAGCTAGAATGTGCGTCGGTCTTGGAGCAAAAGTAGTTTTGGGAGCAAGGAGAGAGCAAAATTTAAAAGAGCTATGCTTGGAGTTGGGGCCAGACTCCTCTACATACAAGGTGACCGATGTTACATCCAAGGAGCAAATGCATGCATTAGCACATCATGGCATTGAAACTTTTGGCCACATTGACTCTCTAGTAAATAATGCCGGCATCATGCCATTGTCGCTGCTAAAAAAAGGCAGGACCGATGAATGGGATCAAATGATTGATGTGAATATTAAAGGTGTGCTCTACGGGATAGACTCCGTCTACTCGCACATGCTTGAAAGAGAATCTGGACAAATTATTAACATCTCATCGGTTGCTGGTAAAAGAGTCATGCCGGGAAGCGCCGTCTACTCGGGCACCAAGTATGCTGTCAGAGCAATCTCTGAAGGTTTACGCTTAGAGTCTGCTGGAAAAATCCAGGTCACGTGTATTTATCCAGGCGCATTTACCACCGAGCTTGCTTCTACCATCAAAGACGAATCAATGATGAAGGCTCTGATGAGCAGGGGGTTAGGAGCTATAGCTCAGCCTGCAGAAAGAGTAGCAGAGGCTATAGTTTATGCCCTTCAACAAGATCCTGGCGTTTCAGTAAATGAAATTGTTATTCGCCCAACCGCACAGGAAGCCTAGAGAGAGGTTCATTAAACATATGATGCTTAGGAATTTTATTTTTCTATTCTGCTTCACAGCATTTCCTATTCAGGCTAATCAACAGTGCGTTGAAGCTGATCTGATTCTTTTAAATGGGGTTATTTATACAGGCCTGACCGTTGAATCATTTGCCGGCACTATTGCAATCAAAGGGTCACATATTACTTATGTTGGATCTAACTTATCCGACCAGGAGTTAAAATGCTCTAAAGCTAAAGTTGTTGATTTAGAAGGAGCTTATATTTATCCAGGCTTTACCGATGCTCATGGTCACCTCAAAGGCATTGGGTACCGAGAGCTCACATTAAACCTTCAAGGGCTTGAGTCTTTAAAGCAAACGCTTGCAGTGGTTAAAGAATATTTAGCTAATCAAGACCCTGGAGAGTGGGTGATAGGTCGCGGTTGGATTGATAAGGTTTGGCCAGAAAAGCGCTTTCCTACTCGCTGGGACCTTGATAAGTTTTCACCAGCCAACCCAGTGATGCTTGAAAGAGCTGATGGTCATGCTGTGGTCGTTAACTCTATTGCTCTAAAGTTAGCAAATATCACATCCGCGACCCCAAATCCACAAGGTGGTTTTATTGAAAAAAATAGCACGGGTGAGCCCACAGGCTTATTGGTAGATATGGCGACCAACCTCATGTCAGCATTTATCCCCAAGTTAAGCAAAGCCAATGATAAAAATGCATTTTTAGAAGGCATCAATCGTAATGTCAGCCTTGGCTGGACGCAAATTCATATTCCTGGAGGAACCTTTGAGGATATTGCAATTTTAGAAGAGATTAAATCTGAGGGCCAACTTCTGGAGAGAATTTATTTCATGGTTAGTGATGGCGAGCCAGCTGATCGATTGTTAGCCAGAGGTCCTATCTTGGATCCAGATCATATGCTGACCGTGAGATCAATAAAAATGTATGCCGATGGCGCCTTGGGTTCGCGTGGGGCAGCTCTGCTAGAAAAGTACAGTGACTATGATGGAAGAGGAATATTTATTTTTCAACCAGAAGACACTAAACCCCGCCTTAAAAAAGCTCTAGAAACTGGTATTCAAATTGGCACCCATGCTATTGGTGATCACGCAAATAGAGTTGTGCTTGATTGGTACGAAGAAGCTTTTAGCCAAGCTAAAAAAAATAATACAGTGGCGAGCTCCCCTCGCTGGAGAATCGAGCATTCACAAAATATCACCCCCCAAGACCAACGGCGATTTCTAGAGCTAGATATTATTCCTTCTATGCAGCCATCTCATGCTATTGGAGATTTACATTTTGCAATTGATCGGTTGGGCTTAAGTAGAATTAATAACGCCTATCCTTGGAAAGATCTACTTGATCAGGGGTTGATTATTGCCGGCGGCAGTGATGCGCCAGTGGAAATTGGCGATCCTAGAATTGAATTCTATGCAGCTGTAACTAGAAAAGATACCACTGGCTTTCATGCCACAGGTTGGAACTTGGATCAACGAGTGACAAGGCAGCAAGCCTTGAAAATGTTTACGATATGGCCTGCCATTGCCTCTTTTCAGGAGGATGTTAAAGGCACGATTGAAGTTGGCAAGCTCGCAGATTTCTCTATTTTTAACAAAGATTTGATGATGATTCCCGAGCTGGAGATATTGAATTCAAAAAATATCCTCACTGTCGTGGGAGGAAAAATAGTCTTTCAGGATTTGTGACGATTATTTTTTTTTCAAGATAAAATCAGCGCATTTTGCGCCAATAATATTGCAGGTTGCATTGGTATTGCCAGAAATAATGCGCGGAAAGATTGATGCATCTGCGATTCTAAGACCGTTAATACCTTTAACCTTTAATTGATCATCTACAACACAGTCATCCCCTGAGCCCATTTTGCATGTTCCCACTGGGTGATAGACTGACAAAGATTCATTCCGGATGAATTGCTGAATGTCCTCATCCTTTGTGCAGGCCTCTCCAGGCGCTAGCTCAACAGCATCAAATATTTTTATTGCCTGCATCTTGAAAATTTCCCTTACTTTTTTTACACCTTCAATCATAGTGTTCATATCGTGTTTGGTAGCGAGGTAGTTGGCAAATATTTTGGGCGCATCTTCCGGGTCTGCTGATCGAAGTTCAATATGCCCTCTACTTTCGGGTCTAAGATTGCATACCGAGGCTGTCATTCCAGAGACGGGTGTCATTGCACCATTCTTATTGTACTGACCAGCGCCTGGAGCAAAATGAATCTGGGCATTGGGTGTTTCAACCGCATTGTTTGTTTTAAAAAATACCCCAATATCAGATGCAGGGTAGGTGAGTAGGCCACTATGTTTGGCGAAGTATTGGAGTAGATTCTTGAGCATTTTTATGGGCGTCATGAGCTCTTTAAAGGTCTTCAGCTTCTCAAACTTATAGCTTATGTTAACGGTCAAGTGATCCTGCATATTTTGACCGACCCCTGCTATGTTCTGCACCAATGGAATATTATATTTCTCGAGATGCTCTCTTGGCCCTATACCTGAAAGCATTAAGAGCTGAGGAGAATTGATTGCACCCCCTGATAAAATAATCTCAGATTCACATGTTATTACCTCAACCCTCCCTTTATGTTTAATTTTTACGCCAATTGCTTTTTTATTCGAAGTAATAATTTTGATTGCAGTGGTGTTCGTCATTAATTCTAGATTGGGCCTATGGAGTATAGGTTTTAGGAATCCATCGGCCGCACTAAATCTCTGCCCATCCTTGATGTGGACTTGATAGCGCCCGTAACCTTCTTGCTCTTGACCGTTGAAATCTAGATTTTTTTTTAAACCGTATTCGTGACATGCATTCATAAAGACCTTCGATGCTTCAAGACTGCCTTGGTAGGTCTCAACCCATAAAGGGCCACAATTTCCATGATGCTGATCTGCATGATTTTGATTATTCTCAAGAGATATAAAATCTTTCATGAGCTCTTGGTATCCCCAGCCTCTATTGCCCTCTGACTCCCATTTTTGGTAGTCCTCTTCTTGACCACGAATATATACCATGCCATTGATGGAACTGCTCCCGCCAATAGTTTTTCCTCTAGGCCAGTTAATAGCCCGATGATTTAAATTAGGCTCTGGTTCGGTCTCATAGCACCAGCCATATTTCTTATTTTTAAAGAGTGAGCTGGCACCTAATGGCATTTTAATGGACGGATAGTTATCCATGGGACCAGCTTCAATAAGTAAGACAGAATTCAAGGGATTCTCAGAAAGTTTATTGGCTAAAACGCAACCTGCACTTCCAGCGCCAACAATGATATATTTGTGTCTAAATTTCATATGTCTAATATCACTTAGGGTTTAATATGCGTCAAGTTATTGCAATCGGAGGGGGAGGTTTTGGTAGAACCCAAGCTTCAAATTTGATAGAACAATATATTTTAGATCAATCCACTAAGAACACCCCAAATATTTGCTTTATCCCGACGGCCACCGGGGATTTAGATCCCTATGTAGTAAATTTTTATACTGTTTTTAGTCGGCTGGATTGCCATCCTACACACATTAGTTTTTTCAAACGCACCATGGACCTCGAGGCACACATAGCGAAACAAGACATTGTTTTTGTTGGCGGCGGCAATACCAAGAGCATGTTGGCTGTCTGGAGAGATTGGGGTTTAGATTTAATCCTTAAAAATGCATACGATCGAGGCGTGATCATGAGCGGGGTGAGTGCCGGTGCTATTTGTTGGTTTGAGCAAGGGCTAACAGATTCTTGGGCCGATGAATTAAAAATGATGCCTTGCATGAACTTTATTCCAGGAAACTGCGCCCCTCATTACGATGAAGAGCCGGAAAGACGCCCTGCAACTAAAAAGCTATTAGAGAGCGATATCATTAAATCGATGTATGGCATTGAAGGTGGGGCAGCCCTACATTTTATTGATGAGAATCCAGAATATGCTGTTCGATTTGCCGATCGCAAGAACGCGTACCGAGTAACCTTGCAGGAGGCCCAAGTGAGCGAGTCTGCCTATCCCTTGCGAGAACTAACCCTATGAATCTTTGGCGTGTGATAAATCCGTTGGTCGCCGCGATCGCACGATCACCTATTCATTTTTTGATTAGCAGCCAAGTTTTAGTGATCAACTTTGATGGCAGAAAATCAGGAAAAAAATACTTGGTTCCAGTCAGTTACCATAGAAATGAACGGACTTATTCCAGCGTCACTTTGCGATCGAATCTTTGGTGGAAAAATTTAATTGATCTAAAGACAACAACAATATGGATGAAAGGAAAGCTTATTACAGTAGCTCTAGATTTAGAATACTCAGATGATGCTCTTGTAGAAAGCAATCTAAGGCATTTAGTATCAGGTAACGCTGTCGATGCTTTTTTTGCAAAAGTAAAATTAAATAAAGACGGGACCCCGGTAAAAGAGAGTTTAAGAGAGGCTGCGAAGCTTCATGCGGTACTCAAGTTCACGGCTCAGCAGTAAGGTTGCATGCTCTCTTTTAAAACAAAGTACTAATAAATATTTCATTTTGCGTCTGAATAAGTTAATTTAAAGCATCAATAAATTTTAAATTAGCTTATGTTTACAAGAATGGATCAGAGCACTCAGGAAGAATGGCAGCATATTAGTGAGCAGCATATGCCGTATATTTTTGATATGCCAAAGAGAATCATGTCTATGTTGGAGCAGCTTCAGGAGCTTTCCCTAGGTTTTGGCACTGACCAACTTCATCACGCCTTGCAAACAGCCACTATGGCCAGAAGAGCTGGGGCCGACGATGAGATGGTCCTTTTAAGCCTAGTGCATGATATTGGCAAGGTAATTAATGTTCCAAACCACGGTCAAATTGCCGCTGAAATAATCAAACCTTATATTAGCGAAGATGCCTATCACATCATCAGAACCCATCAGGACTTTCAGGGCGAGCATTACTACCAATACATGGGCAAGCCTCAAGATCTTCGCAATCAGTACAAAGATGAAAGCTGGTATGGCAAAGCAGTAGAATTCACAGATGAGTGGGATCAAGCGGCCTTTGATCCGAGCTATGAGACTGATTCATTGGAATCTTTTGAGCCTTTAATTAATAAGTTTTTTGCAACCCCACATACCATCTAAAGATTAGAATGGTTGCAAGCAGGGCGATCAGAACGAGCATTATTTTGGTTGTGATTTCAGCTTGTTCTTCAACGCAGATTCAACAAAAAATCATATCCAAATCAAATACCAGTCTCTGCTACAGCCTGATATATCAGAAAGAAGCTATCAGCATCGAGTACCACTCTCTTTTGATTCAAGAAAGCTTATCAAGAGAATTGAATTGTCAAAAGATAGCTCAAGAGATCTTAGCTTTCAGATTGAAGATTACTGGTAAGAGCTCTGCAGGTCCCTCATCATCAGGCCAGGAAGCTTCGGCTCAAGATTACGCCAACCAAGGAGTAAACTGGGTAACCGGCCGATAATTCCTTATCATTATTTGGGCGATATACCTCAGATTACAGCACAACCAGACCATTGGATGCTAACGCAAAAGCTAGAGGATTCAGCCAAAGCATTGATAGCTTCTTTACAGTTGATCTGATAGATTCATATATTGTTGAAATGAAAGACAGTGAGTTGAAACTCTCAGTTGGTATAACTAATCTCTTTGATGAAGAAGTTCCTATGGTCTTCGATGCAGCAAACTGGAGTTATGATTCAAAACATCATGATCCTAGGGGTCGCATGGTTTATCTTGGCTTTAAGTTAAGTAGATAATACTTAAAAAATTCAAAGCGCAGCATCACTAATGGTGTTGCGTTTTTTTTTGTTTTAGAGCTTACTAATAACTGTAAAATTATTTTAGGAAGCGTTATGTCTCACCAATTTATTAAGCACCTTGTTACTTTCTGTGTATTTTTCACTCCCTTTCTTTTTTCTCAAGGTGCGAGTCCAGACATGCCTTTTGGTAAAAAAGCTTTAGAGATATACAAAACTGCAGTGGAGCTTCGCACTGCCAAAGGCCATGGTCAAGTTCCAGCGTTGGCTCACTATCTAGCCTCTGAATTTAAGAACGGCGGCTTCGATGACCAAGATATTCATGTCCTTGAAATTGGCAAGACAGCAGCATTGGTGGTTCGCTATAGAGGAGACGGATCTTTAGGTAAAAAACCTATTAGCATTTCTGCTCACATGGATGTCGTTGATGCTATGAGAGATGATTGGACCAGAGATCCCTTTGCTCTCATTGAAGAGGATGGCTATTTTTTTGGAAGAGGAACGGTTGATGACAAGTTAGGCATGACAGCAGTTGTGGCAAGCTTTTTAAGGTTGAAATCTGAAGGCTGGGTTCCTGGAAGAGACTTAATTATTGCATTTTCAGGCGACGAGGAAACCGGCATGACAACCACCAAAGCTCTGGTCAATGAATTTAGATATTTAACTGACAGCGAATTTGTTCTTAATGCAGATTCAGGCGGAGCCACCTTGCCCGAAGATGGAGGTTTACCAGCAAGTTTCGGGATGCAAGCTGCTGAAAAAACATATGTGACCTGGGAGATGATTGTAAGAAATCCAGGCGGCCACAGCAGCAGGCCTAGAAATGATAATGCGATCTATGATCTAGCACATGCCTTAGTCAAAATTCAAAATTATCAATTTCCAGTGAATCACAATGATTTAACTCTTGCCTTCTTTCAAGGCATTGGCAAAAGAACGGAAGGACCGCTGGGTAAAGCCATGAGAGATTTTTCAGTCGATCCGGATGATAAGGCTGCAATTGCTGAGCTAAGATCTCATAGCAGTTATGTTGGGACCACAGGGACGACCTGTGTTGCAACCATGCTTAAGGCGGGTCATGCAGAGAATGCGTTGCCCCAATCAGCAGTTGCCACAGTGAATTGTAGAGTGTTCCCTGGAACGGGAGTCCACCAGACTTTAATGCAATTAAAAGAAGTGGTTTCTAACCCAGCGATTGAATTTAAGATGTTGGCAGAGCCCACAGAAACTGATCCCTCACCTCTGAGGCCAGATGTTTTGGCAGCCCTACAAACAGCAATCGATATTAAATTTCCAGGGTTAGAAATTATTCCAAGCATGTCTTCTGGTGGAACCGATGGCATGCATTTTCGTGCCGCAGGAATCCCAAGTTATGGGGTTAATGGAGGTTATGGCAAAGCAAGTGATAATTTCTCTCATGGCTTAAATGAGAGGGTGCAGGTGCAGAGCTTTTATGACAATGTTGCCCACTGGTACGTTTTATTGCCAGCGATAGCTGGTAGAAAAGATTGAGACGTGCTTCGGAGATAGGTCGCTGTCTTTGCCCTAAAGTTTCGTTTTTATAAGCGCTTAAAATGCCCCATTTATTTTTTCACCTTCTAGTGCCTGTGCTGGTGACAGGAATTTTTTATAGAAAAAACTGGCAGGCAGCTCTATTTATTTTAATGGCCACCATGGTCGTTGATGTAGATCACTTACTTGCAAATCCAATATACGATGCCAGTCGATGCAGCATCGGCTTCCATCCTTTGCATCAGATTTGGCTTATTGCGATCTATTTTACATTATGCTTTTTTCCTAAAACTAATCTTGTAGGCGTTGGTCTAGTCATTCATATGGCTTTAGATCAGATTGATTGCCAAATGTGATGAGGGTTTGTTATTAGATAAAAAAGGGATGCCCCGATCACATGGGTTGCAAGAGCGTTTGGTTGTTAATTAAATAGAACGTTTTAAATATATTTGATTTGCACCATTGACCGCAGCTATTTCCCAGCCGTCTTGACCAAGCTTATTGAGTTCAATGGTGGACATAACATATTTCCAATTATGAGCATCTTTGTATTCTTTCTTGAACTCTTCAGTTGCCTCATTCGAGTAGCCCATGGCGGTAGAGTTACTGTGATCAATAATCTTATATTCCCATTTAGTAGCGCTCATAATATTTCCTTAAAATTATATTTCTCTAGTTTCTCATAATCTTGAAATAAAACGCAATCTATTAATTGATACGTCTTTTGATCTTTAGTAAAGTAAAAGTTACGAGGAGATATTTATGAAAGCTATCACGACTATATTGAGCGTCTGTTATTTGTTAAGCATGTCACTTGGGATTCAAGCAAAACATCACGAAGATGCGCTTGAGCTGGAGCAACTTGCTCAAGCTTTTGGCTGGGATTTAGAAGGCGCAGAGATTGAGACTCAAAAAGTAGCTGAAGGGTTATATGTGCTGTTTGGTGTTGGGGGCAACATCGCTGTTTCTATCGGCAAGGATGGCGTACTGATCGTTGACGACCAGCTGCCTCAGGTCATAGATAAAATTGAAGCTGCGATTGCCAAAGTAGGAGGCGAGGGCGTTGATTATGCTGTCAATACTCACTGGCACTTTGATCATGCTGAAGGCAATAATGTATTGGGCCCAAATGGAACAACTATTATTGCTCACAGCAATGCTCGTGCAGGCATGGCAAAGGGCGGATTGGTCAACATGGTTGTCGCTCAATACAATCAACAGCCTTATCCTGCCAAAGCCTTACCTGTTATAACTTACGACGAAGGCATGCAAATACATTTCAATGGCAATCAAATTGATCTAAAAAACTTTTCACCAGCCCATACCAGCGGCGATACGGTGGTTATTTTCAAAGAACAAAACGCTGTGCATCTTGGCGACGTCTTTAACAATGCAGGCTATCCATTCATTGATGTCGATAGCGGCGGCAGCATTGATGGCATGATTCAGTTTTGCGAAGAAACTCTTCAGTTAACAACTATGGACACAATTGTTATTCCTGGGCATGGCCCCGTTACTGATGTAGCAACGCTAAGACGTTACGTCTCCATGCTTCAATCCGTCCGGACTCGGGTTACCGATTTAATTGATGCAGGCAAAACCATGGAGCAGGTTATAGAGGCGAAGCCAACAGCAGATTTTGATGAAGTTTATGGCCCTGAATCAAGCTCTCTTGGATTTGTAAACAGAGTCTATACAAGCTTAAGTCAGAAATCCTCATAACCCGTGGTATTAATTCTCCAGTGGTAAGAGGATTTTTTTGTATATCTCTCTATAGCCATTAGCAATCTCCATCTTTGGAAGATACTCCTTTTCTCTCAGCATTTGATGGGCTTTTGGAAGGTTGTACCAAGGGCAGAATGTAAATAAATGATGTTCAATATGATAGTTAACATTGAGCGGTGCTAAAAAATACTTCAGATACCAAGGAACAATCGTGGTCCTGGTATTCATCAAGTCATTACCACCAACAACCCCAGCATGCTCTGTAATGCTCCGTATTCTATAAAATAGACTAAAAACGGTTAGAAGCGGTATCCACCATAGCCCCAAATATAACCAGCCGTAGCCTAACGAATACAAAATCCCAAAGATTATGGCATTTGTCATTAGAAAACCCTTTAATTTTAAAAAAAGATTCTTTAGGTGCTGGGCAAAGGATTGGTCTTTACCCCAAGCTGAATTAATTGTTGCTATGTATCTTCTAACACCAGCAATACCACTGATATCTCTAAAGATTTTTCTTGCCAGGCTAAGCTTGGAGGTGGGAAAAGCTTTTGATAGAGATCTATCAGGGTCTTTATCTGTCTCTGTGTATTTATGATGGGCAGAATGATATTTCCTATATGGCAGGGTGTCAGACATGATCGGGTAGGCGCAAAACCATTGTGATGCAATGTCATTGAGCCTTCTGTTCTTAAAAATAAGACCGTGAGCTCCGTCATGCATCAGAACAGCCATCTGAAATTGCTTTGAGCCAACAATGATGGATGAAATAATCCAAGTAACAGCACTTGGATAGGTAATAAAAAGATAAAAAGCAAAAGCGACCTGAGACCACATTGAAAAGATGATCAAAATACTAAGCCAGCTTTTTTGTTTGCGTAAAATAGCTTTCTCTTGCTGGCTTAATAGTGTGTCCGTTTTAATCATCCAATTTATTATAGAGTAATTACAAGAAGTTTTTGCTGCTGGCCCAGCGCAAAGAAATAATCCTGATGTGATTGCTGCCATTTCTAATCATATGCAGGCTCTCAAAAATGATAAAATATCATTTATTATCTATCACTGATGTATATACTATAAGAATTGTCATATATAGTTTATGAATAAGGAGCAAATCATTTTATGAAAACATACAGCGTCGATCATCATGAAAAAGGACTAATAGAATACTCAGATAAAAAAAGGTATATGTGGCTATCATCTCTGGCGCTTCCACTTTTACCTCTCACAGGGATCTGGTTATTTTTTAAATTTAATGTTGAATGGGTCCTGGTCATCCCTCTTTTATTTAACTATATAGTTTTCCCTATCCTAGATTTTCTTGTTGGATCTGATCAAAATAACCCCCCAGAGGAAATTGTTGAGCAATTAGAGGAAGATAATTATTATCGGAACCTGACTATTGCGACTCTTCCATTGCATTTTGGGGTCTTGTTTACGATTGTATGGTTTGTGGGCACGCAAAACTTGTCGATCTTGGCAATGATAGTGATGGCTATCACCGCTGGAGTATATAGCGGCCTTGGTATTAATACCGCGCATGAATTAGGGCATAAAAAAACTGAACTTGAGAGGTTCCTGGCAAAAATAGTATTAGCAGTTCCTGCCTATGGCCACTTTTGCATCGAGCATAATCGCGGCCATCATAAAGATGTTGCAACCCCTGAAGATCCTGCTAGCTCAAGAATGGGTGAGTCAATTTACGGATTTCTTTTTAGGGAAATACCTGGAGCTTTCAATAGAGGCTGGGCTGTTGAGAAAGAACGTTTAGGGAGATTAAATAAAGGTGCCTGGAATATTGATAATAATATTTTGCAGTCATTCGCATTAAGCGCCGTAATGCAAGGAGCGATTATTTATTTATTTGGATGGATGATGGTTCCATTTTTGCTTATCCACAATGTTTGGGCCTGGTTTCAGCTAACGTCTGCTAATTACATAGAGCATTACGGATTGCTGCGTCAGAAAGACGCTTCTGGTAGATATGAGACTTGCAAGCCATACCATAGCTGGAATGCAAACCATATCATGACCAATATTATTCTCTTTCATCTTCAAAGACATTCTGATCACCACTCAAACCCAACCAGAAGATATCAAAGCCTCAGAGATTTTGAGAACCTTCCAGAACTACCAAACGGCTACTATGGTATGTATGTATTGGCCTACTTCCCCTGGCTTTGGTACAAAGTGATGGATAAAAAACTCTTGGCCCTACCTCATATTAATGGAGACCTAAGCAAGGTGAACATCAAGCCAAGTAAAGTGGCTGCAATTTATGCTAAATATAATCAAGCAGGTATCACCACTTAATTATGTCAGTTTTCATTTGCCCAGGGTGTCAGTACAGCTTTAATGAGGAGAAAGGCGATCCCAATGAGGGATATCTTCCAGGAACTAAATTTCAAGCTCTCCCTGAAGATTTTTACTGTCCGGATTGCGCGGTCCGAAGCAAACAAGACTTTATTGAAGGCTCTTAGCCTCATTGACTAAATTGAATTACACGGAGGCTCGCTATGCACTTAATTAAACTTACAGCATTATTTATCTCAATATTTTTTGCATTCGGTGCTAGCGCACCATCAAGCGCATTCAATGTACCTATGAGCAAAGAGTTGCAACAAACCGTGTCTATGTTTGGAGAGTCGCGACTGATCAAAGTAACAGATCGAGTTTATCTCGCCTATGCCTTTGATATAGTTAATTCTGTGTTTGTCATTGGAGACGATGGCGTGGTAATTATTGATACCATGGCTCGAGTAGAGAATGCGCAACGCGCTCTTGCTGAGCTTCGAAAAATTACTGATAAACCTATAGTGGCCATTATTTATTCTCATGGCCATTTCGACCACACCGGAGGTAGCTCTGCTTTTGTGCCTGCAGGCGATGAGAGCAAAATATCGGTCTATGCTAGTGATAACTGGACTCGTTACAGACAGGAGTTGGTAAGCCCCTTGTACCCAATGATTAATAGACGGATGATTGAGCAGGTTGGTTTTGCTGTGGCCAGCCCTGGAACTGAGCGTTATGAGCATGTCTTGGGTCCCGTGTTTCCCAAGGCGGTAACACAATCTTATGTGACGCCTAATCATAATATCTCAGGCCTTACAAAACTAACATTAGCCGGTGTTCAGTTTGAGATAATGCCAATTCCCTCGGAGATGGATGACGAGATGATTATTTGGTTGCCAGAAGAGGGGGTGGCCTATGCCGCTGATACTATGGCACTACTTTTCCCCTTTCTTGCAACACCTCGAAGCGAACCTTCGCGAAGCCCTCGTGGCTTTATCAAAGCCAAGGATATTATGCTTGACTGGGAACCTGAACATTTGCTCTTAGGTCACGGGCCTGTCGTATCAGGCCAAACTGCCGTCAAAACAGTGATCACTAATTATCGAGACGCCGAACAAACACTTTTAGATCAAACAATAGCAGCAATTAATAGCGGTATGACCCGCGATGAAGCTGCGGCTCATGTGCGATTGCCGCCTCATCTAGAAAAAGATCCTATGTTGAACGACGCTTATCATCGCGCTAGCTGGGTTATTAAAGGATTGTATTCGAGGCTCAGTGGCTGGTTTGGTAACGATGCACTGGAGTTGATTCAGCATGCTCCAAAAGAGGAAGCAAGAAGGATGATAGATCTCGCTGGTGGATCCAGTGCTATGCTCAAACAGGCACAAAAAGCACTTGATGAGGGTGATTATTCTTGGGCAGCACAACTAGCGAGCTATATGTTACGGGCTGATCAAAAAGTAGAGGCTGCAAGAAAGATCAAGATTAAATCATTTACTTCTTTGGCGGCACTGACGCATAGCGCTAACGAACGTTATTACCTTCTTTCTGGTGCCCTTTGGCTTGAGCGAGGAGGGCCAATAACTCCTGGATTGAGGCAGGCAGATCTTTCGAGTATGGTTCCAACGGCAGAATTCATAGAGTTACTAGGGCCTAGGTTAGACCCTCAACGCAGTGCTGATACGGTGCTTCATGTTAATTTAGACATCACAGATACACAGGAGCAGTTTCGACTTATCGTTCGTCGGGGAGCGCTTGAGCGGCGACAAGGAATGCATAAAAACCCAGATTTAACCCTGAGCATGGACAGAAAGACTTTATTGGCATTTGCCGCTAGCTTAGAACCAGTTGGGACTCTGATAAGCAAAGGGGCTATCAAGAGCCGCGGCGAGATTGACCAGTTGTTAGCTTTGCTGAACTAGTAAGTAACCAATAGATTAATCAATCTTCTGATGACTAATTCATCTGCAATGTTAGCTTTGTATTGCCTCTTTCATACCTCTGATCATCATAATTCAGATCGATAATAAAACCGCTAGATTTATATAACTCTAGCGCAGGCTCTAACATATCATTGGTCACCAGAAAAACTTGGTCTGCTTTCTGCTCTCTTGCAAAGTTAAGGCAGGCATCCATTAGCATCCTACCAACACCAGTTCCCTGACTTAATTTAGTCACAGCCATTTTTGCCAACTCAAATGTTTTTGGGCCAGAGGGAATCATGGCTGAAGTTCCTATGATTTTTTTATCGTGTACTGCAAAAAAAATCTGGCCTCCTTTTGCAAGAACATATTCTTCGGGATTCGACAATATTTGTATATCTTCTTGCTCTACGATAAAAAAAACTTCAATCCATTCAAGATTTAATGACTTAAAACTGGAGGCATATTCCTGTTTAAAGGGGTGAATTGAGACTATTTTATTCGTCATTGATTTATCAATATGCTGTTAATAAGTCTATTGTAGTTCTGGGTTTACTGAAATATTTTGAATTTTCTCAATTACCGATTCCCATATTTGCCACTCATCGATGTTAAGGCTAGCAGCATATTCGGCCGCTCTTAGCATGGCAATTGATTCAGCGTCATCTCCATATTGGGAGATAAGATCTATGGCCATTTGATGAATTGGGTTCATGGGATGTTCCTTGGCAACTAATTTACCGCAGGTAACTCTATAGGCAAGAGTTACTCGCGTTAGTGTTCTTTTTTTGGAAGGTTGTCTCTGCCAGATGAATGGGTATGTACGACCTTCCATTGGCCATCAATTTTTCGAAATAAAAATGTTTGATGTCCTTTCTTATCAAGCTCTTGACCACTTTTTTTCAATGTAGCTTTAAGTCGCGTATCAGCAATAGCCCAGGCAAAGTTTTTATTTTCGCCTTCAAAATGAACTTCAATATCATTAAAGTCTAATTCCATATATTCCATGGCACCTTTCTCTGGTTCAACATGATCGATAACAAGAGAATCTAACCCTTGGTTCTGACCGCCTGATTCAATATAACGTGCGCCTTTAAAATCTAAAAATGTTTCCCTAAACGGTGTGCCATCACCATTTTCCCAACCATATTTGATGCCTGAAATGATATCAATAATTTCCTGCTCACCTGTTTTTGTTTGCACTGGTTCTACATGAGCCGCTACAGTTAAAAAACTTAGGAGGAATAAGAATGTAGTTATCGTAATTTTAATCATTTGATTCCCCTTAATTTTTAAGAATAGTCTAGTTTATTCTGCCACAACCTAAGAATAAAACGAAACGTAATTCTACTTTTTGTAAGAAAACCGTAAGTATTCTTTGCTACAATTGCCTTAATCAAAATTGGAGTTTTGCCATGAAAAAATTTGCATTTGCACTTTTTTTATTTCTTTCATCTTATGGTTTCACTGAATCACTGGAGTATGTTGTCGAGCGTAAAGGAAAAGAAATTGGAACCCACACATTCATTTTTTCAAAAAGTGATGAGGGCATGAACGTTCAAATATTAACAAATATTGTGGTTAAGTTAGGCTTCATTCCCGTTTATAAATTTATTCATGATGGTTTGGAAACTTGGACCAATGGAGTTCTCATAGGATACGATTCAACAACAAATGACAATGGAGCAGACAAATTTTTAAAATTTTATGGTAATTCCATTCATAGCAGCCGGGGTGATTTTTCCACCTTAGAAAATACCTACATCCCTGCAAGTCTTTGGAGCATCTCAACCATCAAAGCAACTGAACTTTTGAATACTCTTGATGGCCAACCTATGGAAGTATCCTTTCAAGCCCTTGGAGAAGAAGATATTTTGACCAAGAGCAGGAAAAAACTTAGAGCAAGGCATTTCTCAATGAAAGGTGATTTAGAAAGAGAGCTTTGGTATGACAATAAAGATAGGTTAGTCCAAGTTCAATTCAAGGGGGATGATGGATCGAGCATTAACTATATCTTAGATGAATAAATAATGCTCCGATGAATATTTTGTTATTGGAAGACAATCAATCTTTAAATGATAGTTTAAAGAAAGAATTATCTAAGTTAGGTTATATAGTAGATCAAGCATACACAATAGCCGAAGCAAAAATCCTACTAAAAAACAGAGACCATCATATTGGAATTTTTGATGCCATGTTGCCTGATGGTATTTCTTTTAACTTAATCAGCGAGATCCGAAACAAAAAAAATTCTCTACCCATTATTTTGTTGACTGCAAAAGATTCCATTGAGGATAGAGTGGATGGCTTGAACTCAGGAGCTGATGATTATTTAGTTAAGCCGTTTAATTTCAAAGAGCTTCAGGCCAGAATTCGTGCATTAATGAGGCGACCAAAGGATGCCAAAAATGAAACCCTTGAGTATGCTGATTTGTTGCTGAACTTATTATCGAAAGAATTATTTATTAGCTCAAAAATTTGCAAGCTTTCTAAAAAAGAATTATTGCTAATAGAGCTCTTTCTTGGGGCCCCAGAATCTCTTTTCACTTCTTCGCAAATGATTAATGCAGTTTAT
>ERZ891418.248-NODE-248-length-19492-cov-19.594330_pt1 | contig 19492 bp, 19 predicted proteins | sample MGYA00521236_ERZ891418 | MGnify/ENA primary metagenome ERZ891418 (study PRJEB32303, sample SAMEA104408696) | aquatic metagenome | biome: Brackish water; feature: Chemocline; material: water | place: Baltic Sea | collected 2014-10-18T10:34:00 | depth 100 m ... | reverse complement strand
CAGCCTGACCCTGCAGTTATCAAACAAAATTTAGCTGAACAAAAAAAAATTGAAACAAATACTGATGCCCCTAGTTTAGATCAGGCTGAAAATTTTGAAGAAGTAACTAGAAGTGAAGCGCTAGCACAAAATAATAGAATTAGATTTGAAAATGGTAGCGTTGTTGGATCTATTTCTCTTAAAGGTGCTGCAATAGACGATCTTACTTTTAAGCAATATAATGCTGAATTAAATAGTGATGAAAAAGTTACACTTTTAAGCCCAAGAAATATTACAGATGGATATTTAATAGAAAGTGGATTTGTTTCTAATAATAAAAATATTGATGTTCCAAATGCTTCTTCAATTTGGAAAGTTGAGGGAAATAAGAAGCTTACAAATAATAACCCTATAAAACTTGTGTGGAATAATTCACAAGGAATTGTATTTGAAAAACATATCAATTTAGATGATAATTTTTTATTCACCATTAAACAAAAGATCATAAATTCAACTAATAAAACTTATGACTTCTACTCTTATGGCCAAATTATAAGAAATAAAATTCCAGAAATATCGAACTTTTATATACTTCATGAGGGTATGATTGCTGATTTAGATGATGAGCTAATTGAAGAAGATTATGATGACATTCAAGAGAAAAAATTTACACAAATAGCACAAAAAGGTTGGTTTGGTATAAGCGATAAGTTTTGGATTAGCTCAATTATTCCACCAAGAGGCAAGGAATTTAAAACAACTTTTGATTATAAAAATAAATTTAGAGCAAATTTTATTTCAACTGAGTCTTTAGAAGTAACGCCCAAAGGATCCATTGAAGAAGTAATGCAAATTATTGTTGCTGCTAAAAGAGTAAATATTATTGATGGTTATGCAGAAAGCTTAAACATAAAAAAATTTGATTTAGTAATTGATTGGGGCTTTATGTACTTCATTACTAAACCGCTGTTCTTTGCAATTGATTTTTTATTTAAAGTTTTTGGAAACTATGGAATAGCAATTATCTTAATTACGTTATGCATTAGACTGGCATTCTTCCCACTTGCCAACTTTAGCTTTAAATCGATGGGAAAAATGAAACTCTTAGCACCTGAAATGGCTAGACTAAAAGAAATTCATAAAGACGATAAAATGAAATTGCAACAAGCGATGATGGCTCTTTATAAAAAAGAAAAAGTTAACCCTATGAGTGGTTGTCTACCTATACTAGTTCAGATTCCAGTTTTCTTTGCTTTGTATAAAGTATTATTTGTAACTATTGAAATGAGACACATGCCATTTTATGGATGGATACATGACTTAAGTGATAGAGATCCAACCTCTGTATTTAATGTTTTTGGTTTGCTTCCTTGGGATCCACCTTCTTTCTTATTAATAGGTGTGTGGCCTATCATTATGGGTATCACGATGTTCATACAGCAAAAGCTTAACCCGACTCCGCCAGATCCGATACAGGCTAAAATATTTATGTTCTTTCCAGTATTTCTAACTGTAATTCTTGCACCGTTTCCCGCGGGTCTTGTTATCTACTGGAGTTTCAACAATATCTTCACAATGATCCAACAATATATTGTCCAAAGAAAAATGACTATTAAAACAACTTAAATGTCATCGTTAAAAGAAGAAGAATTAATAAATATCCTACCTAAAGATGGCCCAACAGTTGAAGAAGTAAAAAAATACTTAGAAAAGTATAATGATGAATTTATTGTCATTAAGTGTGGTGGCAGTGTTTTAGTTGATCCAAAATTATTTGAAATTTTTATCGAGGATGTTGTTGTTTTAAATAAGCTTGGCTTTAATCCAGTAATTGTTCACGGGGGTGGAAAAAGAATTAACAGTAAGCTTTCAGAAGTTAATATTGAAAGTAATTTTATTAACGGTCTAAGAGTTACTGATAAAGATACCATCAATATAGTCGAAGATGTATTAATCCAATTTAACAAGGAGATTGTTGAGGCTTTAAATAAACTATCCTGCAAGGCAAAAAGAATTACTACAAAAGAAAATAATATAATTACTGTCATTCAAGAAAATAAAGACCTTGGTTTTGTGGGAACTCCTACTAAAATTAACAAAGATTTCTTAAACGAAACCGTAAAATCAAACGAAGTACCAGTGGTTGCTCCCTTAGGGTTAGATAAAGACAATCAGGCTTTTAACATTAATGCCGACACTGCTGCAGGCTCGATTGCAATTGAGTTAAAAGCTAGAAGATTAATGATTATTAGCGATGTAGAGGGCGTGTTAGATAATGATAAAAAACTAATCCCTGAAATCAACTCAAAAAAGGCAAAAGAATTAATTGATCAAGAGGTTATATTTGGCGGCATGATTCCTAAAGTTAATAATTGTCTAGCTGTTGCGAGTAATGGAGTTAAAGGAGTGGTAATAATTGATGGAAGAAAAAATCACTCAATTCTGTTTGAGCTATTATCCGATAAAGGCTCGGGAACTTTAATTAGAGAATGAAAAATTTAATTGATACTAAATACTGGTTATTTGATCTTGATAACACTCTTTATAGTGGTCAAACAAAAGTTTTTTCAGAGGTTGATAAAAAGATGTCTTCTTTCATTTCAAAAAAATTCAATGTGGATTTAATTAAAGCAAGAGAGATTCAAAAAAAATATTTCTATGAATATGGAACAACACTATCAGGATTAATGAATCATGATAAAATTGACCCACATGAGTTTCTTGAATTTGTTCACGATATTGATATCAGCTGGCTTCCAAAAGATAAAATATTAAGAGACGAGCTAATTAAAATTGAAGAAAAAAAATATATATTTACAAATGGTTCTCATGCGCATGTTGAAAATGTAACCAAACAACTTGGTATAGATGGTTTATTTGATGGGGCATTTGATATTGTTGATGCTGATTTTATTCCAAAACCTCACCTTGGACCTTACAAAAAAATAGTAGAAAAATTTGATTTAGACCCAACAAAATCAATATTAATCGAAGATATCGCACATAATTTAGAACAAGCTAAATACCTGGGAATGAAAACTTGTTGGCTTGAGAATGATGAGACATTTGCAAAAAAAGATGCCGATAAACCCTATATTGATTATAAGATTAAGAACTTGCCTTCTTTTCTTCAAGAAATTAATATATTAAAAGCACAATAAAACTAACCTACTAAAAAAAAACTAAACTATGAAAGAATTTGAAAACATTATTAATACAGCTTGGGACAATAGAGAATCAATTAATGGTCAATCTGACCAATCAATACTAGATGCTATTAAAGAGACAATTGAGCTTGTTGATAAGGGTACTTTACGAGTAGCTGAAAAAAAAGATAATGAGTGGGTAGTTCATCAATGGATTAAAAAAGCAATACTTTTAAGTTTTAAAACTAATGAAATGCAAACTCTTGCAGGTCCTTACGCTACATGGTGGGACAAGGTTAGAGGAAAAACTGCTGGCTGGGGAAGAGAAGAACATAAAAAAGCAGGCTTTAGAATGGTTCCTAATGGAGTTGTAAGGCACGGATCTTTTATTGCAAAAAATGTTGTCTTAATGCCTTCATTTGTAAATATTGGGGCTTATGTGGATGAAGGAACTATGGTTGATACTTGGGCATCTGTTGGTTCTTGTGCTCAAATAGGAAAGAATTGTCATATTTCGGGAGGTGCTGGAATTGGTGGAGTATTAGAACCAATGCAAGCAAATCCTACAATTGTTGAAGATAATTGTTTTATTGGTGCTCGTTCTGAAATTGTTGAAGGAGTGATTGTAGGTGAAGGATCAGTTTTATCTATGGGTGTATTTATTGGTCAATCAACTAAAATTGTTTATAGAGAAACAGGTGAAGTAATACATGGGAAAATTCCTCCTTACTCAGTAATAGTTCCTGGTAGTTTACCAAATAATGATGGTAAAGGACCATCTTTATATTGTGCCGTAATTATTAAACAAGTAGATGAAAAAACTAGATCAAAGACCTCTATTAATGATCTATTAAGAGACTAAATGCCAACTTACAATGAAATTACATTAGCAAAAGAGCTAATAAAATTTCCAAGTGTTACACCTATTGATGCGGGTGTGATGAAGTTCTTAGCTAAAAAATTAACTGCTATTGGTTTTAAATGTAAAATTTTAGAGTTTAAGGATAAAAATTCTAAACCAGTTAAAAATTTATATGCAAGACTTGGCAGCTCTCAACCAAACTTTATGTTTGCAGGCCACTTAGATGTGGTTCCACCAGGAAATTTAAAAGATTGGACTGTTAAACCATTTAGTCCTGCTATTAAAAAAAATTACCTTATTGGAAGAGGGGCAAATGATATGAAAAGTGCAATTGCAAGCTGGGTTGTTGCTGTAAATAATTTTGTATCAAATAATAAAAAAATCAAAGGCTCAATTAGTCTATTAATTACTGGAGATGAAGAAGGTATTGCAATCAATGGTACTAAAAAAGTGGTTGATTACTTAAAAAAGAAAAAAGAAAAAATAGATTTTTGTTTAGTTGGAGAGCCTACTAACCCTAATAAACTTGGTGAAATGATTAAAATTGGAAGAAGAGGAAGTATTACTGGAGAGTTAACAGTGATTGGAATTCAAGGACATGTTGCCTATCCACACAGAGCAAATAATCCATCAGGTACAATAGTTAAAATTTTAAAAGAATTAAAAGAAATTAATTTTGATAAAGGTACCAAAGATTTCCAACCAACTAATTTAGAAGTAACTAAAATTAATATCGATAATAGTGCAGATAATGTTATCCCTGGCATTGCTACGGCTACTTTTAATGTTAGATTTAACAATAAGCATTCGTCTACTAGTTTAAAAAACAGATTAAATAAAATTTTTAAAAAAATTACAAAAAAAGATAAATCTAAGTTTAAAATAGAATACCGCGTATCAGGTGAATCCTTCTTAACAAAACCTAATAAAACGACCTACATGATTCAAGATGTAATAAAAAAAATTACAAAAATTAAACCTCAATTATCTACAACAGGTGGAACTTCTGATGCAAGGTTTATCAGAAAAATTGCTCCTTGTTTGGAGTTTGGTTTGGTGGGTAAAACAATGCACAAAGTAGATGAGGCAGTGTCTATTTCTGATCTAAAAAAATTGACTAAAATATATTATAATATTTTAGAAAACTATTTTAAATGAAGACAGGTTTAATAACCTCCGATACTTATCAAAATCATAACACTGGCGATGGACATCCAGAGAAAATTGATAGAGTTACGGCAGTTATCGACAATTTTAAAAAGTTAGATAATAAAAATTTGATTTGGAAAAAACCCTCGAAATTTGACAGAGCACTTCTAGAAATAACTCACAATTCTGATTATATAAATTTTGTAGAAAAATCTTTTCCGAAAAAAGGATTGTCTTTTTTAGATGGAGATACAATTGTTTCTCCAGGAAGTAAGGATGCCACATTAGATGCCGTAGGATCTATCATTAGTGCTATTGATGGTGTTCAAAATAAAGATTTTAAAAATGCTTTTTGTGCCGTCAGACCTCCAGGACATCATGCAGAGAAAAATAAAGCTATGGGTTTTTGTATTTATAACAATGTGGCTGTTGGGGCTAATTACCTTATAAATAAATATAAACTTAATAAAGTGGCAATTATTGATTTTGATGTTCATCATGGAAATGGCACTCAAGATATTTTTTATGATAACGAAAAGGTTGTATATATTTCTACCCATCAATACCCTTATTACCCAGGATCTGGTACTGAGAAGGAAAAAGGTAAATACAACAATATATTTAATATTCCTCTACCTGCGGGTACAACATCTGAAGAATATTTAAATGCGTATGAATTAGTACTTAAGAAAATTAAAGAATTTAGGCCCGAATTTATCTTACTTTCTGCAGGTTTTGATGCCCATAAAGATGACCCATTGGCACAACTTCAATTGGAGTCGAAAGACTTTTACAATATTACCAAAAGAACACTTGAACTATCAAAACAATATTGTGATGGAAAAGTAGTTTCAATTCTAGAGGGTGGATATGATCTATTAGCACTTCAAGAAAGTACTGAGATGCATGTAAAGGCTCTACTAGAATTTAATTGATAATTTCCGAATACGCATTAAAGAATTCACAATGAAACTTTATAGAATTAAAAAATCTAACATTGATAAAAAGGGTCGTGGTCTCTATGCCACAAAAGATATCAAAGAAGGCACTAGAATTATTGATTATGTTGGTAAAATTATTACTAAAAAACAAACAGAAGAGTCACAAAAATTTGACAACGCAAAACCCATCTACTTATTTAATTTAAATAAAAAATATGACATGGATGGAGATGTTTTGTGGAACACTGCACGTTTAATAAATCACTCTTGCTCTAATAACTGTGATTATAATGGAGCAGGCTTAAAATTATGGGTAGTAGCCATAAAAGATATTAAAAAAGGTGAAGAGATAACAGCCGATTACGGCTTTGGGTATGATGAGAATTACAAACAATTCCCATGCAAGTGTAAGTCAAAGAATTGTTGTGGCTATATTGTTCGAGCAGAGTCTAGATGGAGAATTAATAAAAAATTTAGTATCGGTCGACAAAAAGCTAGTAAATAACCTTTTCTAAAAATAATCCTTCTGCTGGTGCAGGTGGAGCACACAAGGTTCTCTTTTTAGATTTAAAAGCAATTTCAAACTTTTTTAAATCCCATTTATTTTCCGCTAAATACTTCAGACAACCCACCATTGATCTAACTTGTTGCTGTAAAAATGATTGAGATTTAAATTGTATTTCAATTCTTCCTTTGCTTGACTTAATTTTAATTGATTTCATTGTTCTAATGGGGCTATTAGCATTACAACTAGACGATCTAAATGTTGAAAAATCATTGGTTCCCAAAAGTTTTTTTGCTCCTTTTTTCATCAATTTAATGTCTAGATTTTTGATTATATGCCAGCCTCTTTCTTTTTCTATAGAGGGTCTGCTTAAACGGTTAAATATTATATATTTGTAAATTCTTTGTTTGGCAGAATATCTTGCATGAAACTTTAGACTTCTTTTTTTAATAATTAAAATAGAAATGGCTTTATTGTTGATAAAGTGATTTAAAGATTTTAGAAACTTATTTAAATTTATAATTTTTTTTTTACAATCAAAATGAGCAGATTGTTCAATTGCATGCACACCTGAGTCTGTCCTACCTGATCCTACTAAGGATATTTTTTCTTTTAAAAGTTTGGTTAAGCGAAATTGAATTAATTTTTGAACTGATCTACCAGTAGATTGTATCTGCCAACCAATAAAATTGGTTCCAACATATTCAATTAATATTTGATATCTATGCATTATTAAGCTTAGTACCCATTTTAATTTTTGATCCCAATGAAAATTCACTAATATTTTGAGGGTTTTTTCCTTGTCTTTGGATCTCTAAAACTTTTATTGATTTTTGATTGCCACAACAAATTTCCAAATAGTCACTTAATACCTCTCCACTATCACCAGTACCACTTGCCAATTCTGCTTTTAAAATTTTATATCTTTCGTTCTTGTAGATAAAAAAAGCACCTGGGCTTGAATAAAGACCATTTATTTTGCCAATAATATTTTCTGCATTATTGCTCCATTGTATTTCACCTTCAGATTTTTCAATTTTAGAGGCGTAAGTTGCATTATTATGATCTTGTTCCTTAAATTCTACTTTGCCGTCAAGTATCCTGTCAATATTTTCCGCTATTTTTTCTGAGGCTAGGATTGAAAGTTTTTTTGAAACTATTTCAGCATTATCATTTTCTATAATATTTAATTTATATGAACTACAAATAGGTCCGGTATCAAGTTTTTCTCCTATTCTCATAATACTTATACCCGTTTCCTTTTCTAAGTTCATAATTGATCTTTGAATTGGTGCAGCTCCTCTCCACTTTGGTAGTAGAGATGCATGAATATTGATAAATCCTTTTTTAGACAAACTTAAAAACTCTTTAGGAATAATTTGACCATAGGCAACTACAATTACTATATCGGCCTCTAACTTTTTAAAAAATTCAAATTCTTCCTTGTTGTCTTTTAAAGTTTTCGGTGTTCTACATTCAATGTTTAAGGTTTCTGATATATCTTGTATGGGTGATATATTAATTTTTTGTCCTCTTTGCGACTTTTGTGGTGGTTGAGTGTAAGATGCAGATATTAAATATTTTTTTTCATGCAATACTTTAATTATAGGTACGGCAAAAGATGGCGTACCCATAAAGACAATCTTTTTTGTCATTGCTAAACGATTATTCTTTTAGACTTAATTTTAGAAAGTTTTTTAATAATCATGGATTTTTTTAATTTTGACAAATAATCAATAAATAAAATACCCTCTAAATGATCCATTTCATGTTGAATACAAGTTGCTAATAGACCTTCTGCCTTTAATAATTGTTTTTTTCCATAATAATCTAGGTATTCAACCTCACATGCATTAGGCCTTTCTATTTCTGCAAACTGATCTGGTACAGACAAGCATCCTTCTTCATATTTTGATTTATCTTTATTTTTATTTTTAATAACTGGGTTTATAAAATACATTGGCTCTTTTTTATCTTCCTCCCTACTAATATCCATTACTATAATCCTTTTAGGAACACCAATTTGAATGGCTGCCAATCCTATTCCAGGGGCCGCATACATGGTGTCGAGCATATCGTCCATAACCACTCTTTCTTCGTCACCAACCTTCTCTACTGGCTTTGAAATCTGCCGTAATAACTTGTTGGGTTCTGTTAAAATCTGTTTAACTGACATAATTAAGTATTATTTTAGTATAAATTTTAAACTTTTAAAGGAAGAACTTTAAGAAGAATTTTGTTTCTTAAGGGATCAATATTAAGTTGGTTAAGTGTGCTAATTATAAAATATAATGTATCATCATCAATATTTTTTAGCTCATCTTGCCCTATTACTTCAACAATTCTAAGCATTGCAGTTGCCATATCTCCACTATTGATAAATATCTGAATGTCAGACGGTATTTCGGACTCATTAACCTCATATAAGTCATTAAGTTTTTCTGAGATCTTAACACCATCAGACTTGAAGGATTCTAATAAAATTACATCCTTTTTAGAAAAAAAATATTTTTTATCTTTTTTAATTTTTTGTAATAAATCATTTAAATCTTTTGTTGCGTCTTTTGTGGAGTTTTCAATTTTAAAATAATTAATTAATTTTGATTGATGTAAAATTTTATTATTTATTTTAATATTGGTTAATTTAATATCATCTGCATTAATATAATTTTCGTAAAATGATGTATAATTTGATGGCACTTCATCTTTTTCAATATTATTTAAAAAGACTCTTAGCTCATCATTGAATGCGTTCTCTATTCCATCAATTTTAAATGAATTTTTTAAAGCATTCATTAATTGAAGTTTGCTTTCAATCTCTGTTGTAATTAGAATTCCTTGATAAATTAATGCTCTTGTTTCAATAGCAGAGAGTACTTTTGTAGACTCTTTAATATTTAGCAGTTGATTAATATTAAATTGAAACCTTTTATAAAGTTCAAATAATTCTTTTTCCGGATAGTTACCATCATGTGTCGCTTTCTCAATGCTTGCAATTTTATCTACCTCGGTAAGCTCTATATCTTGAATATTATCTAGTAAATTTGATGTTGATAGGTATTTCCATATTTCTTTTGTAGTGGAATTTTTAGGCTCAAATTTAAAATTTGGATTTGTTCGATGTGATAAGTGAAAATCTAAAATCGTATTTTCTGATATTTCTGTTTCAGGCTCATTACTGTAACCCATCAAATAATTAATTTTCTTCTCATAAAACTTATCTTCAAATTGACTAAGTTCTTTTTTTAAATCTATAAGTAGTTGAGCTTCATCTCTTTTGTTGTTGTTAATTAAGCAATAAATATTAAATTTAGATAAATAAACGTCCTCAATAGGATCTTTAATTCTAGAAAATATCTCACATGCCTTTTTAAGGTTTGATTGAGAAAGATAATAATCAACTAAAAATTTAGTAAGTTTTGTGTTCTCATTTATTATTTGGTTGTTTAATAAATAATTTTCAATTAGCTCATAATTTGAATTTTTAATAAACCAGTTTGATTTTATTTCTAAAAATTGATTTTTAGAAATATTCAGTTCCGGATAATATGCATTGGTCAAAAGTAAAATATCCAAAATTTCTGAAGCATCTTGTGACAGATTAAGCTTATCTATTCTCTTAAAAATATTTAAAATTTGATCCCCATTAGAATTAGACCACATATTAATGTTTAAACCATTTTCTTCGGGGTCATATAAGCCTACTAACTTTACTTCTTTTGAAATTAATGTTTGCGTTTCTTCTATACTTAGTTCACCAATATTTTTCGACTGCATTTCATAAATACTATTTTGTGGAGCATTTTTATTTTCATTGTTCTCGGAATTGGAAGAATCACTAACTACATTTTTTTCTTCTACATTCCAAATATCAATGGGTTCTTGTGATTCGGCATTAAATCCTAAAATTAAAGAAAATAAAATAATTGATAAATATTTTCTATTTAACAATTTTAAGTTTCTCATTTGGAATAATCTTTTCGATATCTTTATTTGGAGATGGAAATTCAATTTTACCTAAAAGTGTTACGGCACCAATAATGATAATTAAAATTAAAAATATTTTAATCATTAGGCTTTTATTGCTACTGCCGCTTGTATTTTTTGAAAATTGCATATATTCTTTATTAATTTCAAATTAAGACATATTTGTGTTTTTTCAATAAAGAAAGCTTATGAATTCAAATAAAAACATCGTTTTTTTAGGAATGATGGGATCTGGAAAATCCTCAATAGGTAATTTGGTTTCAAAAAAACTTGGTATTCCATTTATTGATATTGATTACTTGATTGAAGAACATGCTGGCATGTCAATTTCAAAAATATTTAAAAATAATGGACAGAACTATTTTAGAAATCTAGAAGAAAAAATTACCCTTAAGACTTTAAAAAATAAAAAAAGCGTTATTGCATTAGGTGGTGGTGGCTTTATTAATAATAAAATAAGAGAAGATATTTTATCAAATCATTTTTCTTTTTGGCTTGATTGGGACGAATCAATTTTACTAAAAAGAATTAAAGATAGCAAAAAGAGACCACTAGCTTTCAAATCAACAGATAAGGAAATCAAAACAATTATTAAAAAAAGAATAAAAATATATTCTAAAGCGCAATTTAAGATAAACTGTAATAAGCTTACAAAAACTGAAATACAAAATAAGATTATAGAAATTTATGAGCTTAATTAAATTACAAGTAAACATTGCTAATCAAAAATATCCTATATTTATTGGAAATAATATTTTGAATAAATTGAACAAGTTTTTAAAGAGTTCCTCTATCAACTTTAACCAATGTCTTATTGTGGCGGATAAAAATGTACCAAAAAAATTAATTAAAATAGTACTTAGTTCTTTGCCAAAAAACTTTACAATAACTCATTACTTTAATGCTAGCGAAAAAAACAAAAACCAAAAAAGTGTAGACAAAATTATATCCCTTCTTTTAAAGAAAAATTTTAATAGGAATGACTGTTTGATCTCAATTGGAGGAGGCATAACTGGAGATGTTTCAGGTTTTGCAGCAAGCATCTATAAAAGAGGATTAAAATTTATCAACATACCAACAACTTTACTATCACAAGTAGATTCTTCAATTGGTGGTAAGACTGGTGTAAATACAAAATATGGTAAAAATTTAATTGGTTCATTTTATCAACCTAGTTTAGTTATTTCAGATATTAGCTTTTTAAGTTCGCTGCCAAGGAGAGAAATCATATGCGGTTATGGTGAGGTTCTTAAACACGCACTTATTAATGATAAAAATTTTTTTTCATTCTTAAATAAAAATGGCTCTAAAATTTTAAGCTTAAAAAGTTCATTTATTGAAAAAGCAATTTATAAAAGCTGTTTAATTAAAAAAAAAGTAGTTGAGACTGATGAAAAAGAACTGGGTATAAGAAAAATATTAAATTTAGGTCACACATTTGCTCATGCATATGAAGCAACGCTAGGTTATTCAAAAAAATTAAATCATGGTGAGGCTGTAATACTGGGTGTTAAAACGGCTGCAAAATTTAGTTTATTAAATAAAATTTTAAATATTAAGGATTTTGAATTAATTGAAAATCACCTCAATGAATTAGACCTTCCAAGAAATATTAATAAATTTTTTTCCATAAAAGATTTAAGCAAAATTTTATTTTTTATGAAAAAAGACAAAAAAAATAATACAAAAAAAGTTAATTTGATTTTACTTAAAAAAATAGGAACCCCCATTTACAAGCTTCAATTTGATGAAAAAACAATTACTGCTTTTCTTAAGAGTGAGTTAATTAAGTAATATTTGAATTGAGTGTATGTAATCTTTTAATTCAGAATCTAAAATACTATAAATTTTTTTAGTCGATTCTATTTTATTTAATTTAGCAAGCTCATTAGATTTGATGGTTAGTTTTAAATGAAACCTTCCTTCTTGGTTTTGTTTATGGGTTTTATGCAAAAAACTTTTGTCTTCTATTTTTAAATCTTCAATAACAATTTCTTTTTGAAGTTTATTTTTAACAATTGTAATTAATTCGTTTATAATCATAAATAATAATTTATTAATATATAGCATGAAAAATATATGTGATTGGAATAATTGTTCTGAAATTGGTGTATATAAAGCACCAATTGAAAAAGATAATAGTAAAAAATACCGATTACTTTGTTTGGCCCATGTTAAAGAATTTAATAAAAATTGGAATTACTTTAAAGGAATGGATGACGAACAAGTGTTTGATTTCTTAAAGTCAGATATGACATGGCATAAGCCAACTCAAAGCTTTGGGTCTTCTGATAATTTTTTTAAAGTTTTGTGGAATACCACTTTAAAAGATGAATTTGACAAGACTAAGCTTAGAGGTGAATACAATCACATGAATCAGTTTAAATTTGATGCAAATGATATTAAGGCTTTTAGTATTTTGGGTGTTTCTGTTGGATTAAAATGGGAACAAATACAGGGTAAATTCAAAACTCTTGTCAAAAAATTTCACCCTGATATTAATTTAGGAAATAAAGAATACGAAGAAAAACTTAAATTAATTACTTTAGCTTATACCCAGCTAAAAAACACTTATAGGGAAAAAATTGACACCTAATTTAAACATACAGCCAGACATCAAAATTTCTTTAAAACAAACTTTTGGAATTGATTCAGATATGGAAGTTGATGCCTTTTCAAAAAAAAGTGAGTATGTACCTGAGATAGACAAAAATTATAAATTTGATAGAGATACCACACTCGCCATCATATCAGGCTTCGCATTTAATAAGCGAGTTTTAGTTCAAGGTTACCACGGAACTGGTAAATCAACTCACATAGAACAAATTGCTGCCAGATTAAATTGGCCCTGCATTAGAGTAAACTTAGATAGCCATGTAAGTAGAATTGATCTTATTGGAAAAGATGCAATTGTTGTAAAAGACGGAAAACAAATTACAGAATTTAAGGAGGGTATCTTGCCCTGGTCTATTCAAAATCCAGTTGCTCTTGTTTTTGATGAATATGATGCTGGAAGACCAGACGTAATGTTTGTTATTCAGAGAGTTTTAGAGGCGGAAGGTAACTTTACCCTTTTAGATAAAAATAAAGTTATTAAACAAAATAAATTTTTTAGACTATTTGCAACATCAAATACCGTAGGGTTAGGTGACACTACTGGCCTGTATCATGGAACTCAACAAATAAACCAGGGCCAAATGGATAGGTGGAATATTGTTACATCATTAAACTATCTAAGTCTTGATAGAGAAATGGAAATAGTTTTAGCAAAAAATAAAAATTTAAATAATCCCAAAGGTAAAGAAAAAGTATCTAATATGATTAAAGTCGCATCATTAACGAGAAAAGGTTTTATAGCAGGAGATATATCTACCGTTATGAGCCCAAGAACTGTATTGCATTGGGCAGAAAACACCGAAATCTTTAAGGATACTGGTTATGCTTTTAGACTTACTTTCTTAAACAAATGCGATGATATTGAAAAAATTACTATAGCTGAATATTATCAAAGATGTTTTGGAGACGAATTACCAGAGTCGATGGTAAATATTCAGATTTAAATGAGCACCAAAGAAAGTAATTTTAAAGAACAATTTAAACAAGCTTTAATTTCAACTGCAAAAGTAATTTCAGAAGATTATAAGCTGGATGTTAAAAAACTTGATAAAGACTTAAGTGCTAAAAAAATAGATTTTTTTGATGTAACTAATTTATCTAATAAAAATGATTTTATTAGATTAAGAGCAGAAACCGACTCAGGGGCTTTAAAAAAAAAATTCTCAAATAAAGAAATTTTTAATAAAAACTTACCCACTAACCCTTCCTGTAAATCGTTATACAATATTACAGAAAAGATTAGATATGAAGTTTTGGGAGGTAAAATGCTCAAGGGTGTTGGAAAAAACTTAAACGAAAATTATAACCAAAAAATTAGCTCTCTTCATAAAGATCAATTAAAAAGTAAAGAAGATGTGCCCGTGACTGAAGCATTCGAACTTTATATGTTAAAAAAATTTTTTAACTTAAAGTTAAATTCTACGTCTTCAAAAATGCTAAGCTTTTGGGAAAAAGATTTTTCCTCATCTATCGATAAGCATATTGATTTTTTGAGTAACAATTTAGAGGATCAAAACAATTATAGTTTAAAATTTTCAGAAATTCTTGAGAGTATGGATGTTTTCATTTCAAATAACGAAGAAAACAATGAGAACGAGGATGAAAAAGATAATGACCAAGATAATAAATCAGAAAATAGTGATGATAGTCAATCAGATGGAAGAGAAGAAGAAAACAAACAAGATGAATCACAAGCTAGTCTTGATGCTGGCTTTGATCTTAGTGACCAACAAATGAATGAGCAGTTAGAAGATTCAGATTCTTTAAAAGAAAGTACAGAAAGTGTATTACAAAAAATAAATATTAATAATATTGATCAAGAATATCAAATTTTTACTAGCGAGTTCGATGAAATAGCAAAGGCTGAAATTTTGGAAGATATAAAAGAAACACAAAAGTTAAGAAAAAACTTAGATCAACAACTAATTGGGTTTCAAGATCTTATAACCAAACTTGCTAATAAATTGCAAAGACAACTTCTTGCTAAACAAAATCGAGCTTGGGAGTTTGACTTAGAAGAGGGTTTATTAGATAGCTCAAAGTTGACAAGAATTATTATGGACCCCTATAACTCTTTATCTTTTATGAAAGAAAAAGATCTTGATTTTAAAGATACTATAGTAACTCTATTAATTGATAATTCAGGTTCAATGCGTGGTCGACCTATTACAATTGCAGCACTTTGTGCTGATATATTATCAAGAACTTTGGAGAGATGTTCTGTTAAAGTTGAGGTATTAGGCTTTACTACAAAAAATTGGAAGGGCGGAAAAAGTAGAGAGTCTTGGACTAAAAAAAACAAACCAAAGAATCCGGGAAGACTTAATGATCTAAGACATATAATTTATAAAGGAGCCGATACTCAATGGAGACAGGCCAAAAATAATATAGGCTTAATGCTTAAAGAAGGACTGTTAAAAGAAAATATAGACGGCGAAGCTATATCTTGGGCTTACAATAGGATAAAAAAAAGAAAAGAAGAAAGAAAAATTCTAATGGTAATTTCAGATGGTGCGCCTGTAGACGATTCAACTTTATCTGTTAATTCAGGAGATTTTTTAGAAAAACATCTAAAAAAAATGGTTAAATTTATAGAAAATAAGAGTGACGTTGAAATCCTTGCGATTGGAATTGGTCATGATGTATCCAGATACTACAACAAAGCAATTAAGATAACAGATGTTCATGAACTTGGCGATGTTATGATTTCACAATTAAGCGGTTTATTTGAAACTAAAAATAAATTACATTAAAGCTTCAAAAGATCTTTATTTCTCCACTTAATATTAACCTCTGCTCCAGTTCTTGTTTCAGAGTTCTTACATAGAATACTTGCATAATTTTTTTCGAGTAAAGTTTTACCTATAAACACTCCTAGACCTAGTCCTGTATTTGCTTTTATAGAAGATTTATCAGATTTTATATATGGCTCACCAATTTTGCTTAGTATATCTTTAGGGTATCCTTCTCCATCATCTTCAATTATTATTTCAGTAAACTCATTATCACTTTTAATTGTTATAAAAATCTTCTTTCTTGTAAATTTATTTGCATTACCTATAAAATTTCTTAAACCATAAATAATCTCAATAGACTTGTTAATATTGAATAGATTCGAGTTTTGATCATAATTAATAACAAATTCTTTTTTACTTATTTCTTCAAAAGATTTAATTATCTCATCTACATAGTTTGTCATTGTTAGATTTCCATCAATGAAATCATCTTCTACAGTCGGATTTAATGTTAATTTTTTTAATATTTGACTGCATCTATCTATTTGACTTGCTAATAGCTCAATATCTTTTTTAATTACCTTATTATCTTTAAATTGTTTTAGTAAATCAGATGATATTATTTTGATTGTTGAGAATGGAGTTCCTAGGGAGTGCGCTGCAGCAGCAGCCTGTGCACCTAAAGATACAAGTATGTGCTCTTTTGACATAATTTCTTCCATTTTAATTAACGCTTCTTTTCTTAATCTTGACTCGGTACCAAAGATTAAAGCAAAATAGTTTAAAAAAATTAAAGCAATTATTAATGAGACTGGTATCGAATAATAATAATGTGGACCAAGATTAAAATCTTCATTTAGAGGGTAGGGTAATGAATTATGAAAAAAAGTAATAATAATAATAATTAAAGCAGTAATGGTAACTAACAAAAAATTACTTTTAAATCCTAAATTTGAAGAAGAAAAAATTGCAGGAATTATTAAAAAAATTGAAAATGGATTTGCAATACCGCCTGTTAAATAAATTAGAAAACTTAACTGCAAAACATCTATTAATAAGAATAAAAATGCCTCTTTATCTAATAGTTGAGTGTTTTTATTAATATAGATTAAATATAAATTGCTTATTATCCCAATTAAAATTGGTGAAATTTCTAAAATTAAATCAAATTTAAAATTAAAAATGAAGTAAACCGAATTTATTGTTATTAATTGTCCAATGATAGCAATCCATCTTAAATGAATGTAGGTAGATTTTTTTAATGAATAGTATTTTGAAGTTTCGAAAAACTTCATTATTAGATATCTAGATTTTGAACATTAATTGCGTTTGAGACTATAAAATCTTTTCTTAAAGCCACATCATTTCCCATTAGGGTATGAATTAAATCTTGGTCTTTTTTTAAATCTTTTGAATATTGAACTTGCAATAAATTTCTAGTTTCAGGATCCAATGTTGTGCTCCATAACTCTTCTGGGTTCATCTCACCTAGTCCCTTAAATCTCTGAATACTCATTCTTGATTTTTCTTCCTCATAAGCTCTGGTAAACTCTTTGGTTCCTTTTTTAACTTTTTGTAATTCTTTGCTGTTTTTTAAAATATAGTCTTCTAATTCTTTTTCATCTTTTATGTAAATTCCTTTGGTGCCTTTATTTATTTTAAACAATGGTGGTTGAGCAAGATATACATGGCCATTTTCGATTAATTTGTTAAATGGCTTATTATTAAAGAATGTTAATAACAAAGCTCTTATGTGAGATCCATCAACATCGGCATCAGTCATAATAATAATTTTACCATATCTTAAATCTTTTAAATCAAGATCTTCAACCTTAGGATCTAAGCCAAGAGCATTAATTAAAGTTACCACTTCATTGGATGACATCATTTTAGCTAGCGCTTTTATTCTATGTTCACTTCCATCTTTATTGCTATTTTTTTTAAGAGCAATTTCCTCAACATAAGTATTAAGAATTTTTCCTCTTAATGGTAAAACTGCTTGATTTGATCTATTTCTTCCCTGTTTTGCAGAGCCTCCCGCAGAATCTCCCTCTACTATAAATAATTCTGTGCCTTCTTGTTTCCCTATTTGACAATCAGCTAATTTCCCAGGCAAACCACTCAATTCTAGTGCACCTTTTCTTCTGACATTTTCTCTCGCTTTTCTAGCAACATCTCTTGCCAAAGCTGCTTGCATTACTTTTGCTAAAATAACTTTAGATGTTGTTGGGTTTTGATCAAACCATATTGATAATTTTTCACTAACAATATTTTCAACAATCATTCTAACTTCTGATGAAACCAACTTGTCTTTTGTTTGAGAAGAAAATTTTGGATCAGGAATTTTTGCAGAAATTACGCATGTTAATCCCTCTTTAATATCATCGCCTGAAATAGTTAATTTATTTTTTTTTAATAAATTATGTTCAGTGGCATATTTATTAATTACCCTAGTAAGTGCACTTCTAAATCCTAATAAATGTGTTCCCCCGTCTTTTTGATATATGTTATTTGTATAAGGATAAATATCCTCACCATAAGTTGCATTCCATTTTAAAGAACATTCAATTTCAATATTCTCTTTTTTACCCTCAATATAAATTGCTTTTTTAAATAAATCATTTCCCGTCTTATTTAAAAGTTTTTCTCTTTTTTCATCTAAAAAATCAACAAACTCTAGAACCCCGCCATCAAATTTAAATTCTATTATCTTTTCTTTTTTTTGATTTAAATCATTAATTGTTATTTTTATTCCTTTATTTAAGAACGCTAGCTCACGCATTCTTTTAATTATTATATTGGGAGAAAATTTTATTGAAGAAAAAATTTCTTTTGATGGTAAAAAGGTTATTTGAGTACCTGTGTCTTTTGATTTTCCTATAACCTTAAGTGGAGCTACTGAATCTCCATTCTTAAATTCCATAAAATATTTTTGTCCATCTCTATCAATTTCTAATTTTAGTTTTTCTGATAATGCATTAACAACCGAAACTCCGACACCATGAAGTCCACCTGAAACTTTATAAGAGTCGTGATCAAATTTTCCACCAGCATGTAACTGAGTCATGATAACTTCTGCAGCTGACATTTTTTCTCCTTTGTGCATGTCAACAGGTATTCCTCTACCATCATCTCTAACTGTAATAGTTCCATCAGAATTAATTTTAACATCTATATTTTTACAGTGTCCTGCTAAAGCTTCATCAATTGAGTTATCTACAACTTCATAAACCATATGATGCAAACCGGTTCCATCATCTGTGTCACCAATGTACATTCCAGGTCTTTTTCTAACAGCTTCGAGGCCTTTTAGAACTTTGATGGAGTCTGCCTGATATGTGGAAGTATTTTTCATATTTTATCAATTGGAAATTGTCTAACTATAACATTTTTTATTAAAAAGGAGGAAAATTTATTATATTAATACACACAATATTGCTTAATAAACCTTGATTTTAAATGTCTTTTCAATTCTGGCGGAGAGACAGGGATTCGAACCCTGGGTACCTTTAACAGTACACACACTTTCCAAGCGTGCGCTTTAAACCACTCAGCCATCTCTCCTTTTATTG
>ERZ891418.247-NODE-247-length-19523-cov-6.442213_pt1 | contig 19523 bp, 21 predicted proteins | sample MGYA00521236_ERZ891418 | MGnify/ENA primary metagenome ERZ891418 (study PRJEB32303, sample SAMEA104408696) | aquatic metagenome | biome: Brackish water; feature: Chemocline; material: water | place: Baltic Sea | collected 2014-10-18T10:34:00 | depth 100 m ... | reverse complement strand
TCGCTGAGCGGATCTCCGTCTCTTCGAGCAGCACGGCTCCGTGCTCCTGAGCGCGCCGCGCGAGAAAGCTGTCGACCTCGGCTCGATACCAGTGTGTGTCGCCAACCTGATCACTGACGCTGGCCGCGACGAGCAGCTGGTTGTGATTCTCGCGGTCAGGATTGAGGTGCTCCCCGGCGCGGTGAGCGAAGTACGAGAACCCACGCTTAAGTCCACATCGCATCCCTGGCCACGTCTCCCGCCAGGTCCCAAATCGCGACAGCGCAGCCAGTTCGGGCAAGCCGTACTCTGCGGCAAGAGTCCGCAGAATGAGATTAGCAGCGGGTGTGGATGACTCGCCGATCGCGAATCGAGGATGCCGGGCACGGTCGATCACCACAGTTCTCAATCCCGCAGTCTGCAACAGCCACGAGATCAGGCTCCCCGAGAAGCCGCTCCCAAGAACAGCGACATCGAAATGATCTCCTGTTGCCAATCCAGCGTCGGGCACAGTTTCTCCCTCGTTCTCCCTCGCGAATTCTCCCTGACTACTCAGTGCTACTGACGATACAACTCGCGATTAACTTCGCCCGCTCCCGTAAAGCGGAGTGGTCTCGATCGCTGGTTGTTTCGCCGTGGCTGAGGGAATCGTACGATACCTCGCTTCGATTCCGCTACTTTGTCCCACCGAGATTCTGATGACCGAATTCGACCTGTCTTCAGTGACCTATCGAGCAGCCTCGACTGAGGACGTTGATTCACTGGCTGCATTCATTGAGCCATTCGTCGCAGAGGGCCGGCTGCTGCCGAGGACGACTCGAGAGCTGCACGAGCTCTTACCCAACGGCTTCCTCGCGGAATTGGCCGGACAAATTGTGGGCTTCGCCGCTCTGGAGATTTACTCCAGCAAGCTGGCGGAAATTCGCAGCCTGGCAGTCACTCTCTCGCTACAGGGAAAAGGGGTCGGCCGCGAACTCGTCGCCCGGTGCGTTCAGCGTGCGGAAGAGGAATCAGTTCTCGAAGTCATGGCCATTACCTCGACCGATGAATTCTTTCGGAACTGCGGCTTCGATTTCACCCTGCCTGGAGAGCGGAAAGCGCTCTTCATACAGACTCGCAGCACATGAGACTTCGAGCGACAGACCCTGCGAATTTCGGCTCTTCAGTCTCGCTCGCGGGAATTATCGCATTTTACACAGTTTTGGTTGTGTAAAATGTGTCTTGCTCCTACCATGCGTCGATCTTCAGTTGGCACCGCCTCTTTAAAAACAGAGATTCCTATGCGAGTTGCTGTTGACCGCAACGACCAGATTTTCCTTGAGCAACTCCACCGCATGTGCGGTGGGAGTGTGCGGGAAATCTGTGACAGCGTTGGAGTTACGGCGACTGCGGTGCGACAGCGGCTGACTCGGTTAGAGGCCGGAGGGTTGATCATTCGTGAGACGGTCAAGTCCGGACGAGGACGCCCCCGACACGTTTATCGAGTCAGCGATGGCGGACTGAGACACCTCGGTGAGAACTACCGTGACCTTGCACTCGTCCTTTGGCGAACTCTTCACCAGATCGAAGATCCGGCAGTTCGAGCGACTCTGCTTTCCGCTGTTCGCGACGAATTTGTACAACGTTATGGCCGAGTGAACACTGACAGTCCTCTCAAAAATCGAATTCAGCAACTTCAGGAAGAGCTCACGAGTCAAGGATTTGATTTTGAGCTGGATGCAACCGGCGGGCTGCCAGTCCTGCGGGAAACCAGTTGCCCTTACCAGGACCTTGCCTCGATTGATCCATCCATCTGCGAAATGGAATCCGATGTTTTCAGCCGGATTCTGAATGCGGATGTCTCACTTTCACAGTGTTGCCTCGATGGGCATGCCCATTGCGAATTTCATATTTCAGAACGACCAAACCAGGACCGTTCGGCGGCTGACAATTAGGCCGGCTGCCACACGATTCTCGATAGAAAGAACGCGTTAAATCCAGATTTTCATGACGGTTGCAAGCGGCCAGGTGGCTGTTATTGTTTCCGCCCGAAGCGACCGGACGCTCCGTCCGGATGGAAGCTGGACTCGACGAACAGGCGAAAACGATGAGCTGGATCGAAGGACGATTCGAAGAAAACGTCATCCTGTCAACTCTCGAACAGGGCATGAACTGGGCCAAGGAATCGAGCATCTGGCCGATGACCTTTGGCCTTGCCTGCTGTGCCATTGAGATGATGGCGACAGGAGCCAGCCGCTACGACCTCGACCGTTTCGGAGCCGGAGCGTTTCGGGCGAGTCCGCGTCAGGCGGACCTGATGATCGTGGCCGGAACTGTCACATTCAAAATGGCCAGCCGCGTCCGTCGACTTTACGAGCAGATGCCCGATCCGAAATATGTGATCGCGATGGGTGCCTGCACTGTCGGCGGCGGACCGTACTTCAAGTGGGGTTACCACGTCGTCAAGGGTGTCGACCTGGTGGTCCCCGTTGACGTCTACGTTCCAGGTTGCCCTCCGCGACCGGAAGCTCTTCTCGAAGGCATCATGCGGATTCAGGACAAAATCAAAGCGCGGAAACTTGGTCGGGACGTTCAGGAGAACATCCCGGTTCCGCACCACCACGGTGTCGCGGCCGTACCCCGCGTACCGGAAATCGTTGAGGTATAGTGTGCCTCGCCATTTTCTGGCGAGTACGAATTGAGAGTGGAGTGCCGTCTTTCGGGACTGGCATCACCACAGCCTCTGCGACAGTCAGTTCTATTCTCGAGCGCCTCACAAAGGTCGCCAGTTGCTCTCTCAGTACGGATTGAGGGGGAGCGGAAGTTTCAAGAATTCAGGCAGACTATGTCCGTTCTCAAGATCACTGACCTGCACGTCTCTGTCGAGGAAACTCCGATTCTCAAGGGAGTCAACCTTGAGATCAGCCAGGGAGAAATCCACGCACTCATGGGACCCAACGGTTCCGGCAAAAGCACACTCGCTTACGCCCTCGCTGGTCACCCGAAGTACACAATCACGGGTGGCAGCGTTGAAATCGACGGGACTGAGCTCAACGAACTCGATGCCAACGAACGATCGCGGCTCGGGATGTTTCTCGCATTCCAGTATCCCGTGACGATTCCGGGTGTCCGTGTGGCGGATTTCCTGCGTCACGCCGTGACCAATGTTCGCAGCCCGGATCGGAAAGAGGGCGAAGGCCTGATGCCGATGCGTGAGTTCCGCAAGGAGCTTCGCGATCAGATGGAGGAACTCGATATGGAGACAGAGTTCGCCCGGCGGTACCTCAATGAAGGATTTTCTGGTGGCGAGAAAAAGCGGATGGAGATTCTGCAGCTCGCGATGCTGCGACCGAAGTTTGCGATTCTCGACGAAACCGACAGCGGCCTCGACAGCGACGCGGTGAAGGTTGTTAGTGAGGGAGTCAATCGTCTGTGCGGTCCTGGAATGGGCGTGCTGATTATTACTCACCACGAACGGCTGCTTGAGTTCAACAAGCCGCAGTTCACACACGTAATGTTAGCTGGTCGGATCGTCGAAACCGGCGATGCTCAGCTTGCTCATGAACTTCACGCCAACGGATACACATCGGTCCGGGAACGTCATCCGGAAGTGGCGGCTGAAGAAACTCAGGAAGAAGCGGCGGCCGTGGTGTAGTTCAGGCTCCGCCTGACGGAATCACGATTCGAAAACGACAACTTCGTCAGGCACAGCCTGACCTGCGATGAACACTCAAACTCAAGGGAAATTCAGCCATGTCGACTGACCTTCAAGCTGATCCCAGTGTTGGCGATTACCAGTTCGGATTTCACGATCCGACCGATTCCTACACGTTCAAAAGCCGCAAAGGCCTTGACCATGAAATCGTTGAGCAGATTTCTCAGCTGAAGAACGAGCCCGACTGGATGCGGGATTTCCGCCACAAGTCGCTCGACATTTTCTTCGCGCGGCCCATGCCGAACTGGGGCGGCGATCTGGATCAGATCGACTTTCAGAATATCTATTACTACATGAAGGCGTCTGACAGGCAGGAGAAAAACTGGGACGACGTGCCGGAAGATATTCGTAAGACCTACGACCGAATTGGTATCCCGGAAGCCGAAAAGAAGTATTTGTCCGGCGTCAAAGCGCAGTACGAATCTGAGGTCGTTTACGGCAGCCTTCAGGAAGACCTGGCAGAAAAAGGAGTTCTCTTCACCGATACCGATTCGGCACTGAGGGAGCACCCGGAAATCTTCCGCGAGTATTTTGCGTCGATCATCCCCCCGGCCGACAACAAGTTTGCCGCGCTCAACTCAGCAGTCTGGTCCGGCGGCTCATTCATTTACGTTCCGCCAGGTGTCCACATTGAATTTCCGCTGCAGGCCTACTTCCGAATCAACTCGGAAAACATGGGGCAGTTCGAACGAACGCTGATCATCGTCGATGAGGGCGCGTCCGCTCACTACGTTGAAGGCTGTACGGCTCCCACCTGGAGTGCCGACAGCCTCCACTCGGCTGTGGTTGAAATCGTCGTCAAACGGCGCGGCCGCTTCCGCTACACGACGATCCAGAACTGGTCCAACAACGTCTACAACCTCGTGACCAAGCGGGCGATGGCCTACGGCGATTCGCTCATGGAGTGGGTCGACGGCAATCTCGGTTCGAAGCTCACGATGAAGTACCCGGCCATCTACCTGATGGAACCGGGCGCCAGGGGTGAGACTCTTTCGATCGCGTTTGCAAACAAAGACCAGCATCAGGACGCTGGAGCTAAAATGGTGCACTGTGCACCGAATACGTCGAGCCGTGTCATTTCAAAGAGCATCTCCAAAGGTGGAGGTCGAGCCAGTTACCGCGGTCTGGCAAAGATTGAAAAAGGCGCAACCAACTGCAAAACCAACGTTGTTTGTGACGCTCTGATTCTCGATTCGGACAGTCGCAGCGACACTTATCCGTATATCGAAGTCGAAGAAGACGACGTCGTCATCGAGCACGAAGCGAGTGTTTCGAAAATCGCCGAAGAACAACTCTTCTACCTGATGAGCCGAGGGCTTTCAGAAGCGGAAGCCTCGGCCATGATCGTCACGGGATTCATCGAACCGCTCGTCAAAGAGTTGCCGATGGAATACGCCGTCGAGATGAACCGACTGATCGAACTTCAGATGGAAGGCTCGGTCGGATAGCAGGCAGCCATCACTCCAGGTGGTCACCCGCAAAATCAAAGGGTGCGTCTCAACGTACCAGGACTCAATCCACCCACAGGTGCGTCACGACGCGCCCTACGAGAGCCGCCGGCTCGGTCTGCAGCAATGAGCGAATTGACAGCCACCACGACCAGTATTCCAACCGGCTTCACCTCCGAGGTTTTCGAGGCATTCCTTCAGACTCGGGACGAACCGGATTGGGTGACGGATCGACGCCGGGACGCGTTCTCTCTCTTTCAAAAGCTGGAAGCCGAGGAGCTTGACCCTGAAGAGTGGAAGCGAGTTCCGCTGCGTGCCTTTCGCTCCGGCAAATTCCAGCTGCAGTCCGAAGTTGCAACACCGACTGGCCTCTCCACTCTGATGCAGGACCGGGCCGAATTCGCGGGAGCGGTCATTCATCTCGACGGACATTGCCTCCGACAGTCGATTTCCGATTCGCTGCAGGAAAAGGGAGTCATTTTCGGTGGTCTCTCCACCGTTCTTCGCGAACACGGTGACGTGATCAAGCCGCACCTGGCAACTCGCGGAGTCACGGCGGAAACCGACCGTTTTTCCGCCTGGCACGCGGCCTTCTGGACAGGCGGCACGGTCCTGTACGTGCCACGGGGCGTCACAATTGACGAGCCGCTTTACAGTCTGATTAGCCTCGCACGGGACGGCGCCGCGGACTTCAGCCATACCCTGGTGATTCTCGAAGACGACGCTGAGGCCACGCTGCTTGAAGAAACATCTTCGGAATCGGAAACGGCTGCTGGTCTTCATGTTGGAGCCGTTGAGCTTCTGCTCGGTCGAGAGGCACGGCTGCGTTATGTGCAGCTGCAGAACTGGAATTCAAAGACCTGGCACTTCGCTCATCAGTGCGGTCGAGTTGAGAGCAGCGGTTCTCTGCAATGGACCGTCGGCGGACTCGGATCCAGGCTGGCTCACATTCATCAGGACGTACACCTCGACGGTCGCGGCGCCGAAGCCCAGGTCAACGGTGTCACATTTGCCACGGGCAAGCAGACACTCTCGTACTACACACAGCAGACTCATAACGCGCCGGACACTCGCTCCGATCTGCTCTACAAAGACGTGCTGCGTGACAATTCGCGAGTTATCTGGCGTGGCATGATCAAGGTTGAGGCCGCAGCTCAACAAACCGACGGATACCAGCGGAACGACTCACTCATGCTGAGCCCGACGGCTCGCTGCGATGCGATTCCAGGCCTGGAAATTGAAGCCGACGATGTCCGCTGCACTCACGGCGCGACTGCTGGGCGAGTGGATGTCGATCAGGTTTTTTACGCGATGTGCCGAGGCCTCACCGAATACGAAGCGATGCACATGATCGTGCAGGGCTTTTTCCAGACAGTCACCGATCGAATTCCGGTCAAGCTCGTTCGGGAAACGCTCGACAAGGCCGTCGAAAGAAAACTCGGAATCGGCAACTGAGACTGGTCGTTGTACCGCCGTCAGGCGGAAACCTCGCAGCGAGCAACGGAAGACTTCGGCAACGCCACTCAGGCTTTGACCCCACAATGTCCGCCTGAAGGCGGAACGACAATCAGGTATCGAACCATGGCTGACTTTGAACAGGTCGCGTCCGTTGACGAAATCAAACCCGGTGGGCGGCTGTCTGTTTTTTACGATGACGAGATCCCGATCCTGCTGATTCAGGCTGACGACGGGACTTACCTGGCCGTTGAAGACGTCTGCTCTCACGACGGGCAGCCTCTCACTGACGGCCCGATCGAAAACGGACAGATCGTCTGCCCTCGCCATGGAGCCCGTTTCGACCTGAATACCGGCGAGCCAACGTGTATGCCGGCAACCTCGGGCATCTCGACATTCGAAGTCAAAGTCGAAGACGGTGAGATTCTGGTTCGGCCTCGTGAAGCAGGTCCGGCAACTCAGAACACTAAGAATGTCGCCCCGGTTTCTCTGCCGACTACGGACGCCGATTCGTCGTGCTGCAAAGAGACGGCCGGGACGGTTGCTGACGCTGGTACCGGTGAGACCACAGCGGCCTGTGAAGAGTCAGACGAATCTGGTGGGGAAAAGTCGCTCGATGAGAAAATGATTGAGGCACTGCGAACAGTGATCGACCCGGAACTGATGATCAATATTGTGGACCTCGGTTTGATCTACTCGGTAAATCACGACGGTAAGAACGCCTACGTCGACATGACCCTCACCAGCCCCGCCTGCCCTGCTGGCCCGCAGATCGTGCAGCAGGCCAAGATGTCGCTGGAACGTCTGCGACTCGTCGACAACGCGGAGATCAAGCTCGTCATGACGCCACCGTGGACTCCCGAACGGATGACCGACGAAGCGCGGGACCATCTCGGAATCTTCTAAGCCGGCGCGGTCACTTGCTCACGCTTCCAATAGCCAGGCGAGCACGCCTTTCGCCAGGTGCATCCGGTTTTCGGACTGCAGAAAGACGATGCTCTGTTCGCCGTCCATGACTTCGTCGGTGACTTCGAGGCCTCTTCGCGCGGGGAGGTCGTGCATGAACCGGCAGGTACTCGGAGCGGCGGCGAGGAGTTTCGCGTTCACCTGAAATCCAGCGAACGCGGCATTGCGTTTCTGAGCTTCCGCCTCCTGCCCCATGCTGGCCCACACGTCGGTATAGATGACATCGGCGTCCTTGACCGCTTCCATCGGGTCGTGTGAATACATGAATTGCGAGTCTGGATAGCACTTCCTGATTTCGGCAAAGATGGTTTCATTTAGTTCGTAGCCGACCGGGCAGGCAAGTGTCATCGGCAGGCCAAGCATGGAACTGAGGATCGCCAGTGACGCCGCTACGTTGTTGCCGTCTCCCACAAACACGATCTTTTGTCCGGAGAGTTCACCGAAAACTTCCTGTACGGTGAAGTAATCCGTGAGGGCCTGGCACGGGTGATAGTCGTCCGACAAACCATTAATCACGGGGCAAGGAGCCCACTCACAGAACTCCTCGATCGTCGTGTGAGAGAACGTACGCAGCACAATCGCGTCTGAGATTCCGCCAACCACGCGAGCAACATCGGCAAGAGACTCGCGACCGTAAAGACCGGCATCCTGAGCCGTGAAAAAGACGCTTTCGCCGCCGAGGTGTACCATTGCCGCGTCGAAACTCAGCCGGGTCCGTAATGAAGGCTTGTCGTAGATTTGGGTCAGGACCCGGTTCTTCAGGACCGCCGGACGGTCTCCCTTCGCGGCGAGAGCCTTCAATTCTGTGGCCCGAGCGAGAATGGCCCGCACGTCGTCAGCGGTCAAATCAAACAGAGTTGTCAGATGTCGCATCAGGCAACCTTCAAATTTATTTCGACTGACCCGGACATCGAGGCTCTGTCAGGGGTGATCTGCGTGGAAAGGGCACACCGGAATGCACAGGTCAATCTCCGGCATCGGCCGCCATTTCGCGAATGACATCGGCGATGACGGCACAGCCCTCATCGACCTGGTCAGCGGTCACGTTGAGTGCCGGAAGGAGCCGGATGACCGTGCCCTGAGTCGCGTTGATAAGGACGCCTTTCTGCATGCACTTTCCAACGGCCGGAGTCGACGGGATTGAGAGCTCCACGCCGATCATCATGCCGCACGTGCGGATTTCCTCGATGATAGAGAGCTCCGATTTCAACTCTTCGAAATGAGAACGAAGTCGCGCGGACATGTCGGCAACGTTGTCGAGCAGACCTTCGTCTTCGATCATCTTGACCGTGGCACAGCCAGCGGCCATGGCGATCGGGTTGCCGCCGAACGTGCTGGCGTGCATCCCAGGCCGAAGGTCCGGCGCGAGCTCGTTTGTTGTGATGACGGCCCCGCACGCAACGCCGGCGGCGATTCCTTTTGCCATCGTGAGGACGTCCGGCTTCACGTTGAATTGCTGATAGCCAAACCACGATCCAGTACGACCCATGCAGGTCTGCACTTCATCGAAGATGAGGAGGCAGCCGTTGTCGTCAGCAATTCTTCGCAGCCCTTCCAGGTAACCGTCGGGTGGAATCTGAACTCCGCCTTCTCCCTGAACGGGCTCGATCATGATCGCGGCCGTTTCGTCTCCGACGAGTTCCTCGACGGCGGCCAGATCGCCGTACGGTGCGTAGTCAAAGCCGGCAACAAGTGGACCGAGTCCCTCGTGATATTTCGGTTGGGCCGTCGCGGCAGTCGTGGCGAGCGTTCGACCGTGGAAACCTCGCTCAAAGGTGATGACTCGGTAGCGGTTTTCCTTCATGCCATGCAGACGGGCGAGCTTGAGAGCTCCTTCGTTCGCCTCGGCACCGCTGTTACAGAAAAACGCCTTGCCGAAGCTTCGAGTGCAGATGGCCTCGGCGAAGTCGCCCTGAGCCTCGATATACCACGAGTTGGGAATGTGGACGAGGTTGGCGACTTGTTTCTGCACGGCCTCGACGACTGGTGCCGGGCAGTGACCGAGGATGTTGCAGCCCCAGCCGGGAAACAGGTCGAGGTAGCGGTTGCCCTCGGCGTCCCAGACGTACGATCCCTCGCCGCGGACCAGGCTGATCGGATAGCGGCCGTAATTCGGGATGACGTATTTGTCGAACTGAGCAATCGTTTCCTGGCTGCTTCTGGTGGCTGCTGCTTCCACGGTGTCCCTTTCCGATCATTCGCGAAACCAAAACACGACGGACAGGACGATCGCCCTGCGGGTTCTCAGTTACGCGACGATTTCTGTTCCAATTCCCTGGTCTGAGTAAATTTCCAGAAGGACGGAATGAGCGATCCGTCCATCCACAATGTGAAGTTTTCCGACGCCCGCCTCGATCGCTTCCAAAGCCGCTTCCACTTTCGGAACCATTCCCGCGGCGATCGTGCCATCGGCGATGAGGCTTCGGCACTGCGAAACTGTGATATGGGAAATCAGCGTTCCCGGTTCTTTCGGGTCCCTCATGATGCCGGGGACGTCGCTGACAAAAACCAGCTTCTCTGCTTTAAGAATTCGAGCGACCGCAGCAGCGGCGGTGTCACCATTGACGTTCAGCAACTGACCGTCCCGGTCCATGGCCACGCAGGGCAGAACCGGAATGCGATGCGCCGTTGTTTCTCTTGCCAGGAGACTGACATCGATGTCGACGACTTGACCGACGAATCCGAGATCGATGTCGCCCTCGTCCGACGGCAATGTCAGCTTCTCACCGATGAGGCAGTTTTCGGTGCGAAAGCTCAATTCAACGGCGTCTCCGCCCTGACGTTGCAATTCGTTGATGAGCCCCTGGCAGATGTCCTCAGAAAGGACTCGCGCCGCGATTTGAAGCGTGGCCTCATCGGTGTACCGGCGACCCTGGACCCAGCGAGGCACGATCCCCGCCTCTTCCATGGCTCGACTGATGTCCTTGCCGCCGCCGTGGATCAGAATCGGCCGCATCCCGACGGTCTCAAGAAAGAGCACATCGGTGAGAAACGACCTGACGAGGTCCGGGTTCTCCAGCGTGCTGCCACCGAGTTTGATGACGACGTAACGGCCCCGAAACTGGCGAATCCAGCCCAGCGCCTCGACCAGGACCCGAGCCTTTCGGATTGCCTCGTCCACCATGTACTCCTCGTAAAATCGCCAGCAAAAACCCACGATTGTAGCGCGAGGGAGCTGACTGTCAATTCGCTCAGACCACGGTTCAAGCCTGCTGGACACCTCGCGGCGAGCCGCCAACACTATTAAAAGACGTCTCTGCCAGATGTCTGGAAGAGTCAATGACTCCGGGAGAGTGGTCAGGAGACCGAATCCAGAGAAGCTTCCATGATTCGCACAGAGGACTTTCGCATTCGCATTGGCCAGTCGTGCAGCGCGACCTGCGTCCAGGTCACTCACAGACCGACCGGCAAGACACGATCCGCGGACCAGTCGCACGGTGAACCCGTCAGCGAGGCCCGCGAGCGGCTGATCCGCGAACTCACTGGCGAGGTCTACCCGCCGAACGAATTCCGAGTGGACACGATGAGGACCTCGGACGGCGATCTGATTCGAGTCACTCATCTTCCGTCGGGTCGATCGAAGCAGGCGTCGGAGTCGAATTCGCGCGACCTGACGGCTTGCGACGTTCCGCTACTTTCCGGTGGCCGCGTGCCGGCGACTCCTTGCCAGTCGATGGATCATCGCGACTCGCGCCGATACGCTTTCTTCTCATCGCACCCGATGAAATACCTCTCAGGAGAGACTCATGTTCGAAAGCAGAAACATTGTCAGCCGTCGTGATTTTCTGGCCGCGTCCGCGGTCGCCGCAGGCTCGCTTGCCCTGGGTCGCTCGGTCGGCGCCGCTGATGACAAAGACCCGTATGGCGGGTTCAAGATGGGAGTCCAGAGCTATTCGCTGCGAGGCTACAAAGATCCCAAGATCGCCCTGAAGCACACGCGAACGCTTGGTCTGAAGTACTGGGAGGCGTATCCGAATCACATTCCAATGGGGGGAACGCCAAAGCACATCGCAGAGCAGAAAGCGATCCTCGACGAAGCCGGCGTAAAGCTGCTGGCCTACGGTGTGATTAATTTTGATTCAAACGAAACGTCGGCCCGAGCGGCATTTGACTTCGCGAAAGCCATGGGAATTGTCGCGCTCAGTGCGAATCCGAAAAAGGACAAGGCGACGTTCGACCTGCTCGACAAGCTGTGTGAGGAATACGAAGTCGCCATCGCGATTCACAATCATGGCCCCGGGGCTCTTTACGACAAAGTCACCGACGTCCAGGAAATGGTTAAAGACCGGCATCCCCTCGTCGGAGCCTGCGTCGACACTGGCCACTACCTTCGCAGCGATGAAGTTCCGCACGAAGTCATCGAGAAGCTCGGCAAACGCGTGTTCGGCGTCCACTTCAAAGACGTCAAAACGACCGTGCAGAACGGGCAGAAGCGGAAGCAGTTTCGGATTCTCGGCGAGGGCGATCTGGATACGCTCGCCTGTCTGAAAGTTCTGCGGAAGCTCAAATTTCAGAACTGCCTGGCGCTGGAATACGAAGAGAATCCGGACAACCCGCTGTCGGACATCGAGGCCTGCCTGAAGACAGTTCGCGACGCTGTGAAGAAGCTCGACGCGTAACCGTACTGACAATATTCCGCGGAAAACACGGAATTGCAGGAAACTGATTCGCTCAGTTTCCTGCCTTTCCGTGTGTTTCTTAGTTCCTCACCGAGAGTTCTCATGCTGCGTATTAAAGAGAAACTTGCCAACAATGAGCTCGTCCGAATGATCGGTGTCGGGCGACTGATGCACCACAACTTCCTGCAGATCCTCGGCATCCAGGGCGGGTTCGATGGCGTCTGGTTCGACCATGAGCACGTCGGATTCGCGATGGAGAATCTCGAAATCGGCACGATGGCCGCGCGAAGTGTCGGGCTTGAGAATTTTGTCCGTGTCGCACCGACTGATTACGCGACGGTGACGCGATCTCTTGAGGCGGGCGGCGGCGGCGTCATGGCTGCTCAGATTCACACAGCCGCGCAGGCGGAAGAGTTCACTCGGTGGACGAAGTTCGCGCCGCGAGGTTGCCGCGGTCTCAACGTGGGTGGCTACGACGCCCGGTTTGCGACGATCCCTGCGTCTGAGTTCTGTGAGAAAGCCAATCGGGAAAACTTCCTCGCCATCCAGATTGAAACGAAACAGTCTGTTGTTGAGGCAGACGCGATTGCGGCGATCGACGGCGTCGATCATTTGTTCGTCGGGCCGGCTGACCTCAGTCAAAGTCTTGGCGTGACGGGGCAGTTTTTCCACGAAGACTGCATCGCGGCCATCGATGCCGTCGCCGCCGCCTGCCGAAATCACGGCAAGTCGTGGGGAGCCGTCACGGTCTCTCCAGAGCACGCTGAGATGCTTTATGAAAAAGGCTGCCGACTGCTGTCTCCGACAAGCGACACCAAGGTCGTGAATTCCGGAGTCGCGGCGGTCAAACAGCAGTTTGAAAAACTCTTCAGCATGTAGCCATCCTTTTGATTCAGGTCTCTCAGAGGTGTCCGATGAACCCTGCTGGTCTGATCCTGATTGCCGCCGGAGTCTTCTCAATTCTCGGCGGAGCCCTCGACAGGGGCTTCTTCATGAATTCGCGAAAAGCCCAGGGCATGGTCCGGCTGATGGGACACAACGGGGCTCGCGGGCTTTACGTCGTTCTGGGCCTCATCATTGCCGTTCTGGGTGGGCTGATTACGGCGGGAGTCATTCAGGATTCGAACTAAAGACTCTTATGGCGAAGCTGTTTTTCTATTACTCCGCAATGAATGCCGGCAAGTCGACGACTCTGCTGCAGTCGAGCTACAACTACCGGGAGCGTGGCATGAGCACGCTTCTGCTGACTCCGCAGTTCGATAATCGATTTGGCGAGGGGACAATCACGTCGCGGATCGGGCTCGATGCCGAGGCGACGCGTTTTTCTCAGGCCGACAATCTGTTCGACATCACCAGTCGGCAGCACTCGCAAAGTCCGATTCACTGCGTGCTTGTGGATGAGGCACAGTTCCTGACCCGCCAGCAGGTGTTTGAACTGACTGAAGTGGTCGATCGGCTCAGTATTCCCGTTCTGACCTACGGACTTCGGACGGACTTTCAGGGATTGCTCTTTGAAGGCAGTATGTACCTGCTGGCCTGGGCGGATTCGCTGACCGAGATCAAGACGATCTGTCACTGCGGAAGCAAAGCGACGCGAGTTTTGCGTCTTGACGACAATGGCCAGGTCGTGCGATCGGGGGAGCAGGTGAAGATCGGCGGCAATGACCGTTACCTGTCCGTCTGCCGCAAGCACTTCAAAGAAGGCATCACGACCAGGCAGCGGGATCAACTGCCGTTTTCCGATTGACATGGTTGAAACACAGAGACACGGAGGAATCGTGTCTGAGTCATCTCCATTTTCTCTGTGAGTCCATCCTGAAGCAGGCTCATGAGCACAACATCTCTTCCCGACGACCTCCAGGCAAAGCGAGATCAGCTTCTCGAATTGCTTCGCCAATGCGGTCGTGTTGCCGTTGCGTTTTCGGCCGGAGTCGACAGCACGGTCGTCGCCAAAGCCGCTCAGCTTGCGTGCGGCGAGAAAGCTGTCGCCGTGACGGCCAGCAGTGCGAGTCTCGCCACAGGAGAACTCGACGAGGCGGTCCGGCTTGCACAGTTAATCGGCATTCGGCACCGAATCATCGAAACGAGTGAGTTCGCGGATTCGAACTACCTGAGCAATCCGTCGAACCGCTGCTTCTTCTGCAAGTCCGAGCTGTACTCGCAGCTGGATCAAATTCTGCCGGAACTCAACGTCGACGTCGTAGTGAATGGAGCCAACCTCGACGATCGAGGCGATCATCGACCTGGAATGATCGCTGCGGGCGAACATTCCGTTCGAAGCCCGCTGATTGAAGCGGGACTCACGAAGCAGAATGTCCGAGACCTTGCACGACACTGGGACCTGCCGGTGTGGGACAAGCCGGCGATGCCATGCCTTTCCAGCCGCATCGCGTACGGAGTGGAAGTGACGTCCGAGCGGGTTCGCCGAATCGACCTCGCCGAGCAGTTTCTCGCCGAACTCCTTGGCACGCGCGAACTGCGAGTGCGGCTGGAGGCCGGCGATCTGGCGAGGATCGAAGTTCCGTGCGAGCTGATCGGCCGGCTCGCTGATCCGGAATCCAGCAAGCGGGTTGCCATGAAGTTTCGAGAGTTCGGATTCAAATTCGTGACGCTCGACCTGGAAGGATTTCGCTCCGGAAGCCTCAACTCGGTCCTGCCGGCCGAATCGCTCAGCCTGCCGATTATGCACGATTGATTTTCCGCCTGGAGACAAACATGCCAACACGCGTGATGGGTGATGGGTTACCGAAGCCGCTGCTGGACATGCTCGGTGACGCTTACGAAGTTTTTGGATGGGACACATCCGAAGAATCGACGGCGCTTTCCGTTTGCGAAGCGGTCATCGCGTACGGACATCCGGCCGTCGATGCACGCCTCATGGACCGCATGCCGAATCTGAAAGTCATCAGCAATCATGGTGTCGGCGTTGATCATGTCGACGTGGCGGCGGCGACCAGTCGAGGAATTCCTGTCGGCAACACGCCCGGCTGCCTCGACGCTGGCACAGCGGACATGACCTTTGCTCTGCTGATGGCATCGGCCAGGAACATCGTCATTGGCGACCACTTCGCCCGCGGACCGGAGTTCGTTCATTACGACCAGGCGATTCTGATCGGACACGAAGTCACTGGCAGCACGCTTGGAATTGTCGGGATGGGGCGGATCGGGAAAGAGGTCGCAAAACGGGCTCGCGCTTTCGGCATGCCTTTGCTCTATCACAATCGGAATCGGGATGAGACAGCCGAAGCGGAACTCGGAGTCGAGTACCGCTCGCTGGACGACCTTCTGCGTGAGAGTGACTTTGTCTCGTTGAACTGCCCTCTCACTGCAGAAACAACGGGGATGATCGGGAAGGCTCAACTGGAACTGATGAAGCCGACGGCAACGCTGGTGAACATGGCTCGCGGTCCGGTCGTCGTGACCGACGACCTTTACGAAATCCTCAAAGCCGGCCGAATCCGTGGAGCCGCGCTGGATGTCACAGATCCCGAGCCCTTGCCGCGTGACCATCCGCTGTTGACGCTCGACAATCTGGTCATTGCGCCGCACCTGGGAAGTGCGTCTCACCGGACCAGGCAAAGAATGATGGAAATGACGGTTGAGAATCTGGCGGCAGGGCTTGCCGGGCAGGAATTGCCGTACCGGATCCACTCGAATTGACCGGCCAGGGTGGGTCACAGTGGGCGAGTGCTTCTCCGGTTGCCGAATTCAGACGATGCCTTGTTCCTGTTTCGCGCATCCGGACTCCGTATGAACTGCCTCAACATTTCTCATCGCAGCCTGGTTCTTTTTCTGGCGATCGTTTCGTTTCTGATTCCTTCTCGGAGGACGGATGCAGGTACGATCTACGTCAACAACCGGCTCGGCAGCGACGCCTGCAACGGAATCCGCGCTGAGGCCATCACTGAGCAGACGGGCCCGGTCAAAACGATCGGCCGGGCTCTCAAGCTGGCGGGACGATCTGACGTGATCTCGCTCGCGAATACCGGAGTGCCCTATTACGAGTCGATCAGCCTGGTCGGCTCAAAGCACAGCGGCCCCGTCCAGCAACCGTTTACGATTCTTGGAAACGGAGCAACTCTTTCCGGCGCGATGGCCGTTCCCGAGACAGCATGGCAACAAGTGGGAAGCGACCTCTGGCAACTCAAGCCGTACCGCAAGGGACACTATCAGCTGATCCTGGACGGCAAGGCAGTCTCGGAAGTCAAACGCCCTGCAGGCAAAACCTGGACCGAAGTGCCGGAGATGCCCCCGGGAAGCTGGTGTGCGTTCAAGGGAGCGATGTATTTCCAGGCCGAGCGACTTGACGATCCGGAATCCATGCGATTCGGCCTGGCGCGTCAAGCTTGCGGCATCACGTTTTACGGCGTGAACAATGTTGTCATCGACAATCTGACCATCCAGCATTTCCGGATCGACGGTGTGAACGCCAGCGACCACGCTAAGGATGTTGTGCTGCAGAATGTCGTCCTGACAGAGAACGGCCGGGCTGGACTGACTGTCGCCGGGACGTCTCTGGTCGCCGTGCTGCAAAGTCGGATCGAGCGAAACCGCGAGCATTCCATTCTGCTCAAAGAAGCAGCCGCACTCGTCATCGACGAGACGATACTGGATGTCGAGCCAGACCAGAAATAGTTGACGTGGTCCAGCCAGCGACGTCTACGAGCGTTGCCAGGTCACTCGAAACCGGCCTCGCGCGGCGTCCCACAGCGCGGCCAGGGTCGTCAGGTTGAGCGTCATGAAGGTCAGCTGAAGACCGAACAGGACCGAAGGCCTGCCAATTCTCTGGCACATCCAGCCGGCCAACGCACAGTAGTAAAATGCGACGTGCAGAATCTGCAGAACGCCATACAGCAGGTGTGTCGACGCCAGCTGATAATTCGTAATCAGCACGACAAGCAGCAGAAACGGCGAAGCCAGTCGCAGAAGTTTGTGCGAGACAAACTCCAGCCAGATCGGATTCTTCCACGGCAACAGCCATGACGGGTGCATCGCGATCAACTGTGCGGCACCGGCGATTGTGCGGCGCTTTCGGACAGACTCGCGACCAAGCGTTTCGGACGGTGTGTCCCAGGCGATCGCACGCGGCTCAAAGACGCAGCGGTACCCCTGAGTAATGGCCTGCATCGGGATGACGACATCGTCCAGCAACGTGGATTCCGGAATCCGCACGAACAAGGCCTTGCGGATCGCGTACAGCGCTCCGGTCGCTCCCGGAACGCTGCGGAAACGGGCTTCGGCTTTTCGGATGCTTTTCTCGTAGCGCCAGTAGGCTCCGATTCCTCGCGCGGCCGTGGATCCTTCGAGCGACTCGGCACGAAACACCAGCTCGCCCGAGACGACTCCGACCTGCGGGTCAGCGAAGTTCGCAAGCATCGCCGGAATCGCCTCATCGGAAAGGATCTGCCGGGCATCGCACAACACGACGATTTCGCTTCGACACTCGGGCAGAAGGTCGTTCAGAACGGCCGGCTTGCCGCGGCGTTCGGCGAATTCGAAAAGTCGAATGCGGGAGTCACCGATGCCGCGAACGAGTTCCGCCGTGTTGTCCGTGGACCCGTCCGAACCCATCAGAATCTCGCGAATAAAACCGGACTGCGGTGAATTGAGCAGTTGTACGATTTTTGTTCGAAGCACTTCTCCGTCGTTTGAACTGGCGATGACGACCGAGACGCGCGAAGCGGGGTCGTCGGGATCCAGACTTGAGATTTCCGCGATTGCCCGGCGCAGCGGAATCAGCCTCGCCAGCCCCCGAACAAGAATCGGGTAGCCAGCGTAGATGTAGAACAGGCCAAAGAGGCTGATCCAGAAAACGGCTTCCGTCACCGATTGGCCCCCAGAATTTCGAACGGGGTGTATTGTCGGACGTCTGCTCCGCCGGAAGTTCCGGCGGCAAAACTGAGGACATTGGCGAGCTGTCCCGTCAGATGTCGTCGTTCAAAACGCGACGACTCCCAGGCTGATTCTGTCGGTGCCCAACTCTGTTCGGCCAGTCGGCGTTCCAGATGACGAGCGATCCCAGTCGTGTCACCGGGCAGAAACGACTCGGCCAGCGGACACGATGCCAGTAGTTCCGTCATTTCTCCCGGAGGCGAAACTGCGAGGATGTTTCGATTCAGCGCGAGGCACTCAAACGTCTTTGCCGGCATCACTCGTGACGATTCCGGCACGTCGCTCAACAGTAGAGCCAGCTCATTCGAGGATCGCATCACATCGATTGCCTCGCCGTGACTCAGGTAGCCCTTTCGCGTGAGCAGACACGGCAGATCACTGAGTTGATCAAGAACCGCTTCCTGCTCACCGGTCCGTCGGCCGGCCACAATGAGCTCCAGCTTTGCGGCGAGGTCCGGTCTCCGCGCGGCAAGCTCGCGAATCCCGCGAACCAGCGGCGAAATATCCGTCAGATTCCAGAACGTTCCGACATAAGCAATCCGGTATCGATCGTTCGTCGGCTTTGGGCTGGCAAACTCCGGGGCACACTGCAGATCAGCTCGGTCGTACCCGTTGTAAATATGGCTGACCGTCGCATGGCTGCCACAATTCTGGACTCGTTCCTTGAGCGAGTCGGCACTCCGCCGAGTCGTTGCGATCACTGCTTTCGCCTGGCGAAGTACCCTCCGTTGCATTCGTTCCTGCACCAGGTGAGACAACGCCGACTTCTGTCGATTTTCCTGATACCGGTTACTGATCCCCCACTCGTCACGGTAGTCGACGACCAGCGGAAGACCACTGGATCGACTGAGGCTCGCGCCGATGAGCAATGACGAAAACGGAGGTGCTGTCACAACAATCGCGTCATGGTGGAGCTCCTCAAGAAGGCGACGCCCCTCTCGGACAGCTCGCGGACAGCTCGCGGATACCACAAAATCTGAGCGTCCGGCTGCAGGATCGCGTTGCCCGCAGCTCGAATCGTGTTCTTCACAATTCGCTTCGGCGAAAACCGCGACCGTTCCGCCTTCGAACCGGCAGCAACGAGACTCTTCATAGCGTACCCAGGCTCGAACGTCGGCGTTCGGCGAACGACGGTGCTGTCTGGAATCTCTTCGAGAAGTGATTCATCGAAGACTGGAACCGACGGGTTTGCCACGGTGAGCACGGAACAATCCCAGCCACACTCGGGCAGGTAACGCACGAATTTTGAGATGCGCTGCACTCCCGCTCCGCCGGCCGGCGGGAAGACATAGGCGATCACCAGAACGCGTTTGACTCGCCGATCAGGAATTGTGCGTGACATGAGTCGCTCCTTCTCGAAACACAGAAACGGGACGGCCCTCGTTGGCAGCCATCAAATCATCTGCTAAGGCCTCCGCCCCCAGGGCCAGCGCACACTAAGTCGTTTTGCCGAATAGGATTTCGGCGAGG
>ERZ891418.246-NODE-246-length-19760-cov-5.803908_pt1 | contig 19760 bp, 20 predicted proteins | sample MGYA00521236_ERZ891418 | MGnify/ENA primary metagenome ERZ891418 (study PRJEB32303, sample SAMEA104408696) | aquatic metagenome | biome: Brackish water; feature: Chemocline; material: water | place: Baltic Sea | collected 2014-10-18T10:34:00 | depth 100 m ... | reverse complement strand
CTACAACTACACCCTCTCACCACAGATGCCGATTTAATTTCACCGCCGGTCCTAAAACAGATTTGCGGTTTCGGTCAATCCGCATTTGAGCGGGCGGAATTTCGAGTTTAACGCCGAAAATGTGGCACAGGCATCTCTCAAAGGAAGGATGCAGGTTGCCCCACGGTGATGGCAAACGTGCCTGAAATCGGCTTCCTTGACGCTTTGCGGGCGTGGCTCAACAATCGCCGGTCGATTCAGGAATTCAGGCTCTTTTCCACGGAACATCACGATGTTTGAGTCCATTCAGGCCGCTCCTCCCGATGCCATTCTCGGCCTCAACGAGGTGTTTCGAAACGATCCGAGGCCGGGGAAAATCAACCTCACGGTCGGTGTTTACAAGGACGAATCGGGTCTCACCCCGATTCTGGACTGTGTCAAGGAAGCTGAACGGAGACTGGTCGCGAAGGAAACCAGCAAGGGCTATCTGCCGATTGATGGCGATCCGGATTACTGCCGGCTGACGGCGGAGCTCAATTTCGGGGCCGGTCATGAAGTTCTGGAGAGTGGTCGTGCCGCGACCGCGCAGGCTCCGGGCGGAACGGGAGCACTTCGCGTTGCCGGTGATTTTTTGACGAGCACCGGTGCGGCTCGCACGATCTGGTGCAGCGTCCCAACCTGGCCGAATCACCCTAAGGTCTTTGAGGCATCGGGGTTGCAGGTCAAAAACTACGCGTATTTCGACGCCGACCGGCACGGAGTCAATCTCGACGGGATGCTGGCGGCGATCCGGGAAATGCCGGCCGGAGACGTCATCTGTCTGCACGCCTGCTGCCACAACCCGACCGGAGCCGACCCGTCTCCCGCGGACTGGAAGCTGATTGCCGACGCGGTTTATGACCGCGGGCTGATGCCGCTGCTCGACTTTGCGTATCTCGGTTTCGGAACGGGGATCGACGAAGATGCGGTCGCGCTGCGCGAGTTCGCGCGGCCCGGCGCGGAATTGATTGTCGCCTCGTCATGCTCGAAGAACTTCGGGCTTTACCGTGAGCGTGTCGGGTCCCTGACGGTTGTGACGAAAGATGTCGACACAGCACAGGCGGTTGCGAGCCAGGTCAGAACGGCCGTTCGGGTGAATTACTCGAACCCGCCTTCGCACGGCGGAGCGATCGTGCGAACGGTGCTCGGCGATGCTGAGTTGAGAAGTCAGTGGGAGCGCGAGCTCGCCGCAATGCGGGACCGGATTAACGGCATTCGGAAAGTTTTCACACAGAAGATGTCGGAGCGTCTGCCGGATGCCAACTTCTCGTTCATCGAAAAACAAATCGGGATGTTTTCGTTCTCTGGTCTAACGCCGGAGCAGGTGGACCGGCTGAAAGTCGAGCACGCGGTTTACGCCGTCCGGTCCGGGCGGATCAACGTTGCGGGGATCATGCCGAGCAATGTGGACGCTCTTTGCGACGCGATCGCGGCTGTCTCGTCGTAGTGCCTCGTCGTAGTGCTGGCCCAGGTCGGGATCGTCCGCTTGCCGGAAGGGCTGCTGTTTCTGCTGGCATTTTCCGGCGAGTTGCGAATCTTGCGGCCACCCCTCACAATTCCGGGAAACCGAACAAAAAAACGCTCGAAGACATTCGGCAGGACCTTTTTGGAAGGTCGACGACATCTCAGCACAGTCTTTGGAATTTGGAATTCCGACTGGCTCCCTCACTGTTAGGACGACTCCACGATGGACAATGCAGCGAAAATGTCACTGAACGGGCAGGAGTTTGAACTTCCTGTCGTCGTCGGCACGGAAAACGAAATCGGGCTGGACATTTCGCGGTTTCGTGGCGAGTCGGGTGCGATCACGCTGGATTCCGGCTATGCGAATACCGGCTCCTGTCTGAGCAGCATCTGTTTTATTGACGGTGAAAAGGGGATTCTTCGGTATCGCGGTTATCCGATCGAGCAGCTTGCTCAGCGTGCAACGTTTTCCGAGGTTTCCTACCTGCTGATGAATGGCGAGCTGCCAACTGCCACAGAGAATGCACAATTCCGAGACGGGCTGACCTATCACAGCATGCTCCACGAAGACATGAAAAAGTTCTTCGAGGGCTTCCGCCACACGTCACATCCGATGGCGATTCTGTCGGCGATGATTTCCACCATGTCGACCTACTACCCCGAGGTCGAAGAAGACGACATCGAGCGGAACATCATCCGGCTGATGGCCAAGGCGAAAACGGTGGCCGCCTTCGCCTATAAAAAGTCGATCGGGCACCCGTTCGTCTATCCCAAAAACGAACTGAGCTACTCCGCGAACTTTCTTCACATGATGTTCTCTGTGCCGACCGAGTCATACGACGTCGATCCGATCCTGGAAGACGCCCTGAACGTGCTGCTGATTCTGCACGCCGATCACGAGCAGAACTGCAGTACCTCGACCGTCCGCATGGTTGGCAGCAGCGGGGCGAATCTTTACGCCTCGGTTGCGGCCGGCGTTTCAGCTCTGTGGGGCCCGCTACACGGCGGAGCCAACCAGAAGGTCATCGAGATGCTCGAACAGATTCGCGACGACGAAGGCGATCTCCAGAAATACGTCGACCGGGCGAAAGACAAAGACGACCCGTTCCGACTGTTCGGCTTCGGGCACCGTGTCTACAAGAACTTCGATCCGCGAGCGACCATTCTGCGCGAACAATGCAAAAAGGTCCTCGACCGGCTCGGTGTGGATGACCCCCTGCTCGGCATCGCTCAACAGCTTGAAAAGATTGCTCTCGAAGACGAATACTTTGTGAAGCGAAACCTCTACCCAAACGTCGACTTCTACAGCGGCATCATTTACCGCGCGATGGGCATCCCGACCAAGATGTTTACCGTGATGTTCGCTCTCGGCCGGCTCCCCGGCTGGATCGCTCACTGGAAAGAACTCCGGGAAGACCCGAAAGGCCGTATCAATCGTCCGCGGCAGATTTACACCGGTTACCAGGAACGCGACTACGTCCCTCTTGCCGAGCGTTGAGCGAAATGACTTCGCCCGCCATCGCCCCGCAGGTTTAGCGAGGGGCGAACGTGTTCGACTCTCCTCGAAACGAATGAGATTCCAATGGTCAAGACCGCGTCCACCATGTTGCCGCTCGGCACGAAAGCTCCCGGGTTCTCGCTGCCGAACATCGACGGCTCGACCGTTTCGCTGAGTGATCTGGCTGGCTCGAAGGGTCTGCTCGTCGTTTTCATGTGTAACCACTGCCCGTTCGTGAAACATCTCCGGACACAGCTCGCTGAATTTGCGACCGAGTACCAGGCGAAAGGGCTGGCCGTCGTCGGGATCAGTTCCAACGACGTGGCCAACTACGAAGACGACAGCCCGGAGAAGATGCAGGCAGAAGCGGCCGACGCCGGTTACACATTTCCGTATCTCTACGACGAGTCGCAGGATGTCGCGAAGGCCTACCGGGCTGCCTGCACTCCCGATTTTTTCCTGTTCGACGCGGATCAGTCACTCGTCTATCGCGGACAGTTTGATGACAGCCGGCCGGGCAATGAGAAACGGATCACCGGAGCTGATCTGCGGGCCGCCTCAGACGCTGTCCTCGCGGGAAAAGACGTCTCGCCCGAACAGGCGCCGGCCATCGGCTGCAACATCAAGTGGATTGAGGCTCCCGAATATTTCACGGGAGTTTCTGCCGAGTAAGACTGACAGAGCCGTCTGTCCGAGACCTGTTCCGAATTTCACTCGCCGCAATACGAAGTCCATCCATGCCGCTGACGATTCGACTCCGAGTAAAAACGTCCATCCCAGTCGAGGTCGATTCCATCCGCCTCGAAACGGTCCGCGAGCAGTCGTCGGACCAGGTCAAAGCGACTCTCGTCCAGTACGGCAACAAGCAGGTTTCGCTTGGCGAATTCTTCGACGTTGACGGCTCGGCGGCGGACGATCAGATGGTGTGGGAAGGCGACTGCTCTCACGTCAAACTGATCGGTTGCGAGCTTTCGTCCGGCAGCATCCGCGTTGAAGGCAACGCCGGAATGCACCTCGGCGCGGAAATGACTGGTGGCGAAATCACGGTCACCGGAGACACCGCCGACTGGGTCGGAGCGGAAATGCACGGCGGCCGCATCCACGTTCACGGCAACGCCGGTCACCTGCCAGGGGCGGTTTATCGAGGCGGGTTCAAAGGCATGACCGGCGGCGAAATTCTGATCAACGGAAATGCCGGCAACGAAATCGGGCACGCGATGCGGCGAGGTCTGATCGCAGTGGGAGGCCGCTCCGGCGACGCTCCTGGCTTCAACATGATCGCCGGCACCGTACTGCTCTTTGGCGAAAGTGGAATCCGACCGGGCCCCGGCATGAAGCGAGGGTCCATCATCTTTTTCGACGGAGCATCCGCTCCCGACATGCTGCCGACGTTTCGACGATCAGGACTCTGCCAGCCGACGTTTCTGCGGACCTATCTGCTCCATCTGAAGTCGCTCAACTTTCCCGTGCCCGAAGGCCTCCTGGAAGCCAGTTACCAGCGCTTCAGCGGTGACTTTCTGGAGCTTGGTAAAGGCGAAATTCTGGTCCGCGCCGCGTAGGCAGGGCCGAGCGGGTGCAGAGTGGGGAGACGAGTTCAGCCGAACCGCGGGTCTCACACAGGACCACCTTATGGCCGTTACCGAACAGTCTGCTGCCAGCGAACCGGAACCCGATTCGGTTGACGGGACTGCCTCCGACGACGCAGCGAAGGCCGAATTTCCAACCGCGGTCGTTCGGACAAAACTTCCATTTGACCCGTCGAAATATGTCACGAAGATCTGGCTTGTGACGGGGGCGTGCCTTCTTCTTGCCATCATTCTTGTTGTCTCGTCGATCGAGTCGTCCGGCCCGGAGATTCGAATTTCCTTCCGTCAGGGTTACGGCATCCAGCCGGGAAATCGACTTCAGTACCGCGGCATCGAAGTCGGCACGGTCACGTCCGTCGAACTTCGGCGAGTTGGCGGCCCGGAAGACTACGTCGAGGTTGTCGCCGAACTGCGACAGGACGCGGCGTCGTTTGCAAAGCACGGTTCGGAGTTCTGGATCGTTCGGCCTCAGGTCAGCCTCAGTCGAGTTGCCGGCCTCGAGACAGTCGTCGGAGCACGCTACATCGGGGCACTTCCCGGCGATCCGAACGGCATCGACAAGAACGAGTTCGAAGGGCGAGAGTCGCCATTAACGCTGAGTGATCTCGACACAGTTGACATCACGATCCGGTTTCCAGAAGGGCACGGCCTGGCGGTTGGCGATCCGGTCCGCCATCGCGGCATCGTGATGGGCGAAGTGACAAGCGTCGCGCTGAGCGAAGACCTGAGCGGCGTTGTTGCCGGCGTCCGGTTGACGGGCAGTGCATCGGAACTGGCGCGGGTGGGAACGCGGTTCTGGATCGAGCGGCCGACAGTTTCGGCGGCGGAGATTCGGGGCCTCGACACGCTCGTCGGCGGACGGTATCTCGCTGTGGAGCCAGGGCGACGCGATGCGGAATTTGGCGGTGCGTACATAACCGAGTTTGACGGGCTCGAAACGCCTCCCGCCGCGCCGGCCCCGGAGGGCGGTCTCGAAATTGTTCTGGAAGCTGGTCAGCGCGGCGGGCTCAAGCGGGCGGTGCCGATTCTTTATCGCGGAGTTTCGATCGGCCATGTGATCGCAGTCGCCCTGGCATCGGATGCGGCCAGCGTTGAGGCTCGCGCCGGGATCGATCCTGCCTACCGGCATCTCGTGCGAGACAATTCCGTTTTCTGGAACAGCTCGGGAGTCGGCATGAGCCTCGGTCTGGACGGAGTCCGTTTCACGGCCGACACACTGTCGAGCATCGTCGTCGGCGGAGTCACGATGGCGACTCCCAACGAACCCGGTTCAGAAGTACGGACGGGGCATCGCTTCGAGTGCCTCGCGAAGCCGGACCAGGAAGCGCTCGACTGGAAACCGCATCTGCCGCTCGGAGTCGACGGGACAGGTGCGGGCGTCCTGCCGACTCCCTTGCGCGCGTCGCTCCGCTGGGAACGTCGAATCGTCATTCGGCGGCCACGGCAGCACACCGGCTGGATCCTGCCGATCGAGGGGGGATATCTCCTCGGCCCGTCCAGCCTGCTTCACCCGATCGAGGGCGCCGTCGATGGGCAGCGTCTCGAAACGGGCGGCCTGGAAATTGTCATCACGAAGGACAATTCAAAAGAGCTTGGCAATGGTCTTTCGCTTGTAAAGCCCGCATCGCCGCTCCCGGAAGAGATCCGACTCTGGCCACTCGATCGAATTGCAAAACCAGACGAGCCGGTCAGCTGCCTCATCGTAACGGGGGGCCTGGAGTCCACGATCAGTCTGGACTCGCACCGCTTTATTGCGGGCGGCGAAGGGGGCTGGGCACTCAGCGACTCCGTTCAACTGTCCGCAGACCGCCACGGAGCCGCCGTTGTCTCGCGTGAAGATGGGAAGCTCATCGGATTCGTCGTCGTGACGGACGGCAAGGTCATGATCGCGCACGTCCCAACTTCCAAACCTTCGGATTTCTCGTTTTAGTCGGCTCGGTGACGAAGGCGACGTTATTCGGCGAGGAATTCTGACAGCGCGGTCTGAAACTGCTCAAGCTCTCGCTGGCAGACTTCGAATTGCTCGTTCATGTCACCGAGGTTGTTCTTGCGGGATACGTCTTCGAGTTCCCGGATGACTTACTGAGCGGCTCGCCCGCCCAGATTCCCGACGCTCGACTTGAGCTGGTGGGTCACCGACTGCACCGTGGCCACGTCACTCGCAGAGAGAGCATCCTGAATGAGCTCAATCTGTCCGGGCAGATCTTCCAGAAACATCTCGGCCAGCTCCTGGAGCAGTTCGACCTCACCGTCAACCAGATCGAGAACGGCTTCACGATCAAATATGGCAAGTGGTGGTCCCAGCGAATCAGTCATGGGGTTCTCCAGAAGTCTGCCGTCGCGACGAGTGCAACCTGTCTCTGAGGCAATCGGCCGAGAGGATGCGTCGGATTCAGCTCAACGATCAGAAATCATCCGAATAACACTTCGGGAGGGATTCTGCTTGGTCGCATTCCGTCCGGGCAGCAGATTCGGCACTGGATTGATTTGTCTGGAGCAGACTTATCCACTTGTGATGGCGGTCGTGTCGTCTGAGACGGTCCGGCCAATTTGAATCAGCTTGGAGCTGGCTTTCATGTCAGCCTTCCGAATCGCGTCGGGATTGATCTCAAAGCGAATCATAACTTCAGTTCTTTCAATATCCTGAAGTACAAGGTCCTGCACTTCCCAGTACACGCCGCCAAACAGCTGGGTGTAGACACTTCTGCCGTCAATCATGACCAGCAGCTTGTTGGAAAAGACATTATTGAATCCGCGACTGGAGACGGCAGTCCGTGAAGAACTGTTGCGGGCTACCTGAAGTCCCGGCACGTGTCGCAGCAATTCTGAAATGGAGTTGGCACCAGTTCGCCGGATCATTTCGCGGTCCATGACGAAGACGGCGGCCGGTGATTTCCCAACGGTGCTTCGGGACCTGGTCACAGAAGTGACTTCAACATCAAATGATGGAACGGCCTCGACATTTCCCAGTTCTTCGATGCCCAGGTCGAGCAGGTCATCGAGATTTTCTGGTGGCTCAGAAGTGCCTGATGGGAGCGAGGCCGCTTCTGCTGAAAGGGCCTGAGGCGCCGTCACCACAGAGGCGTCCTGCGCGGAGCAAACCGTTGCTGCAAAGACGAAGAGTCCTGAGAACAGGATTCGGAAGCAGGTTCTGGGAAATCTGTATTCCGACATGATTGCCCTACTCCCCGGGGGACATCTGTGACCAGCGGAATCACCTGAAGGATTCTTTTCGGTCGGACGCCTTACCCAGTTGCTCGCTGAGAGTTGACGGAACGGCCACCCGTAAACTGAAACGGATTTAAGTTCGGTCTGGCTGCCAGTGGCCGCAACTGGATGTTGGGGCCGGTGACAATGACGATGCGGTATCGAACAGTGTGGATCGTGCGGGGCAGCCGATTCTCACACCTGGAACGATTGTGGCGTAGATCCGTAACTCGCTTTGTGGCGCAGTCTGGCCTGCTTCGCGCCGCCCGGCAGTAAGATCAAGGGATTCACTGAGTTTACGGAGGGAAAACTCGCAGCCCGCTTCTTGCGTTGAGTCGCGACAAGGCAGGGCGGAGCAGGGAGATACCTGAACGATTCTCGAAACAGGTTCCCGTTTGGCGACGCCTCGGGCGGGAAAGCGACTTCGGACGGGTCTCTGGTCGAGCGGCGTCGTCAGCCGCCAGCGTCGTCAACCGCAATCGTCGTCAACCGCCAGCGTCGGCGGACATCAGCAGGACGGGAATTCCAGGAGTGACGGGAACGCTCGGTTCGCGGATGAACTGCCCGGCAACGTTGAAAAGCCAATGCTGGCGCAGTCCCCGATCGACAAAGCAGCGTGCCGCGAGTGCGGGGAACTGTGCGGACAGAACGGCGATGACATCCGCGATCGTGCTGGCATGGACTGAGGTGGATTCACAGCCTGCCAGTTGCCTGGCCATGCCGAAGAACTCGACCTGAACTTCAGGCGGTGCGTTCGGATCAGGAATTCTCTGAGGCTCAGTTCTGGTCGGGTGGAGCGTCAAGAAATGAGGCCTCGTCTTCGGTGCCTGAGAACTGGTCGGGATCGAAGTTAACGAGTTTCCCGTCGCGAAACGCCAGAAAGACGCTCTGGCCTTTGTTGTCGGGGCCCCATTTCCAGATGGTGTCGTTCTCGCGGTAGTGTCCGCCGTTTCGTTTGAAGCGGGCATCGTCCTGAACGCGTTCGCCATCTTCGCCCAGGATCTGCGAGATTTCACCTCGAGGCATACCCGATCTCACGACATTTGCAAGAAGCCATCTCAGATCGGCGGGTTCGCGATCTTTCAGGAACCGGGATCGATGCGTCTCCTCCTGAGCCTCGTGGTCGTTCTCAGGCGAGCTCGACAGCAACTGATTGCCAGTCAGCGATTCGCAGCCGCACACGGCTGGAAGCAGTGCCAGGAGCAGAATGGTTCGAGCTCGCGATTTGTGTACCGAGTCTGGCGGATTTTTCATGTTGGAATCTCGTGCCGTCGCTGGCCAACCTGTGACAATCCTGACAGTTCTGCCATTTCAGCGGCACAATCGCGGGAGCTTATGGAGAAGAGGGAAGTGCGGACAGGTGAGTTTTCGCCGGATGTCGGCTTCCGACTACGGCAGAAACTTTGAGGAAAACGAACTTTGTGCACTCTCTTCCGGTCATGCGTGTGTGAGTTGACGGATTTTCGGGAGCTCGTCAGGGACGTGGTTAAAACGTTGACCGGCCGGATCTCGCGTGGATATAGTCAAGCGGAATGTGGGGAGCTCTCCCATCAATCTGCGAGGAAAACGCGATGAGTCGGTTTCAAATTCCAGTCATGACCTGCTGCCTGCTGGCGATTTCCGTCACGGGGTTCGCTCAGGATTCAAACGCGACGGTGACTCAGGGCTTCGACTTTTTGATCCCTGCGTATGCGTCGGGTGAAGAGCGTCAGGCTCAGCCGAATCTGTGGGTCCACTCTCTCCGTTTCAAAACTGTGCGGATGATGCAGATCGAGGTTACTGACCCGAAAACAAAACTGCCGCGGACCGATCTGGTTTATTACGTGGTCTATGAAGCGATCAATCGGGAGATCGAACGGAACGCTGAGGACCCGGCGACAACGCCCGCGAACGCGTTTGACGCTCCTCCCGGACCGGAGCTGTTCGTTCCCGAGATTACGCTCGTGATCGAGGATGAAGTCACCGAGCTGTTGAGCAGCAACTACCAGAGAGTACTTCGCGATGAGGTCATCCCCGAAGCACAGAAACGGATTGAAGCCCGAGAGCGAATGAAGCTTCGCAATTCGGTGCAGGCCGTCGGGCCAGTGCCAGCGGCTTCACCCAAAGACGATCCCAATCCAAACGTCTACTACGGGGTGGCGATGTTTCGGAAGGTCGATCCAAAGATGGATTTCTTCCGGCTCGTGTTTTCCGGATTCTCAAACGGGTACAAACTTGTCAAAGGTCCGGTGAGTTATGCCGAACTGAAAACGCTTGCTGCGGATGGCACGTTGAAGGTCAGCGACCAGGTCTGGAACGGCGATCAGGAGAAAGACTGGCGAGCGTCTGCAGAAGTTGGCGACCTCTTCAACGCTGGCAAGTTACCACCCGCAGACGCAGACGCTTCGGACTGGTACTACTCAGTGAGTCCTGACAGGGGTGACGCGACAGCTCGCGTCTGGCGAAAAACGCTGGTTATGCATTACTGGCGTCCGGGCGACGAATTCGACCAGAATGAACGGGAAGTTCGCCGGAAAGGCGAGCCTCGCTGGATTTACGTTCCGGACGATGCACCGGCGACTCCCGCAGCTGCAGAGCCGGCCAGTACGGCCAGCGCTGGCGATGTGAAAGCCGCTCGCGTTGCCAGTCTCCCGGCGAAGTAACGTTGCCGGCCTGAATTCAAAACAGCCTGACAGGAATGGAGATTCCCGTAAGACTTGCTCCACGGTTTTCCCAGATCGGATATGGCCAGTATGGACGTTTTCTGACTTATTTGGATAATCCGGCACGGCGAGCTTCAACGCGCCGCAGACGACGGCAAGTTCTGACGGATTCCTTGTTTCCCGAAAATTTGACGGGTATACTCGCCGCCCTTTCACCCCTCCACGAAGTTGCTGCGTCAGAATTCCAGGTTGAGTCGGGTTCTGAATGCACGCGTCGAGCAGGCGAGCCGTTTTTCGGCGCCAAAATCCCATCTTTCTCACAGGCCAACCGTCCCGGTCTGCGATTTTCGTTGAGAAGCGTTCTCTCGGAAATCCACAGTTCGGATTCAGAATGTCTTGTTGAGGCCCTCGCACCAGATGCAGCTTCCCGTCTGTTTTGACGTGGCGGAAATTCAATGCGGTTCTCGCTGATTGACAGGATTGTCGAACTCGACAAAGGTCGGTCGATTACGACAGTCAAGAATCTCTCCCTCGCGGAAGAGTACCTTCAGGATCACTTTCCGGGCTTCGCCGTGATGCCGGGGGTGCTCATGGTGGAAGCGTGCGTCCAGTCTGGAGCCTGGTTGATGCGGGCGACAGAGGACTTCAAGTACAGCACAGTGCTGCTCAAAGAGGCGAAAGCCGTCAAATTCAACAGCTTCGTGACGCCAGGCAAGCAGCTTCGCGTGACGTTGACGACTCATAAGTGGGGCGACGGTGAATGCACCTTCAAATGCTCCAGTTCCGTTGATGGAGAGTCGGCGGTAAGTTGCCGAATGACACTTCAACAACTCAATCTCAGGGACCGGAATGAGTCACTGGCGGACAGTGATGAGTTTCTTACCGGGAAAATGAAGGAGCTGTTCCGACAGCTCTGGATTCCGAATTCAGACGAACTGACCGCTTAAAACGAGTCAACGAATTTTCGAGGCCTCTCTCAGAGGCATGGCATCGAGGTTTCCATGAGACTGGCAGGAAGAACAGCACTCGTCACGGGTGGCAGCCGCGGAATCGGCAAAGCGATCGTTCGAGCGCTCGCTGCTGAAGGTGCGAAAGTTGCCTTCACGTACAACTCGAACACGGACGCGGCCAACGAGCTGGTGAAAGAACTGGAGCTCGATCAGCGTGAGGCGTACGCCATACAGGCAAACGCGGCGGATGCCGAAAAGGCTCGCGAGCTGATCGAGAGTCTGCTCGAGAAATGGGAGAAAATCGACATCCTTGTGAACAATGCCGGCATCATCAAAGACGGTCTGCTCGCAACGATGAGTGAAGAAAACTGGTCCACGGTCATCAATACGAACCTGACGAGCGTCTATAACTACTGCCAGGCGGCAATGCGGCCGATGATGTCAGCTCGACACGGGCGAATCATCAATATCTCCAGCGTCGCCGGCCGTTACGGGAATCCCGGGCAGACCAATTATGCAGCAACCAAGGGTGGCATCGATGGGTTCACGCGTTGCCTGGCTCACGAAGTCGGACGCCGGGGAATCACGGTCAACTCGATTGCCCCGGGTTTCATTAATACGGACATGACAGAAGCGGTCCGCAACGCGGCCGGTAAAGAGATTACAAAACAGATCTCCGTACGTCGGCTGGGTGAGCCGGAAGACATTGCGAACGCGGTTGTCTTCTTTTCGCTCAACGAGAGTTCTTATGTCACCGGTCAGGTTCTGACGGTTGACGGTGGTCTGACGCTCGGAAGCGGAATGTGAAACAGGAAATCGTTCTGGTGTGAGCCACCCGGGTCACCAGTTCGACCGGATTTTCAAGTCAGATCGATGGCTATTTCGCCGGGCCATCGAATTCAGACAAGCTGGGTCGTCGGCGAAAATTCCAGGACGCAGGGGTGTGTCCCACGTGAGGAGAGTCCTCGGATGTCACGAGACGAAATCATTGAAAAAGTTAAGGAAACTCTGGTCGACGCGCTGGGTGTCGACGACGACGAAGTCACCGAAGCGGCAACTCTGGTCGATGACCTGGGTGCTGAGTCGATCGATTTCCTTGACATCGTTTTCCGGCTCGAAAAGAACTTCAGCATCAAGATTTCACGCGGGGAACTGTTCCCTGAGAATCTGACTGCGGATGCTTCGCTGGTTGCCGACGGTCAAGTCACCAAAGACGGCATTGCGGCTCTGCGTCAGAAAATGCCGCACGCGGACGTGGACGCATTTGCCGAGGATCCACGGGTAGAAAACATTCAGGGCATGTTCACAGTCACCATGATTGTGAATTTCATCGAGAACAAGCTGAACGCAGGCTGATCCTTCTCATCGCAAGAAGTTCGGTGCGAATGATCCGCCGGGCTTTTGGAGAGCTGACATGCGCTGGTTCTGGATCGATCGATTCACCGAGTTCGAGAGCGGCAAATATGCAAAGGCCGTGAAGAATGTGTCGCTTGCGGAAGAACATCTGCACGACCATTTCCCTGGCTTTGCCATCATGCCAGGCTCATTGATGATCGAGGGGATGGCTCAGACGGGTGGAATTCTTCTGGGTGAACTTAATCAGTTCAAACACATCGTCATCCTGGCAAAAGTGCCAAAAGTGACGTTCCATTCCTGGGCCGTGCCCGGTGATTCGATCATCTACACGGCCACGCTGACGAATGTCGGTGAGGAAGGCGGCTCAACCGAAATCACGGCTCACGTGGGCGATCGTCTTGTGGCGGAGGCCGAGATCATGTTTGTGCATCTCGATCAGAAGGATCCCCAGTTCGGCGCGATTGATCAGAAGAACTTCGTGTTTTCAATGAACCTGCTGGGAATTCTTGATGTGGGCCAGGCAGGGGATGGATCTGAACCGGCCGGCGAATAAGAATCGCTTTGTCATTTGCCTGGCCTGTCCGTTTCCAGATCAACTTACAGTTTCGAATCAAAGAGTCCTCTTTTCATTTGAGGGAGCTGTCCCATGAAACGCCGAGTCGTTGTCACGGGAATCGGTTGCGTCACTCCAGTGGGTCTGACGGTCGACGACACGTGGGATTCGCTGATGGCCTGTCGATCCGGGATGGACTGGATCACGCACTTCGATGCTTCAAATTTCCCCACGAAGTTCGCGGCCGAGGTCAAAAATTTTGACCTCAGTCACTACATCGATAACCCGGATCGATTCCAATTCGCGGGTCGGAATATTCATTACGCGATCGGTGCCGCCGTTCAGGCGATGAAAGACTCCGGCCTCGAGGACTTCGCCGGTCTCGATCCTGCCACATTTGGTGTTTACCTCGGGGCAGGGGAGGGGGCTCAGGACTTCGACCTCTTCATGGGCCTCGTCGCTCAGTCGAGAGTCGGCGGCGAGTGCGATCTGGAGTCGTTCGCGCGATTCGGGATGGAGCAGCTTCACGCTCAGTGCGAGCTCGAGCAGGAGCCGAACATGACGGCCGGTCATCTGGCGAGTCTGTTCAATGCGCAGGGGCCAAACATGAACTGCCTCACTGCGTGTGCCGCGTCGAGCCAGGCCATTGGCGAGGCGACCGAGATCATCCGCCGGGGCGATGCCAACGTCATGATGTCGGGCGGAGCCCACAGCATGATTCACGCTTTTGGTCTGACCGGTTTCAACCTGCTGACCGCTCTGTCAACGCACAACGAAAACCCGCAGGAAGCATCGAGACCGTTCGACAAGAATCGTGATGGCTTCGTTCTTGGCGAGGGCGCGGGAATTCTCCTGCTCGAAGAGCTCGACCACGCGAAAAAGCGAGGAGCGAAAATCTACGCGGAAGTCACAGGCTACGGCTCAACGGCTGATGCCTATCGAGTCACCGATATCCACCCGGAAGGACGCGGCGCGACGGCGTGCATCAAGATGGCTCTCAATGACGCGGGTCTCAACACGGACCAGCTTGACTACATCAATGCCCATGGCACCAGCACGAAAGTCAACGATCAGGTTGAGACGCTCGCCTGTAAGAAGTCGCTTGGCAAAGATGCCTGGTCGACACCCGTGTCCAGCATCAAGAGTATGATGGGACACCTCATCGCTGCGGCCGGAAGTGTCGAAGCGATCGCCTGCCTGAAGGCGATTGAGAATAATGTTCTGCCGCCGACGATTAATTATGAAACGGCTGATCCGGATTGCGACCTCGACTACATTCCGAATACGCCGCGCGAGACGCCCGTAACGAACTGCCTGTCGAACAGCTTTGGTTTCGGTGGCCAGAACATTTCACTAATCTTTTCCGAGTTCGCTGCGTAAGCGGCCTGCAGGAGCTACGGAAGCACGCCGGTTCATCCGGCGACTGAAGGATCAGTCCAGAATAAGCGGAGGCCGGATGTGGCCTGGATGGTAGCGGCGATTATCGTCGCGATGATTGCACTTGTTTTGATCTTTGTTCAGGCCGGAATGATTCGGACCGCCTGGCGGATGGTCGAATACACCCCGCCGCTTAATGCTGGCGATGCGGAAGCAGATCCCCGCGCCGAGTCGGTGTCGTTTCGAACTGGCGACGGGCTCAGCTTAAATGGGGCTCTCTTTCAGCCAGAGGGCCGCAAGGCACGGGGACTGATCGTGTTCTGTCACGAGTTGGGTGGCAGTCGCTGGTCCGCGTTGAAATATGCGCAGGCACTGCTCGACGCCGGGTTTGCGATTTTCAGTTTCGATTTCCGAAGCCATGGCGAAAGTGATTCGCTCGACGGCTACGAGCCGTTTCATTGGGTGACGGATTTTGAAGTGAACGACCTTCGGTCCGCGTTGAGTTATGTCTCGTCCAGGCCGGATTTGAGCGAGCTGCCGATTGGCATGTTTGGAGTCAGCCGTGGCGGAGGCACGGCGCTTGCCGTGGCGGGCGATGATGATCGGGTGAAGGCTGTCGTCTGTGAGAGCGCTTACTCCTGCTGCAAGATGATGTGCGTTTTTTCGCAGAGGTGGCACAGCCTGTTCGGTCCCGACTGGCTGATGACCCGGCTGCCGCAGACGCACGCGACGTTTACACTCGCCGCAGCCAGGCGGATCGCTTCCATTCGGCGTGGCTGCCGGTTCGTCCACATCGAGCGAAATCTCGCGAAACTCCGGAACCGTCCTGTTCTGCTGATCTCCGGTCAGCGGGACAACTATGTCTGCCCGGAGATCGCCGAGAACATTTTTGACGGAATTGACTCCGACCAGACGACGCTCTGGCTCGTCCCGAAGGCTCGTCACAACCAGGCTCGCGAGACGGCCACGCGGGAATACGATGAGCGAATCGTTGCGCTGTTTGACCACCTTGACGGACTGAAAACCGTTGCGGGTATCGGAGTCGAGGTGCCCGTGGCAACGCCATCAGGACGAGCGGGTTGAGACTCGCCCACGAGTCGCCCGTCGCACGCTGATTCCGCCGGATCGGCCGCCGCGTTGGGAGAGTGGCCGCTGACTCCCCGAGATCCGTTACAGGCAGTCTCCGATTGCCGAGCGTTTTGCCGGAACCGCTCTTGCTCTCTACTGAGTTGTTCCCGGAAGCCGATACGAAGTCTGCACGTTCTGTCGGGATCGTACCCCGAGTCGTCGTGCGCAGGCCCGGAAATCGTGTCCTTCCTGATCGCCAGTTATTCAACTCAGACGGTGCAGTCCGCATGCTGCGATCCCGCTGGATTTTCGACGCGCCGCGAGACTTGACGCTGTTTGTCGCGACGCCGGTTTTGATTCTGCCGCTGGCGTTTCTCATTTGCGCCGCGGCTTCCGAAGAGCTGTTCGTGCTCCTGGTCGCCGCGTTTGGGCAGGTGGGACATAACCTTCCGGGGCTGATCCGGGTTTACGGTGACCGCGATCTGTTTCGGCGGTTTCGTGGTCGCTTTATTCTTGCGCCGCTGCTTCTGGGGACGGCGTGTGTGTTCGCCGCGTTTCAGAATCTCAACGTGCTCGTGCTTGCGGGGGTGTCCTGGGCGATCTGGCACGCTCTCATGCAGACTTACGGTTTCGTCCGGATCTACGCGTCGCGGGGCGAGTTCGTCGAGTGGTCTCGATGCCTGGCTGGATTTCGCGATGTGTGTGCTCTGGTTTGGCGGAGCAATTGTTCTGAACGAGCGGCCGCTGCTGCTGATGCTCGGTCGGTGGTACAGCTCAGGTGGATTCCTGATTTCTGGCCCGCTGGTTGATTCGCTGCAGGCTGTCTGGCGAGTTGCTCTGGTCGGCGTTTCTGTTGTCTGGCTGGGGCGAGCGCTCTTCGCGTTCAGTCAGCATCGTGGCGCGCCGATTCGCGTTGGCCTGATGCTGACCAGCATCGCGTTCTACTGGAACGCGTACGCATGGGCGTCGAACCTGCTGGTCGGGGCGGCGATGTTTGAGATTTTTCACGACGTGCAGTACCTGGCGATTGTCTGGATGTTCAATCGAAGGCGGGTCGAGCAGCAGGCTGGCGTCGGCCGGTTCGTCACGTTTCTGTTTCGCCGCAGCGGAGCACTTGTCGGATGCTACGTCGGTCTTTGTTTCGCTTTTGGCAGCCTCAAGTTTTTCGAAGGTGTCGCGACGGGAGCGATGCGGAACATTCTGATCGCCTTCCTGGCGACATCGGGACTGCTCCATTTTTACTATGACGGTTTCATCTGGAAAATTCGCGATGCGAGCACCCGGCGGTCGCTCGACCTTCATACGTCCAGAGGAGCGTCGTTGAATGTGCCGGCTGCCGTTCACGCTTTGAAGTGGGCGGCGTTTCTGCTGCCGGTCCTGTGGCTTGCCAGGATCGAGGTGCGGACGCGTCCCGATGAGGCGTCGCGATGGCTGCAGCTGACACAGTCGATGCCCGATTCTCGAGCGGCGCATGTGGAAGCGGCCCGGCTTCTGGCGGAGAAGGGCGACGACTCGAAAGCGTGCCTGCTGCTGCACCGAGCGGTGATGCTCGCTCCGGATGATCTGCAGACTCGACTGACGCTTGCGCGGCTGCTCCACCGGGAGGGCCGACCGGGAAATGCGTTGAGTCAGTGCCAGCACGTGCTGAGTGGGGAGCCGTCGAATTCTGATCCGCGTCTGCTTGCGAGTCGGCTGCTGGCGGAAGCAGGTCAGCTCGGCGATGCGGAAGCTCAACTGCGACGCGTGCTCGACTTCGAACCGGAGCGTGCGGACGCGATCTCCAATCTCGGAATCGTGCCGCCCTGCAGAACCGGAAACTGGAGGCCGTTGAGCAGTTTGAGGCGGCGATTGTGCGGCAGGATGAGGCGGAGACTCACTTCAATCTGGCAAACGTGCTCGTCGAGCTCGATCGAACTGACGACGCGCGAGCCCATTACGAGAAAGCCCTGCGGCTTCGACCTCATTATGAGAAAGCGGCGGCCGCGCTGGCACGACTCAATCAGTCGTCTGCGCCTCAGGCTGGTCGACCATTTGGCGATCGGAACACCGTTCGCCGTTGAGGCCGGCTCGGTGGGATTGTCGGCTGTGAGTTTGCTATGCTCGTGTCGCGCTCATTCACCAGTTCCGAGGCTCGTTGGCTGCAGGCAGTCTTCGTTTGCCCGGGCTGGTTTTCCGGGTCGCTGCTGACCGCGTTTCGTCTCATTTCTGAGACGATCCTCCAATGAGGCTGGAACGAAGACCAACCTCGTTGACTGTGCGGCCTCAGCGACTGGTGGTTTACTTTTCTTTGACAGGACTCAATTCGATGCGCTCACTTATTGACTTCGCAGGACGGTTGGTGTTGCTGATGGCTCTTGTACCAATGCTTGCCGGTCCGGGCACGGTGCTGGCGCAGGATGGCCAGGAACAGTCAGAGACTCCCACAGACGAAGCGGCTCCGGATGGGGATCTCGCGCCGGGCGAAGGCAGCAAGGAAGCTGGTGAAAAATCAGACGCCGCTGGCGAAGGTGAATCGGCGGAACAGACCGCGGCCACCGTCGAGTTCAACGGAGCGGACATGGCGTGGATGATGGTCTCGTGTGCCTTCGTCCTGATGATGACGGCACCGGGGCTCGCGCTGTTTTACGGCGGGCTTGTCCGGAAGAAAAACATCCTCGGTGTGATGATGCAGTGCGTTTTTCTGATGGGGCTGATGTCGGTCGTGTGGGCCCTGTGGGGATACAGCTTCGCATTTGGCGGGACGAATCCTTACATCGGAAGTTTCACACAGCATGCGTTTCTGAGTGGAGTCATTCCGTATGTCGACGACGCGGGCGCGATTGTGACTCCGGATTATGACGGGAGAATTCCTCACTCGCTGTTCATGATGTTCCAGGGAATGTTTTTCATCATTACTCCGGCGCTGATCTGCGGTGCGTTCGCAGAGCGCATGAAATTCACCACGATGTGCGTCTTCTCCGTGCTGTGGGGCACATTCGTGTACTGCCCGATCTGCCACTGGGTCTGGTCGGCGGAAGGCTGGCTTCTGAAAGATGGCGCGATCGATTTTGCCGGCGGAACCGTCGTGCATATTAGTTCGGGAGTTTCGGCACTCGTCTGTGCGATCCTCATTGGAAAGCGGATTGGGTTTAATCAGGAGCCGATGCCGCCTCACAACCTTACTTATACGTGTATCGGTGCGGCCCTGCTTTGGGTCGGCTGGTTTGGCTTCAACGCAGGCAGCGCGGTCGCTTCCAATGCGACTGCTGTGAACGCGTTTGTGGCAACGCACATGGCAGCCGCAGCGGGCGTTCTCGGGTGGTGCGCCGCCGAGTGGTTCAAACATGGAAGGCCGGGAATTCTCGGAGCCTGCTCCGGGGCTGTCGCCGGGCTCGTCTGTATCACTCCGGCAGCCGGTGCCGTAACGCCGATGGCTGGGATCATCCTCGGTCTGGTCGCGGGAGTTGCCTGCTTCTGGGCGTGTACGAGCCTGAAGAACAAGCTGGGCTACGATGACTCGCTGGACGCATTCGGCGTTCACGGAGTCGGCGGGACCGTTGGAGCACTTCTGGCGGGCGTCTTTGCCACGCGAGCCGTCACCGGTTCAGATGGGCCCGCCGGTCTGATCGAAGGCAACGCTCAGCAGATGGTTCCACAGATCGTCGGAATTCTGGCTGCTGCCGCGATTGCCGCGGTGGGAACGCTGATCCTTCTGAAGGTTCTCGACGCAGTCATGGGGCTCCGCGTTTCACAGGACGACGAAGTCCACGGTCTGGACCTCAGTCAGCATGGCGAAGAGGGCTACATTTTCCAGTAGTCACCTTTGCTTTTTGACGGGACTTCGAAGTGGCATTCAGAGCGAGTTCTGGATGCCGCTTCTTTTTTGAGACGACCTTCTTTTTTGAGACGGCTCTGTGACACATTCCGCTCGGCGACGCGTCAGGAAGGCTTGAAGACAGGATCATTGATGGCTGTCGCAGGACAATCGAGTCGTCGGACGAATCCGCCTACGTATGCTGGCGGAGGATATCGGTCAACGTCGTCCAGACCAGGTCGACATCC
>ERZ891418.245-NODE-245-length-19799-cov-14.510434_pt1 | contig 19799 bp, 21 predicted proteins | sample MGYA00521236_ERZ891418 | MGnify/ENA primary metagenome ERZ891418 (study PRJEB32303, sample SAMEA104408696) | aquatic metagenome | biome: Brackish water; feature: Chemocline; material: water | place: Baltic Sea | collected 2014-10-18T10:34:00 | depth 100 m ... | reverse complement strand
GCTGTGAAAAAAGCCGTCACTGTCAAGAAGACTAAGAAACGCCCAGCTGCCGTGCAAGCACGCCCTCCTGCTGCGCAAACTCGCAAAGCTCCCACCAAGAAAAAATAAGAGTCGCGTAGTAGTTTGTTGCGGTGCTGATCGCTACATGGAATGTCAATTCTCTAAAAGCCAGGCTGCCTCGGGTGCAGCAGTGGATAGAGGAAAACAAGCCGGATGTTTTGTGCATTCAAGAAACCAAGATGAAGGATGCGGTTTTCCCTTCACTTGTGTTTCATGAAATGGGCTATGAGTCCGCACATTTTGGTCAGGGTCAATGGAACGGTGTGGCAATTTTGTCAAAAGTTGGTCTCGATAATGTGATCAACAACTTTTCAGTTGGTGAACCAGACGGTGAAGCACGAATTATCAGTGCCAATTGTGGTGGCATCACTGTTGTGTGCGTGTACGTGCCCAATGGCCGAGAGCTTGAGCATGAGCATTATCAATACAAGCTGCGCTGGATGAAGCAACTCAAACAGCATGTCGCAAATATCGCCAAGCCAGTTGACGATGTGATCGTGACTGGAGACTTCAATATTGCCCCCGGTGACATTGATGTGTGGGATCCCGAAACGCTCATAGGGTCGACGCATGTGAGCGCACCAGAGCGTGAAGTCTTTAGCGATCTCTGCGCGTGGGGGTTAACTGATGTATATCGCGATCAACATCCTGAGCCAAAGTTGTTTTCTTGGTGGGATTATCGCGATGGTGGGTTCCATAAAAATCATGGAATGCGGATCGATTTTTTGTTAGTCAGTGATTCGGTTGCCAAGCGCACCAAAATGACCGTGATCGACCGCAATGCGCGCAAAGGCGAAAAGCCAAGCGATCATGCGCCTGTTGTGATGGAGTTGTGAAGAAGTAGTTATGTCTAATAACGCGCCCAGCCAGCCAAATAACTTTGCGGGTTTCCATATTCGTCAAACGCCGATGACGGCTGATGAACAGGTTCGCGCCGAACGAGCACAAGTGATTCGCAATGAAATAGAAGAGATCGTTTCTGTGATTGGTACAAGTTTTCTTGACCGTAGCCCAATTATCGGTGCGATAAATCCAGTCGCGATGCCGATGACTATCACAAATTCAACCGATGAAAATGGTCGCGTCAATGTCGTTGGCAGTGTCACATTTGGGTCGGCGTATGAAGGGCCACCAGGGTGTGTGCACGGCGGGGTAATCGCCGCGTATTTTGACGAAGTGTGTGGTGTCGCTCAGTCGACCACGGGTAATCCAGGCATGACGGTCAACTTGACCATCGACTACCGCGCACCGACGCCGTTACATAAGCCACTTGAGTTTCGCGCACATGTCGCATCAACCGAAAAACGCAAGATCATTACCAAAGCATCGCTGCATCATGAAGAGACACTGTGCGCAGAGGCAACGGGAATCTTTGTGTCGATGCGACCAGAGGTCTTTGAGCGTCTGACTCAGCTGCGCGACGCGTGACGCTCAAAAAGCGGTAATACTGCTGGCGCGATGCGCTGTGCCATGCTTTTTCCCATCACGGCAGCCAAGTCATCAATAGTCATCTCGCGATCTAATGGTTGAGCACTCGCAAGCCGCTTGAGCTCTTCGTCGCTACAGATACCTGTTGGTTGTTGAAACAACGATCGCGCAAGGTGTCGACGCCAAGTAGTCAGGTCGTCCAACAAATCTGGATCATTGGAGGCTCGACGGGCCATGCGCGTAATAGTCGGCATGGCGACAACTGGCATATCGATTGACGTTGGCACGTCTTGCAAGAGAGGACTAATGCCGGTATTGCGGGTGTTTCGCTTGCGAGCAAACGTAATAAAAAGTTGGTGGGCTGCGCGCGTGATTGCAACATAGGCGAGTCGTATTTCTTCGCGTTTTTGATCGGTCGAAGTTGCTGAGCCGTGGGGCAGGAGACCAACCTCTGCACCGGCGATAACAACACAGTCCCACTCGCGACCCTTGGCGCCGTGAAATGAGAGTAAGTCAACGCCAGCGTTGGGGTGGGGAACGGTTGCATTTGCTGCAACCCACGCGCTGAAAGCACGGCCATCAACAGTGCCGATTGTGTCTTGCTGCACAAACTGTCGCACCATTTCTGCAACGGTGCGTTCGGCTTCATCAATCGATTCGTAGAGAATATCTGCGGCCCATGTAGTGAGGCCGTGCCTGCTTGTTGACTGAGCTGCGAGCGCAATGGCAGCAGTGATCTCTGGGGGTTGGCGAGTTGACCCAATTGGAATACCAGCGCGAGTAAGTGCTTTAGAAATAGCCAGGAGCTGAGTGTTGGTGCGCACGAGAACGGCGCACGATTGCCATGGATGTGCGCCGGCAGTTGGCGCATATTGCCAAAGTAGTGACGCGATGCCATCAGCCTCTTCTTGCTCGTCGTCAAAACCTGCGATACGAATATGCGGACCGTCTTCGCGTACTGCTGTGATGTCGAAGGCTTCACCGGTTTGCAGGGCAACGTGGCGCGCAGCATGCACGATGTGGGGTGAACAGCGATAGTTGTTTGGAAGGCTGAGTACCGTTGTATGCCCAAGTGCATCGGGAAGAGTGTCGAACAACATGCGATCGGCGCCATTCCAGCCATAAATAGCCTGCAGCGGGTCACCGACGACAAACACGTCTGGTCGGCCACCACGAATTTCTTCGAACAGTGCATATTGCAGTGGGTTCATGTCTTGGGCTTCGTCAACGAACAAGTGCTTGAATCGAAAACGCACAGCCTCTGCGTAGCCGGCGTCTGCACGCATGTCGGCAATCACGCGTGCGAGTAAATCGTCTAAGTCAACAATTTGTCGTTTCACTTTGAGCTGTTCGTATTGTTTGTAGATCTCGGCGATTTCTGGTGCGGCAATAGGTGGCGTGCGCTGCAGACGCTTGATCATTTGTACATAGTCGGCGGGTGCGATCATGCGTGCATGGGCCCAATCAATTTCGGCAAGTATCTCTCGTGGCCGGCTAGCCATGCGGTGGGTACCCGCAGCAGCGGTCGCCAGTGCGGTTCGGTTGTGCACAATGTTTGGCACAGGCTGTCCTATATCAATTAGACGCTGACGGAGAAGCGAAAGTGCAACGGCATGAAATGTGCCTACCGTTGGTCCTGCGCCATTAGTTCGATCAACTCCAAGATTGGTAAGTCGCTTGCGCATTTCTCCAGCGGCCTCGCGTGTAAATGTGATGGCCAAAATGTTTTCCGGTTTTGCTGTGCCTTCGGCTACTCGATACGCGATGCGGTGAGTGAGTACACGAGTTTTTCCTGAGCCCGCGCCAGCGTGCACGACTATTGACGAAGGTGGAGTGACCACTGCTTCGTGCTGTTGGGCGTCGAGCCCACGCAGTAAGTCGTCCTTAAGCATGCAGAGACTGTAGGCGTTCCGTGTAACACGCTGCACATTACGATGCATTCATGGCGTTTTCTACCAAATATCTCAATGATGACGAGCATGTAATTTTGGACTTGCATCCTCACTGGTGGACATTTGTAGGGCCATCAATTTCGCTCGTCACTCTGTTGATCGTTTGGTTGAAGATTTACGACATTTCTGACGAGCAATCATCTAGCGCAATGCGACTGCTCGAGACAGTTGGTATTCGAGTGCTACAGGTTGGAGCGCTGATTACTATTGGGCGACTGTTGTCGCGTGCCCTGAAGTGGAGCAGGACTCACTTTGTGCTCACTAACCAACAGGTCATCTTCATTTCAGGAGTAATAGCCCGAACAGGTATCGAGATTCCGTTGTATCGAGTAAACAACATCAATTTTCATCAATCAATTTTTGAGCGAATCATTGGCTCGGGGGACTTATTGATTGAGTCTGGCGGGGAAGACGGAATGGAAGTGTTTGACAACATTCGCGACCCAGAGCAGGTGCAAAGTTTTATTCAGCGAGCGATGCACAGCGCTAGTTAATTAATCCTGCACCACCAACAGGCTTGACAAGCATCGCACCGTCAATGTTTTTGAGGTTTGCGGTTGAGTCTGCAACGATCACGATGCAGCCGCCAAATCCGCCACCTGTCATTCGTGCGCCAAATACACCTGGGGTGTGCTGCGCATAACGAACGGCCTCATCCATTTGTATCGTTGAAACTTCGAAATTATCGCGCAGGCTTTGGTGGCTTTCGTTCATCAACTGACCAAATGTTGTCATATCTTGAAGCGCAAGTGCCACAGTTGCTCTGCGAACACGATCATTTTCGCTCACAACATGGAGGGCGCGTCGTCGCAATACCTCATCAACCATGTTGTGTGCGTTGCCTACTTCGGCCAAGCGCAAGGGACCAATGTGTTGCTCTGCCTGAGCGCATTGGGTGACGCGGTCCGAATATGCGCTCGATGCGAGTTGTCGATGCGCAACAAATTGCACATAGACGTTTACATCATGTGGAATTTCAATTGGACTAATTTGCAATGAGTGACAATCAATTAACAGAGCGCTTCCGGCTACCCCGGAGGAACAAGTAAGTTGATCCATAATTCCGCATGAAACACCGGTTGCCAAGTGTTCTGCTCGGCGACAGAGCTGCGCAAGTTCGAGTGGATTGAGAGCCGGAAGATCGTTGATGGCGCTCAGCATCAGTGCGGTGCTGAGTTCGAGCGCCGCACTCGAAGATAGGCCTCCACCCAGTGGAAGCGTTGTTGACACCGACCCAGAAAAACCACGCTCAACATTCAAAAGTGCAGCAACCCCAGTGACGTATCGACCCCAATCGGGCTGAGTCAATGCGGGGTTGTCAATGGGTAACTGGCTGTCAAGGGCATCGGGTTGATCAGCGCTAGAGAGTTGTATCGCTCCTTCAAGTGGCCGTGCAGTGATTGTGGTGAATCTATCGATTGCCATTGGCAAGACCATTCCACCGGTGTAGTCGGTGTGATCTCCTATCAGGTTGACACGTCCCGGCGAGCGCGCAACGAACTCGGCCGACGCATTCATATATACATGACATTATTCCGTGAAGTTGTGAGAACTACGTGTTTGGGCAAGAATGACACGGTGCCAAAAACAACTGTTCACTCAACTGATAACCGATTGATCGATATCGAGTACGCCACATTTGGTTTACCAAGTAATCCGGCCATTTTGATGATCATGGGCTACACAGCCCAGATGATTGTGTGGCCAGAAGCATTTTGTCAGTTATTGGCTGACGCTGGTTACTACGTAATTATTTTTGACAATCGCGACTGTGGATTATCAACGCACTTGGATGGTGTCGTCGTTGATGCTGGTCCGATCATCTTGGCTGCGATGACCGATCAGCCGATACCACCAATTCCATACTCACTGTCAGACATGGCCACCGATGCAGTTGGTGTGCTCAACCACTTGGGCATAGAGCGTGCACATGTGCTCGGAATGTCGCTTGGCGGAATGATCGCCCAGGTTGTGGCATATGAGCATCGGCACCGAACAATGACTCTGACTTCAATTTCGTCTCAGCCAGGTGACCCCGATGTTGGTCAACCATCGATGGATGCTGCGGTGGTCATTTTTGCAGACCCACCGCCAACAACAAGTCGCGAAGATTACATTGCGTCATCTATTCAGTGGCAAGTATGGCAGTCAAAGAAATATCGCAGCGACGAACTTTCATACGCTGGTGCAGCGTTAAGTTACGACCGCGCTTTTTATCCAGAAGGCGCACCACGTCAACTTGCTGCGGTGTACGGATCGGGCAGGCGCCATGAGCAGGTCGCAACAATTTCGTGCCCGACTCTGGTCATTCATGGCACTGATGACGAATTGATTGTGCAAAGTGGTGGCGAGCGCACGGCAGAGTTGATTCCTGGTTCAAAACTTCTTCTCATCGACGACATGGGGCATGATTTGCCGCAACCACTGTGGCCAGTACTCACAGGCGCGATCTTGGACCACGTTGCGCAAGTCGTTGCCTAAGTAGTCTTTGACCATATGGCGATTCAATCTCAATCGACAAAATCGAGTGGCCCATTGGCGGGCTACCGAATCATTGAGCTTGCAGGGATTGGGCCAGGGCCTTTTGCGGCAATGATGCTGGCCGATATGGGCGCTGAAGTAATTCGTGTTGAGCGAGCACAATCTGTACGGGGTCAGGCGCCAGACGGCGCGCACTGGGATGTGTTGTTGCGTGGTCGTCGCAATATTGCCATCGATCTCAAGAACCCAGATGGTGTCGAAACGTTGTTGTCACTGGTGGAGCATGCCGATGCGTTGATTGAAGGATTTCGCCCAGGAGTAATGGAGCGACTTGGGGTTGGGCCAGATGTTTGTGTTGCGCGCAACCCAAAGCTTGTATTTGGACGCATGACGGGTTGGGGTCAAGAGGGACCGTACGCGGCATCTGCCGGACACGACATCAACTACATCTCGCTTGCGGGTGCTCTCGCGCATTTTTCTCGTGCCGGCGAAGCACCAGTGCCCCCATTAAACATGGTTGGCGACTTTGGTGGTGGGGGAATGTTTTTGGCATATGGAGTCGTGTGCGCATTACTCGAAGCTCAAAAGAGTGGCAAAGGTCAAGTGGTCGATACCGCAATGGTCGATGGGTCGGCGGTGTTGATGAGCATGTTTTGGGCAATGAAGAACATCGGAATCTTTGATGAAAATAAGCCAGGCACAAATCTGCTTGATACTGGAGCACATTTTTATGATGTGTTTGAATGCGGCGATGGCAAGTACGTCTCGATTGGCAGTATCGAGCCACAGTTTTATTTACTGCTACTTGAAAAGACTGGGCTCATTGATGATCCTGCATTTGCAAAACAGATGGATACATCGCAGTGGCCTCTTCTCAAAACTAGACTTGCCGATGTGATGCGCACAAAGACTTCGGCGCAGTGGTGTGAGATCATGGAAGGCACTGATGTGTGCTTTGCCCCCGTACTCACGATGAGCGAAGCAGCCAAGCATCCGCACAACATTGCTCGCCAAACATTTATTGAAGTTGATGGCGTTACACAGCCAGCACCAGCACCGCGTTTTTCACGCACTGCAGCGGCGTTGCCAAGCGCCCCTGCTCATGCGGGGCAGCATTCACGCTCAGTATTGACTGATTGGGGTTTCGACGCAGACCGCGTCTCTGCATTAATTGCAAGTGGTGCTGTAGTGGACGGATCCTCAACGGACGCAAAAAAATAATGAGCACAGTTGTCGCGTTTCACGCCCATCCAGATGACGAGAGTTTGATCATGGGTGGCTCGCTCGCCCGAGCATCTCGAGAAGGACATCGTGTTGTCTTGGTTGTTGCCACTAACGGCGATCATGGGGAAATCCCTGATGACCTTGCTCCAGGCGAGACGCTGATCGATCGTCGCAAGCGTGAAACTCAGGCATCGTGCGACGTACTCGGTGTGCACCGACTTGTGTGGCTCGGCTATTGCGACTCTGGAATGACGGGGTGGGAGCAAAATGAATTGCCTGGAGCATTTGTTGCAGCCGACGTTGATGAGGCAGCGCAGCGACTTGCTGACGTGTTACTTGAAGAGCGCGCCGATGTTTTTACTGTGTATGACTGGCACGGCAATTACGGGCACCCCGATCACATCCAAGTACACAAAGTGGGGCATCGCGCAGCAGCGATTGCTGGCACCAAAAATGTTTTTGAAACGACGATGAATAGAGATCATTTTCGAATGGTCTACCAAAGGGCAAAAGAAAACGCTGTGCAATTTCCAGACAGTGCTCCGTCAGAAGACTTCAATCCGGATGGTCCGGCGGATGACGGCAACCCGATGGGTGAGCCCGCAAACGAAATTTCACATCGAGTTGATGTGGCCGATTATTGTGACCTTAAGCTCAAAGCAATTGCGTGTCATGCAAGCCAGATTAGCGACTCGAGTTTTTTTGGCAACATGAGCCTAGAAATCTTTCAGATGATGTTTGGTCATGAATGGTTTAAGAAGGTAGGTGAGAGCGGTCCTCCGCGCGACGTGTGGCTCTTCGACTAGCAAGTACATGACAGAAAGAAGCCGTATTTACATGGTTCGCCATGGCCGGGCGTCTGCAGGTTGGGACACGGCGCTTGATCCAGAATTGGATGAACTGGGGCAAGCACAGGCGAGGCAAGCAGCAGTTGAGATGCAGTCGCTGCAACTCGGCAATATAATTACGAGCCCGTTATTGCGTTGTCAACAAACTGCAGCGCCGTTGGCACAAATGTGGAACGTGGTGCCGCAGGTGTGTGCCGAAGTTTCTGAAATACCTTCACCTAAAGGCGTCGCAATGAGCGACCGTATTGTGTGGTTGCGTCAAGCAATGCAAGGCACGTGGAGCGAACTTGGTTCTGACTACGTTGCATATCGCGATTGCATCACCGATTTTGTTCGTGGCATTCAGACCGACACGGTGATTTTTAGTCACTTCATTGCGATCAATGCAGTGATCGGAGGCGTGATTGGTGACGATCGGCTCGTGATTCGCAGTCTCGATAATTGTTCGATCACGGTTTTTGAACGTGATGCAACCGGAAGTCTTTCACTCGTGCACGGCGGCCACGAAGCCGACACACTGATCCGCTAGATTCAAAGAGTCATGGACGCATCTACTCTCGCCAACCTGCACACGAGTTGGGCATGGGTTGTGATTATTGGAAATGCCCTCGCGGGTGTTTGGGCCTTGAGTGCACACAAAGTTATTGCGCTGCGCAGTCGCGCCCTGTGGTGGTTTACTGCATTCACTCAGGTCAGCATTTTCGTGCAGGTGATTCTTGGTGTGATTATGGTCAACCGAGACAAGCGTGAGTTTCCACAGTTTCATGCGTTCTATGGTTTTGTTGCAATTATCGCCATCGCAATTATTTATTCTTACCGCGCGCAACTGAAGAGCCGTGTGTATTTGTTGTACGGATTTGGCGGACTATTTCTGATGGGTCTTTCAATCCGCGCGATGCTCGTCGGTCAAGCCGCCTAAATTCTTCCTGCCTCTTCCTGCCTAAACGCCTAATTGGCGTACACATTGAATTAATCGCAGATTTATCGCTGCCTATATCGCGTATCGCTCTGCGCCAATGTGTTGAATTTAATATAAGTGAGGCCAATATAACTATGTGGATAATTCTGTATATGCGCGAGAGTATTCAAGAATAAGAAAGACAATGCGCAGCGATCCTGCTCGATCTCGTCGACTAGATGCTGGATACAAAAAACTTCTCAAAGAGTTCAGGCAACACAAATTGTGTGACTTGCGTAAGAGCCTCGAGATTACTCAGTGTGAACTCGCCAAGAATATGAACGTGACTCAGTCAACGATTTCACAGTTGGAGAATGGTGTGATTGAAATTTCACTAACAATGTTGCATTCATTGATCGACCACATGGGTGGGGAACTCAAATTGTTGGCAGTTTTTGATGATCAAACGGTGCAGCTCGAGGTTTAGGCGAGAGCTGCTTCGAGCGAGTCAAGTGATGCCGCGAGTTGTTGCGGCAAACGATCGCCAAACGCTGCATAGTGCTCGCGAATTTGAGGCACTGCTTCGCGCCATCCGTCATTATCAACGCTGAGCAACACCTGCATGTCGGCTTCACTCACATTGAGGCCGTCGATGTCGAGTGTGCCTGGTGCTGGTAAGAAGCCAATTGCGGTTTTGTCGGCTCCAACCTGACCGTCGGTGCGCTCGAAGACCCACTTGAGCACTCGACTGTTTTCGCCGTAGCCAGGCCACATGAAGCGACCATCTTCATCGCGACGGAACCAATTGACAAAAAAGATCTGCGGCAATTTGTCTGCCTCTGTTTTCGTGCCAATTGAGAGCCAATGCTTGAAGTAATCGGCCATGTTGTAACCACAGAATGGCAGCATCGCCATTGGGTCAAAGCGCAATTTGCCAACTGCGCCACCGGCTGCTGCGGTTGTTTCGGAAGCCATGATTGAACCCAAGAACACACCGTGGTTCCAGTCGAATGCCTGAGTGACAAGTGGGACCGTTGTGCGTCGACGACCACCAAACAGAATTGCCGAAATCGGAACTCCCGCAGGGTCTTGCCACTCTGGTGCAATTGAGGGGCACTGCGCGGCAGGTGCAGTAAATCGTGCGTTTGGATGCGCAGCAGGTGTTTCGGACTCTGGTGTCCAGGGTTGATTGCGCCAGTCTGTTACTCGTGCAGGCTTTTGCTCTGTCATGCCTTCCCACCACACGTCGCCATCTGGCGTAAGCGCGGTGTTTGTGTAAATGCTGTTGCCCCACAGTGTGTGCATTGCATTGGCATTGGTGTCGTAACCAGTGCCTGGAGCAACGCCAAAGAATCCGGCTTCAGGATTGATTGCGTATAACTGGCCATCGGGTCCAAACTTCATCCAGCAAATATCGTCACCAATGGTCTCGGCTTTCCAACCTGGAATGGTTGGAACGAGCATTGCAAGATTGGTTTTGCCGCACGCCGATGGAAACGCGGCAGCGATGTATTTGTGCGCGCCTTGCGGGTTCGTGAGTTTGAGAATGAGCATGTGCTCGGCTAACCAGCCGTCGTCGCGTGCCATCACACTTGCAATACGCAGTGCGAAGCACTTCTTGCCTAAGAGTGCGTTGCCGCCGTAACCCGAGCCATAACTCCAGATCTCGCGAGTGTCGGGGAAGTGCGCAATGTATTTGTTGTCTGGGTTGCATGGCCACGCAGAATCTTTTTGGCCTGCCTCGAGAGGCGCGCCAACAGAATGCAAGCAAGGAACCCATTGGTTGTTGCCAAGTGCATCAAGTGCACCCTGGCCCATGCGCGTCATAATGCGCATGCTCACTGCAACGTATGCGCTGTCGGTGAGTTGTACGCCGATGTGCGCTATGGGTGAACCAAGTGGACCCATTGAAAATGGAACGACGTACATCATGCGTCCGCGCATTGCACCTGCATATAAAGCTTTCAATTCAGCGCGCATCTCTGATGGTTCGCGCCAGTTGTTATTTGGTCCTGCATCTACCTTGTCGGTGGAGCAAATAAATGTGCGGTCTTCTACGCGCGCAACGTCGGCAGGGTCTGAGTGTGCCCAATATGAATTGGGTCGCTTGCTTTCATCGAGTTTGGTAAATGTGCCAGCGAGAACAAGGTCTTCGCAGAGATCGTCGTATTCTTTTTGGCTACCGTCGCACCAATACACGTCGTCGGGTTGCAAGATCTCAGCCCACTCGGCAATCCATTTTTTGAGTGCAACATTGTTTGATTTGCCGCTCATTGTCCTGGCGTCTCCATGTCGCGCTCGGAGCCAAGGCGCAATTTTGTAGCACGACCGCCGCCATCAACTTCGAATAAGACGCGTTGGCCTTGGCGAAGCATCCGAAAAATAGAGCCATCAAGGGCACCGGGAGCAAGTTCGTAATCTGCCAAGTCGCTGTCGCACATTATGACTCCATCGCCACTTGCGGGGTCGTATGCCTTGATTACACCTTGCATTTTGAGCCTCCAGAATTTGCCAACTGATTACTTCAAATAAACACTGCAAAATAAACTTTGCCAAATTTACCAGTCGTTTGCCCTATGGCATCAATCCCTTGGAGAAGTATTGCTTGATGTGATGAAAGTCATTAGTGGGCGAGATTCTGCTGTACCTGTAGGAGAATGAGAGGTCGTCTCGGGCTTTTGGGCCGCAAATCTGTACGATTTATCAATGCCCGTTCTGGAGATCTTTGGGGCCGAGGCCCTGCGCGACACAGTGATCACCTTCCGTGACACCATGAAGCGCCACGCCGCGGGCATCAACTTACTCAATGTGTACCCAGTGCCAGATGGTGACACAGGAACGAACATGTCGCGAACTCTTGATGCGGTCGTTACCGAACTTGAGAACGCAGACCATGCACTCGAACCAACATGTGAGGCCATCAGCCACGGATCACTGATGGGTGCGCGAGGCAATAGCGGTGTGATCTTGAGCCAAATTTTGCGTGGGCTAGTTACAACGTTGCGCACTGCAACTCCTGGTAGCGCCACAAAGGTTGCTGCAGCACTTAAAGCTGCAAGCGTCGCATCGTACGAAGCAGTGCTCAAGCCTATTGAAGGAACAATTCTCACTGTCGTGCGCGAAACAGCCGATGCTGCTCAACGCGCGGCTTCCGATGGCGCAACGCTTGCAGCGATGTTGCATGTCGCTCGCGCAGCAGGACGCACAGCGCTTGCAAATACGCCTGAGCAACTTCCGGTACTAAAAGACGCTGGTGTGGTTGACGCGGGTGGCGCAGGTTTTATGTTGTTGATGGATGCCGCACTGCATGTTGTTGACGGCGAGCCGTTGCCAGAACCAAGTGAAGCAATTGGTCCGAGCAAAGAGCAACTTGACTCAGTGTCGCATCGTGCATCAACAAGTGGCGAAGTGGATGTTAGTGAGTTGCGTTATGAAGTGATGTTCTTGCTCAACATCGAAGACGCAAAATCAAAAGAATTTATGCAAGCGTGGGGCAAGATTGGTGACTCGATCGTCGTTGTCGGTGGCGACGGGCTGTACAACTGCCACGTGCACACCAACGACATCGGTGCAGCAATCGAAGCGCCACTCGAGTTGGGGGGCAAGCCGTTCAAGATTCGCGTGACTGACCTCTTTGAAGAAATGGAAGAGGAGCATGCCCATCGTGAGGCACAGATGGGTGCAACGATTAAGCGGCCAAGTGCGGTGTCGGCATTGCCAGCGGTTGAGTGTGCGGTCGTCGCAATTTGCAGTGGCGATGGACTGGCGGAATTGTTTGGGCAGATGGGCGTTCAAGGCGTGGTCACAGGTGGGCAAACACTCAACCCCTCAACCGCCGAGTTGCTCGACGCCGTTGAGCACATGAACTCACAGCAAGTGATTATTTTGCCGAACAACAAAAATATCATTCCTGTTGCCAACCAAGTGAACGCACTGACCAAAAAAGAAGTGCGCGTGGTGCCAACATGCTCGATGCCTGAAGCGCTTGCTGCACTGGTGTCGTATGACCCCGAGGCGGATGTAGATGCAAACTGTAAAGCGATGTCCGACGCGGCCACGTCGGTCGTCACGGGAGAAGTAACGCAAGCAGTGCGAGACACCAACACGGATGCGGGTGCTGTTCAGGACGGAGACTGGATTGGGCTCGTTCGCGGCGATGGTGTTGTAGCAATTGGAAGCACCATGGTTGTCGCTGCAACACAACTACTCGATCAACTCTTAAGCGGCAAAGGTGAGTTACTCACCGTCATCACAGGCAACCTGGCTACCTCACAAGCAACAGAAGAAATCATTGCGTACATGACTGATAAACACCCTGATGTGGAAGTTGAAGTGCATCCAGGTGGGCAACCCTTGTACCCATTTTTGTTTGGTGTCGAGTAGCACGAGTCCCGTATGACGGGCGAAATTACACTACGTGAACTTGCTGGGCTCGATGTAGAAATACTGAAAGGCGTCGGCGAGAAGCGCAAAGCTGCACTGCATGAATACGGAATTGACAATGTGCTTGAGTTGCTCACTTCGTATCCACGACGCTGGGTGGACCGAACAGCAGAAGCTCGTGTAAGTGATTTGGTTCCAGGCCAAGAAGCACTGGTGTTGGTTGAAGTACGCAAGGTTTCAAAGCGGCCGATGAAGGGTGGACGCTCGATGGTCACGGTCAATGTTGGTGATGGGTCTGGTCGTGTGACTGCCGTATTTTTTAATCAACCATGGCGTGCACGGCAGCTCACTGAGGGTCTGCAAATTGCCATGTTCGGAAAAGCCGACATGTACCGCGGTGTGCTGCAGATGACCAATCCAATTATCGACCTGATCGGCGATCGTACGGGACGCATCGTTCCGATTTATCCGCAAAGCGAAAAGGCAGGACTCTCCACTTGGGAAATTGCAGGCTGGATTGAAAATGCTTTAGAGCGTTGCAAGACCCGTGGGTTACTTGATCCAGTGAGTCCGACCGTGCGTGAAAAATACGAACTCGTAGATCGCACAACCGCTCTGTGGAATATTCATATACCCGAAAGTATTGTGCTAAAAAATGAAGCGCGCCGTCGATTGGCGTTTGATGAATTATTGCGTGTACAACTTGTGCTCGTCGGTCGAAAACGTGCGTTTGAACGTGACTCACGTGGAATTAAGCACGTGGTATTAAATAAACTTGTTGACAGATTTATTGCTGCTCTCCCATTTGGTCTCACTGGCGCACAGAGCAGAGTGATCAGCGAAATCACTACCGATCTTGCAGGACCACATCCAATGCATCGACTGCTGCAGGGAGATGTCGGTAGCGGTAAAACCGTTGTTGCGGTTGCTGCAATGCTCACAGCTGTGCAGGGGCGGCATCAGGGTGCAATTATGGCGCCAACCGAAGTGTTGGCCGAACAACATTTTGCAGGGATTAAACAACTTGTTAGCGATTTGCAAGTGCCCGATTCTCAAAATCTTTTTGGTGACCGACCATTGCGGGTTGAATTGTTGACGGGACGAGTGACGGGCGAAAAGCGCAGACAAGTGTTGAGCGACTTGGCGAGCGGTGGTGTCGACATTGTTGTTGGCACTCACGCTTTGATTCAGGAGGGCGTCGAGTTCAACAGCCTTGGCGTAGTTGTCATTGATGAGCAACACCGTTTTGGTGTTGAGCAGCGTGCTGCTTTGTCGCAAAAGGGCAGCTCGACGAGCACTCCAGATGTATTGGTGATGACCGCAACACCGATTCCGCGCACAGCGGCAATGACCGTATATGGCGATTTAGATGTCAGTGTGCTCGATGAATTACCGCCGGGTCGCACACCGATTGCTACCAAGTGGGCTGCTGGTCCGCTTCTTGAAGCACTGATGTGGTCAAGTATTCGTGATGCCGTTGCTCAAGACCAGCAAGCCTTTGTTGTTTGTCCACTTGTATTAGAAAGCGACAAGATCGAGGTTGCCTCTGCTGAAAAAATTTATGCAGAATTGCAGGTGGGCGAGTTGCAAGGGCTTCGGTTGGGTTTGTTGCACGGACGCATGTCATCTTTCGACAAAGAAGAAACGATGAACAAGTTTCGAGATCGCAAATTAGATGTGCTTGTTGCAACCACGGTGATCGAAGTTGGTGTTGACGTGCCAAATGCGACGGTGATGGCGGTGCTCGACGCTGATCGTTTTGGTATCGCGCAATTGCATCAGTTGCGCGGTCGCGTTGGGCGCGGGAGCATTGCTTCGCAGTGCTGGCTGCAAACCAAAGATCCCGAAGTTTCGTCGCCGCGCGTGGATGCGTTAGTGGAATCGACCGATGGCTTTTACTTGGCTGAAGTTGACCTTGAACTACGTGGTGAGGGAACGCTGATGAATTCGATGCAAAAGGGCGCAAGCGATTTGAAGCTGGCTTCTCTGCGACGCGACCGAGATTTGATTGACATTGCGCGGGCGGCGGCGTTTTCAATTGTGGATGCCGATCCAACAATGGTTAATAATGCAGGCTTGCTGGACGAACTCGATCTGTTGCTGACGCCCGAGGATGCCGAGTTTTTGTTTAAGAACTGATCAGTGCCGGCTATTCGCCGAGAGGCATAAGCACAAGATCCCAGCGATCCAAGCAATCTGAACAGCGATAGGCCACCACGTCGCCGGTCAGCCAGAGTCCGTCTTCGGGTGGATGGGTAAGCAGATGGCAAGTTCCACCACAATCGACACAGGTGATTGACTCGGTTGGCGGCTCGGCGGGACCAGATTCGTACTCGTATTGATCGTCGTTCACTAGTTCATTCAACCAGTTCATGTAACTACTTGTGAGGGCAATAGCGTAAACAGTATGCGAGTTGTGGCAGGTGAGTTGCGTGGGCGACGGATTAGTGCGCCTCTTGGCAAAAAGACTCGACCCACGACCGACAAAGCTCGTGAAGCAACATTCAATGCTCTCGGCAGTTTGGGCGTGATCGTGGGTGCGCGAGTGGTGGACGCCTTTGCGGGTAGTGGAGCTCTCGGTATTGAGGCTCTCTCGCGTGGTGCAGAGCACTGTACATTTATCGAGCGCGACCGTGAGGCACTTGAGGTATTGCGAGAAAATCTCGAAACACTTGGACTTTCAGAATGTTCGACTGTTGTTCGGGGTGATGCAATGACCAACATTGGTTTGACGCGCAATGTTTCATTGGTGTTGGCAGACCCACCGTACGAGTTTGCTCAATGGAGCGAATTTCTAGGTGAGGTTGCGTGCGACTTGGTGGTTGCTGAGAGCGATCGAGACATGAAGAACGAATCGCCTGCAATTACTGGCTGGGAAGTGACCCGTGTGAAGCGATATGGGCGTGCGTACGTGTCGTTCATACAGCGGTTAGCGTAAGTACCGATATGGCTGTTGCGTTTTACCCCGGGAGCTTTGATCCGTTCCATCTTGGCCATCTCGACGTCGTTGAGCAGGCGGTGGCGCTATTTGGTGATTTGGTGATTGGCGTAATGCACAATCCTGATAAGCCGAGCGGTATGTTTAGCCCCGCCGAGCGGACAGATCTAGTGCGCCAGTCCGTAGCCCATCTTGGCAAGCAGGTGTGTGTCGAGATGTATGGTGGGCTCACTGTTGCAGCGGCTAGCAAAATTGCTGCATCCTTCATTATTAAAAGTGCGCGTACAGGTGGCGACTTTGAAGTAGAGCAGCAGATGGCGCAAACTAATCACGGAGCCACCGGAATCGAGACAGTATTACTGTTTTCGCGCCCACAGCATTCGTTTATAAGCAGTAGGTATATTCGCCAATTTGTTGACTACACCGGTGAAATTGTCACGCCAATGGTTTCGTCACCTGTTCTGAAAGCGCTGATTGCCAAACAAGATATTGCCAAACAAAAACTAGGAGCTAAATAATGAGTCGCAAAAATGGAAATGATGGCTATGAAGACTCGGGCGGCGAGATTGATGCAAGTGTGCCTGTTGAGTTAGGTGATACCGAGTCCATCCTTGAAGAGGTCATTCACACGATTGCTTCAGCACCAAATGTGCCGCTGTCGAGCACGCCACGTATAGATCGCGATCACGTTGTTGCGTTATTGCAAGATGCTCAAGCCTGCTTGCCGGACGAAATTCGTCAGGCCCGTTGGATGCTGAAAGAGCGTCAAGATTTCATGACTAAAACGCAGCGTGAAGCTGACGAAATAGTGGAGGCAGCACGTGTGCAGGCCGAGCGAATGGTGCAACGCACAGAAGTTGTGCGAGCGGCCGAGACTCGGGCCCGTCAAGTACTCGAGGCAGCAGATGCAGACTCGCGCCGACTCAAGAACGAGACAGAAGATTTTCTCGACCGTCGTCTTGCCAGTTTCGAGATCTTGCTCGATCGTCTAACACGTACCGTTTCACAAGGTCGTGAGCGTTTGTCGATTGTGGGGACAACTCCAGAGCCAACTCTCAGTGCCGACGATGGCGAAGACGTTTCGTCGGGTGCTCCTACGTTCTTCGATCAAGATCACGACTCGTACTAGTCGTTATTTTTAACCGATAACTCTTGCGGCTTCTATGGCATCACCGCTTCTAATCAACATCATCGAGATGACTCGGCGTGCAGGCACGCTCAAGGACATCGAGATCACCATTCCAGTGTCAACTTTCGGTTTTGCCGACAAACGCTTGGACGATGAAACCGAAATCGAGATCGCGCTGCAACTCGAGAGCATTAACGGCGGCATCATTGTGCAAGGCACTGTTACTGGCAAATCTCAACTTCTCTGTGGAAGGTGTTTACGCAATATCGAATATGCCAACGTCGCGTCGATCGACGAGTTGTATCAGCGGATGCCAGATAATCCAGATGCATATCCGATCGTGGGCGAGAGCCTCGATTTGCAGCCGATGGTGCGTGAAATGGTGCTTTTAAGCCTGCCCGATACACCATTATGCAAGGCTGATTGCCTTGGTCTCTGCCCGCAATGTGGCGCCGATTTGGAGAGTGCTCCGTGCGGTTGTCAAGCCCAGAGATTTGATGAGCGGTGGGCAATTTTGGACCAATTGCGCGAAGAGCTGAACTAGGTCTCAACCCGATAACCTAAGACACCGTTCAGTCAGCCAGTCCAGTAACCGAAAGCCGAGCACGCGATGCCAGTTCCAAAGAAAAAGAAATCCAAAATGAAGGGCCACAGCCACATGGCAGGCGCCTGGAAACTTGGTGCGCCATCGCGCAGCGTGTGCCCACGTTGTTCAACTTCAAAGTTGCCACACACCGTGTGTGGTAACTGCGGTTGGTACAAGGGTCGCATCGCCGTCGACGTCGCTTAATTTATCGCGGGCAAATTTATGCTGCCCATTGCGGTTGATGCGTTGGGTGGCGACAAAGCCCCTGCCGAAATTCTTGATGGAGCAAAGCAAGCTGCTGCTCTTGGTATTCCAGTCCTCCTAGTTGGTCCTGGCGATCTCGGTACTCGTTTCGACATCGGTAATTTGCCGCTTCATGTTGCGACTGAGTTCATCGACATGAACGAAGACCCAGCGTCTTCGGTGCGCACCAAAAAAGATTCAACACTTGTGCAGTCTGCCGAGTTGGTCCGTGAGGGAAAAGCAAGTGCAATGATTTCTGCAGGTAACACCGGTGCAACGATGGCCTCGGCTCTATTGCGGATGGGTCGAATTAAGGGCGTTAAGCGTCCTGCAATTGCCACACCGATTCCAGTTCCGGGCAGCACTCACACCGTGTTGTTGGATGCTGGAGCAAACGCTGAAGTAGAAGCCGAGTGGTTGACACAATTCGCAATCATGGGTTCGGTGTATTCGCGCGTGCGATTTGGTATCGACAAGCCACGCGTTGGTCTGCTCTCGATTGGTGAAGAGCCCGGCAAGGGAGACACGCTGCGCAAAGAGTCCTTCAAGTTGTTGAGCGCATGCAGCGACATCAATTTCATCGGCAACGTAGAAGGTCGTGACATTATGACCGACGCCGTAGATGTGGTAGTCACTGACGGATTCACCGGCAATGTTGCATTGAAGACCATCGAGGGTTCAATGCGCTCGATCGTCAAGGCGCTGTTTGCCGCAATTGGCGCACCGCAATACAAAGAACACGCTGATGCGATCATGCCCGCACTGCTCGATCTGTACGCAATCTTTGATCCAGATTCGACGGGTGGCGCGATTCTGTTGGGTGTAGACGGCGTTTGCATCATCTCGCACGGCTCGTCAAGCGCGCGCGCCATGCTTAATGGAATCAAAGTTGCTCAAGAAATGGTGGAGAGCAATATGGTCGGACTCATCGCAGAGGCATTGCAACCAAAATGAGCAACTTGCTCGAGTCATTGGCCGAGCGAATTGGGCATCGCTTTGCCGACAAGACATTACTAGCGACCGCAATGCGGCATCGTTCGTGGACATCTGAAAACGATGGATTTGAATCCAACGAGCGACTCGAGTTTTTGGGCGATGCTGTGCTCGGTTGGGTGGTCGCCGACATTGTGTACCAACGCCACTCCGAGTTTCAAGAAGGCAAACTCACCGACTTGCGTAAGAGCGTCGTGAATGCAAATGCCCTTGGTGCAATTGCTACAGATCTCGATCTGGGCGATTGTTTGCTGCTGGGCAAGGGTGAAGATGCTGCGGGTGGCCGCGAAAAAACTTCGATTTTGTCTGACGCACTCGAAGCCGTGTTTGGTGCTGTGTATCTGGATGCGGGTGCGGTCGTAACGCACCGTGTCGTAACGCAATTGATGTCTCGTGCAATTGACAACGCTATGGGCGGTCTAGACAGACTGGATGCCAAAACCCGCCTACAAGAACTGGCTTCACGATTACTGGAAGAGCATGTGCACTATCGGGTCACCGATGAGGGACCAGATCATGAAAAGATTTTCTTTGCAACGGTATATGTGGGCGACCGCGAGATGGGCAGCGGCGAGGGGCGTTCAAAGAAAGTTGCCGAGCAATTTGCTGCCGAAATTGCCTGCGACACGCTGCATC
>ERZ891418.242-NODE-242-length-20137-cov-7.275321_pt1 | contig 20137 bp, 17 predicted proteins | sample MGYA00521236_ERZ891418 | MGnify/ENA primary metagenome ERZ891418 (study PRJEB32303, sample SAMEA104408696) | aquatic metagenome | biome: Brackish water; feature: Chemocline; material: water | place: Baltic Sea | collected 2014-10-18T10:34:00 | depth 100 m ... | reverse complement strand
GTGCCGGTCGGTTTGAACTCGGCCATCTCCGGGAGCAGAACCGGAAGTTCCTCGGCCGAGTCGACTCGCATCAGGCCGGTTTCCTTGCCGTTCGCGTCAAGTTCATGCCAGATCGGAAACGGCTCGCCCCAGTACCGCTGCCGGCTGAACAGCCAGTCGCGAAGGCGATAGTTCACGGCCGTTTTACCTGTGCCCTCGCTGTCGAGAAACTCGAGCGTCTTCGCCTTCGCGTCGACAATGTGCAGCCCGTTGAGGAACTCGCTGTTGATTGCGGGGCCGTCGCCGACGTACGCCTTGCCGTCAAAGTCGTCGGGCGGCTGGACCGTACGGATGATCGGAAGGTCGAAGACTTCGGCGAATTCCCAGTCGCGTTCGTCCTGGCCAGGCACGGCCATGATGGCTCCCGTGCCGTAGCTGATGAGGACGTAATCGGCGACCCAGATCGGCGTCTCATTGCCGTTGACCGGGTTGATCGCGTAGCTGCCGGTGAAGACTCCCGTCTTCGTTTTGGCAAGCTCGGTTCGGTCGAGGTCGCTCTTGAGCGAGGCCTTCTTGACATACTCCGCAACTTCGACTTTCTGCTCGGGCGTTGTGAGTCGATCGACGAACGGGTGCTCCGGAGCGACGACCATGTAGGTCGCTCCGAAGAGCGTATCAGGGCGCGTCGTGTAAATACGGAGGACATCGTCGCCGGGCTCATCGGGGAAACCAGCATCAGCGCGGCCTGTCTTCCAGCTCGCAAACTGTTTGTTTAACGCCGAGCCGGAGGCCACGGCTCCTGCATCAGTGTCAGATTTGGCAGGTCCGCTGTCCTTTGCTGGCTCGGCGGCGTGAGGCGTCGCCTCCGGCTCGCCGTTAAACGAATCCCCTTGCCCCTCACCCCTCACCTCTCGCCCAATAAAGAAGTCAACTTCAGCACCCGTCGAGCGGCCGATCCAGTTGCGCTGCATTTCCTTGATCGACTCGGACCAGTTGAGGTCGTCGAGTTCGCTGATGAGCCGGTCACCGTACGCCGTGATGCGGAGCATCCACTGACGAAGCGGCACTCGCTCCACGGGATGGTTGCCGCGGTCGCTTTTGCCGTCGATGACTTCTTCGTTGGCGAGGACCGTGCCGAGAGCCGGGCACCAGTTGACCGGAGCGAAATGTTGATACGCGAGCCGGCGAGCATCCTGAAAACGACGGATTGCTTCCTCACCCTGCGCGGCGACGTCTTCGGGAATCGGAAGCTCGGAGATCGGTCGACCGCGGCCGGTGCGCTGGACTCCGTCGGGTCCGGTCCATTCGCACTCGGCGTCGTACCAGGTGTCGAACAGCTCAAGAAAGATCCACTGAGTCCAGCGGTAGTAGTCGGGGTCGGTCGTGGCGAACTCGCGGCTCCAGTCGTAACTGAATCCGAGCATCTGAAGCTGACGCCGGAATGTCTCGATGTTTTTGTACGTCGTGACCGCGGGATGAGTTCCCGTCTTGATCGCGTAGTCCTCGGCCGGAAGCCCGAACGCGTCCCAGCCCATCGGATGCAGCACCTGCTTGCCGAGCATCCGGTTGTACCGACAGACGATATCGGTTGCCGTATAGCCCTCGGGGTGCCCGACGTGCAGCCCGTCGCCGGACGGGTAAGGGAACATGTCGAGGACGTAAAACTTCTCGCGACCGTCCTCAAACCCGTCGACCTGAAACGTCGCGTTGTCCTTCCAGAACTGCTGCCATTTGGGCTCAATTCGCTGAGCGTCGTAGCGAGGCATCTTGAATGTTCTCTTATTGCCGAGTTGTGTTTGTGGCTGATGTGACGGCGGCGGCGGATTTGAAACACAGAGGCACAGAGGTCACGGAGAGTGCCCGGATTAAGGAACTCCGTGTTCTCTGTGCCTCTGTGTTTCATCCCGATCCTGGACGAAACTTCTATTCGAGCAGGACCGATCGAACCGCCACTGCGGGCCTGGTTCGCGTGTTCGTCGGCAAGTGTTGTTGAGTCTCGCGACGATTGCAACGAGCGGGAATTCGCCACGGAACCGGGTGCGAGACGGCTCGGGCGAGGAAACAACGCCTCGCCACTCCGGCTCGTCGCAGAAAAAAGACTCACCGAGAGAACGCCGCTACGAAGACAATCTTCTTTCCATCGGGAGACCACGTTGCCACATCAGCGGCAAGGTTGTCCGGGATGCCGGGGACGAGTTCCGGTTTCGCGTCAGCTTCGGAAATCGCGAGCGTCACCAGTCGTTCCGGCTTCCGGCGGACGTCGGCGTACAACAGACGCGAGCCGTCCGGATGCCACGAAATTCGGCGTGCAGCGACGCCCGGCTGCACTTCCCGGTACTCGTTCTGGTTCAGGACCCCAACCTGTGCGATCAGGTATTTACCTTTCCGATCCCGTCCGGAAAACGCGATCGTGCTGCTGTCGGGAGACCAGGCAAACCCGACCTGGATGTTCGAAAACAACGGCATTTCCAGAGCGAATTCCTCGTCCTCAACCATGTCGTAAACCTGCAGCTGGTTGTTGGTACTCCGGTTGAGGAAGGCGATCATTCTCCCATCCGGCGACCACGTGGCCGACCAGCCCTGCGGGTGCAACTGAATCCGGTCGGAACCGTTGGCCCGCATGACAAACGCACCAGCCCCGCTCAGCGTCGAACTGACCAGACGGTGGCCACCCGGAGACCAGCTGGGTATCGCTCCGTCGCCCAGATTCTGTTGGGATCCTGGCTGGCCGGGTCCGTCGATACTAAGTCCCCGGGAGTCCTTCGCGGTGACGGGCAGTGAGGAAACCGGGATCGTCACGATGGCCGACTGTGCCGGTCCGCTTTCGTAAAACTGGCCTTTTGCCGAGCCGATGATCATCACTTCCAGGGCAAGCGTTTTTCCATCGGGAGAAAACGCCGGCGAGCCCACCGAAGTATTATCCGGCACGAAATAAAGATCCCGGAAGCCCGTCCCGTCGGCGTTGACCTCGCAGATTTTCCGCGCGACCGCCTGAGCGTGCGCGAGCTGCCCGGAGAGCACAAAGACGGCAAGACTCAGCAGAATCGTCAGTCGATGAGAAAACATTTCCGCCTCGGCCAGTGGGAGTCGCTTTGAGAATGATCCGGCAATCTGAACTGCCAGGCAGACATCTGCAAGAGACAAGTCAGAGCAGCCCGTTTAACCCGTAGCCGAAGTAACCCGTAGCCGAAGGCGAGGCTCATCCCGATCCCGACCCACTTGCCTGCACTTTCCTTTGCTGGCTCGACGATGCGGGTCCTTGCCTTCGGCGACGGGTTAAACGGGCACTGGTGTCGGCGAGCCAGTCCGATCTCTGCGCGAGCCGACGTCCCACTGACGCCAATGCGACCTCAGCAGGATTGATTCCGACCCCGCATGGCGGTAATGAGCAGCCACGCCTCCAGCTTTTCGCGGGACGCTGATCTTGTTTTTCGAGAGCCCAATGCCACATCCCAAACGACCGTACTCCCGCACTCCTCATCGCCGTCCCGTCGTGATGGACACAACTCAGCGGCCGCATGTCGAGCCGCTCGACGTCGCGCAGATTCCGTTCCTCGAAATCGGAGCACCGCTGCCTCAGCCGAATCTGTATCGCAAGCGGTTTCGGCAACCGCCGAACGGACTGCTTCCGGGACAGCTCGTTGGCGTGCGGACTCCGGACGGCAAGACGCTCGGCTTCGGGCTCTACAATCCCGTTTCGGAAATGGCCGTGCGGATGCTCACGTGGGGCGAGAGTCCTCCCGATGAAGCCTTGTGGGATGAGCGACTGCGAGCGGCGATCGACCTGCGCGACACCACGTTGAAACTCGGCGATGTCACGGATGCCTGCCGGCTCGTGCATGCCGAGGGCGATCTGCTGTCCGGCTTCGTCGCGGACCAGTACGCCGACGTGATCTCCGTCGAGGCTTTTTCACTGGGCATGTTTCAGCGGGCCGAGTCGCTCGCCAGGCGGCTCTGCGAACTGCGTGGCGCGAAGCACTGGCTTGTCCGAACGAGCCCTCATTCGGAAACGCAGGAAGGCTACGACGCGGAACCGCTGCGTTCCGAATCGTTGCCAAACAGCGTCACCGTTCAGGAATTCGGCACGCGCTTCAAAGTTCGCTTCGAGGGCGGGCACAAGACCGGCTTCTTCTGCGACCAGCGGGACAACCGCAAACGGCTCGCCGAGTTCTGCGAGGGCAAATCGGTTCTCGACCTGTGCTGCTACACCGGCGGGTTTGCCATTCAGGCCAAAGTGCTCGGCAAAGCGGCCGACGTGACCGGCGTCGAAATCGACGAGCAACCGCTCGAGCTGGCGAAAGAAAACGCCAACCTCAACCAGGCGCGAATCAACTTCGTGAACGCCGACGCGTTCGCCTACATGCGCGACATGCTGCAGAACGGCCGGCAGTACGACGTCGTGGTGCTCGACCCACCGAAGCTCATTCGCAACCGCGAGGAAATTGAAGACGGCACGCGGCTTCACTTCGACTTCAACCGCCTGGCGATGCGGCTCGTCAAACCGGGCGGACTGTTCATGACGTGCAGTTGTGCTGGCCTGCTTTCTCACGAGGAGTTCAACAAGCTGCTGTGTTCCGCCGCCAGACAGGCCGGTCCGCCCGAGCCCGGTTCCGAAAACACCGAGCGACCGCGACACCTGCCTCGTCAGATGCAGATCATCGAGCGAACCGGAGCCGGCGGCGACCACCCGATCTCCGGCAACTGCCCCGAGTCGGAGTACCTGAAAGCCGTCTGGATGCGAATGCTGTAGGGTGGGCCGAGCAAAGCGAGCCCCACCAGCCGCGCGTCCCTGGACTGCCTCCGATCCATGCCGACTCGATCCGCCTACATCCACGTTCCCTTCTGCGTTCATCGCTGCGGCTACTGCGACTTCACGCTCGTCGCCGGTCGCGATGAGCTCATGGGCGATTTCCTCAAAGCGATCGAGATTGAGCTTTCGCACGTCGAGGGACGACCGGTTCTCGACACGCTGTTTTTCGGGGGAGGCACGCCGACTCAGTTGCCGCCGGATCTGCTGAGGCAACTCATCGAGCTGATCCGGTCGAAGTTCGATCTCGCTTCTGATGCCGAGTTCTCCGTTGAAGGAAATCCGGCCGACCTGTCCGACGCGACGCTCGATGTTCTCGTGGAGGCGGGCGTCAATCGGCTGAGCCTGGGAGCTCAGTCGTTTGACGATGCCACGCTGAAAATGCTGGAGCGGGATCATCGTGGCTCAGACATCGCCGACTGCCTCGCGCGGGCTCGCGAGCGGATTCCAAACATCTCGCTCGACCTGATCTTCGCCGTGCCCGGTCAGTCGCTGGAGCTGTGGCGGTCGACGCTCGACGAAGCGATCCAACTTGAGCCGACGCACCTTTCAACCTACGGCCTGACGTTTGAAAAAGGGACGGCGTTCTGGACGCGGCGCGAGCACGGTGACCTGACGCAGGCCGATGAGGAACTTGAGCGGGACATGTACGGCCTGGCGATGGATGTGCTCGACGAGGCCGGGTTGGCTCAGTACGAAATCTCCAGCTTCGCCCGGCCCGGCTTCCGCAGCCGGCACAACCAGGTCTACTGGAACGGCGGCGACTTCTTCGGCTTCGGCCCCGGCGCGGCGAGCTACCAGCACGGCCGCCGCATCCTCAACCACCGCAGCGTGACGACGTGGCTGAAGCGGGTTCTCGCCGGCGAATCCGGAGTCGGAGAAACCGAAGAACTGTCCCCCGAAGACCGCGCCCGGGAACTACTGGTCCTGGGCCTCCGGCAGACGGACGGGATCGAGGCCTGCGAATTCGAACGACGATCCGGCATCGAACTGCAGACACTGGTCGGAGAATCGATCGAGCGGCTGGTCAAACAAAACCTGCTCGAGCACGCCAACAACCGAATCCGCCTCACCCGGGAAGGCCGCTTCCTGGCCGACTCGGTCGCTGGCGAACTCCTGGTTTAAGAACGCCGTTAAGAGATTTCTTGACCCGCCGACACATCGACCAGATAGTGTGAGAAACTCCTCCCGTACCTAACGACACTTTTGTCGCATGAAATCCCGTTAGCCGCTCGAGAATCGATGTGACTGTTTCGTCGCGTACGCCTGAAGGTTTTCCGAGCCACTGCCCGTTGTGCGGAGCAGACACGAACCTTGAGTTCTCTGGCCCCGCCGGCGATGCGCCGTGCCCGAACTGCGGTCACCTGGTGTGGAAGTCGGCCCGATTGCTTGATCAATTCCAACACGTCTTGTCGGAGATACTGTCCGTTCCCGCACATGAAATCAGTCCCCAGACTTTTTCTCGATGACTTTCGTGCCGATTCTCTCGACGTTGTTGAGTTGGTCATGGCATTTGAGGATGAATTCGCCGTTACAATTCCCGATGACGATTACGAGCGTATTCGTACAATTGGCGACGCTGTGCGGTACATCGAGCGGCGGCAACGCGACGGCTAACATCGTCTGGCTGCTGAGTTGCGGCATCCAGCGCGGGCAGTGACGGTCGTGCCAACCGTTGGGCGAGCGACTTTATGACCAATGAATCCCGACAAGCGAAGAACGAGGTCACGCCTTCCGTCACCGGTGGCGTTGTACTCACCGCGGGCTCATTCCTTTTCCTGGCGTTGCTGATTTACCACGGCATGGACCTCGCGATGCACTTCGACGATGTCCCGGTAGGGCCACGAGCGCTCTTTTGCGGGCTTGTGTTTATGGAGTTGTTTTTTACGTGTGTTTTCGGATACGGCGCGTTTTGGCATTTCCGTGGTGTGAAGCAGTCGGACGACCAATAAGACCTGCTACGCCTGTCATATGCCCGCCCAACGCTGCACGAGCCGCAGTCCGGCATCCATGCCGAATCGCCTTAAACTTTGGGCAACGGCCCACCATCTGGTAACCTGAAACGTCACGTCTGATCCTGCAACGCGCTGGGTGGCCCGCCCAGAATGGGCGGGTCTCGAAGCGACGGGATGTCTCATCATGCGTGCTCGATCAAAGTGAGTCGGTTGAGTTTTTCGGAAGCTGAGGATGCGGCATCCTGTGCCTGCGGTACCCAACCATTCTGGTCGGGACGCCCAGCGGCATTCATGCCACCCAGCGTTCCTTCTTTATTGATCGCGGGTTCTGCCGTTAGAATCGTCCCGTCAGGCCACGCGTTCCGGTTCCGTCGAGGGGCGGCGGCGGCCGTGCATCCCGTAAAGCGACTCCACGAAATGGCGATCGACAGCTCAACTGACCCGACACAAAAACAGGGGCAGTACCTGGCGTTCATTTATTACTACACGAAAATCATGGGGCTGCCGCCTGCTGAGTCCGACATGCAGCGGTACTTTCACGTGTCGCCTCCGGCCGTTCACAGCATGGTTGTCACACTCAGCGATCGCGGATTCATTTCGCGCGAACCGGGCCGTGCGCGGTCAATCCGTCTGGCAATTGATCGAGAGCGGATTCCGGACCTTGAGTAACAACTCAGCTTGAACAATGTTTGGCCACTCGAAGTGATTCGAACAAAATACTCTCTTGCTGATTTTGAGTCCGCACGAGACGGCATCTATCCCGGTCCCGATCTGGAGTGGTTTGCCGTCGATTCGCTTGGCTACGTGGGTGCCTTCTGCAGCGCTGGCGACGGGCTGGTTCCTTCGACGGTCTTCGCATCCTGGGAACTCTTTAACCGAACGCTCGATATGGTCGCCGCGTTGCCTCGGATCGGGGACGCTGACTGGGTCGTGGACAAGCCGCCGCGATTTGTCACCTGGGAGGTTTGGGCGTGCGCGGGATTATTCGCGTTTGACTGGCAGCCTTCGCCAGGACTCACATCGCCGAATCTGCGCTACGGACTGTTTGCGGTTCCCACTCGCCCTTTACTGGCCGCGGATTTACCGGAGGAAGTCGCTGAGTACATCTCGGGGACCCGATTCGAATCGCTGGAGTTTGCCTCATCCAGAGGCGTCTCGCTGTGATCTGCGGCCGGCACGAATAGCCCGAAGCCGGGGCCGGAATCGGCTGGAATGGCCGAGTGTCTGTTGATTGTCGCGGCGGGTTTACGTGAATATGGCATCGTGATCACCGTTCAGTGCCCTCATTGTGAGCAGCTTGTCCGCCGGCCGGCGGAGTCTGTCGGCCGGTACGCGGACTGTCCGGAATGTGGCGAGATGTTTGTCGCTCTCACCGCCGTTTCCGGTGACGCCGTGTCCGATGACACGCCACCGGGTTCGGCATCGCCAAAGCCGCGGGAGCGGGATTCGGCTGACATTCACATCCCCGTTCCAGCGGGATCCGTCGATGACGATTCTGATCGGGACGGAGGCGATCTTGAGATTGAGTTTGCCGAAGCTCCGGCCGGGGAAGACCTCGAATCAGAAGAGTTTTCGTCAGAGTCCTCTGAGTTCACCTCGGACCTCGACGTCGACTTTGAGGCAGCCGGCGAAGAGGAACCGGCAGTCGATTTCGCCGGCGTCTTCTCGACAGAATCCAGCGACTCGGAGGACGACGACGACGAGCTCGAACAGGGCACGTTGAGTTCCCGTGTTGTCCGCGAGGCACGCCGACTGGTCGCCTCGAAGCACTCGAAATCGGTGCTGGTATCGACGGCGATGCACGTTGTTCTGCTGCTGTTTCTCGCGGCGTGGATTCTGCCTCAGCTTCCCGCAGCAGACATCACCACGTTGCTCAGCATGGCACCCGAAGCGCCGCTTGAGGACCTCATCGAAACCGCCGAACTGGATCTCGCCGAGCCGGTTGCCGAGCCTGAAGCGGCACTCGATCTGACGCCGCCACAGCCGTCTCCCGCCGCGGACGTTCCCGAACTGAACATCAAAGCTCCGGGTCCCGTGGCAGGTGCGGAAACCTCGCCCGAACCTGGCCGCACGGAATCGAAAGCTGCGGCTGAGAGCGAAACAACCATTCGGCAGCGGGCGGAAACGAAGATCAGTCAGGCCAGCACGGTCGAGGACGCGACGGATGCGATCGTCGCATCGATGCGTGGCAAACTGCTGGAACGAGACACGGTGGCCGTGTGGCTGATGGACTGCTCGATCAGCATGAACCAGCAGCGGGAACTGCTCGCCAACCGCGTCAGCGATTTTCTTCACGAGGTCGATAAAAACGAAACCGGCGAGTTCCACGAGCTGCTGCACGTCGTCGTGGCGTTCGGGGAGCGAGCGGAAAAAGTCATCGCCACCGGCAGCCCCATTCGAGCTCTAACGGCCATGCGTAAGGAGTACGCCGTCGACCCGTCGGGGCTCGAAAATGTGTTCTCAGCCGTCGAGTGGTCGACCGATCAATTCATCGCGAGAGTCTCGGCCCACCGCGGTAAGCACATCATGTTTGTCATCAGCACGGACGAATCGGGTGACGACTACCTGCGGATGGAAAACGCCATCGCCGCCTGCCGGAAGTACGGCATCGAAGTCAGCGTGATCGGCCCGTCGGCCGTGCTGGGCCAGATGCAGGGCCACCACGCCTACACGGCGAGCGACAACCGCGTGTACTACCTGCCCGTCGTGCGAGGTCCGGACACGGCGTTCCCGCAGCGGCTGCCGCTGCCGTACTGGTTCCGTGGCGTGCCCGCCAACTGGGATGAATCGCGGCGAGGTCCGTGGCAGGGGAACATTCCAAGCTGGCAGGGCGGTTCGAATATGGACGCGATCCTGTCCGGCTTCGGCCCGTACGCTTTGACGAGGCTCACGCTGGCGACGGGCGGCGACTACATCGTGTTCGACCGTCCGCGCGACCGCTCGCCGTACCGCTTCGAGCAACTGCGACCGTACCTGCCGGACTATCGATCTCCGAACGCTATTCAGGAAGACCTCAACAACCATCCGTTGCGGCTGGCTCTGTTGAAGATGGTCAACGAGACGCAACGGCTCAATCTGCAACTGCCGCGGACTGACTTCGGCACGCAGTTCGGCGGCTCGTTCTATCTGACGCCGCAGCAGTTCCGAGCTCAACTGGCGGGAGAGCTCAAGACCGAAGTACGGAAGGCTCTGCAGGGAGCCGCGGCGATCGAGAAGATCCTGAGCAATCTGGATTCGCGAGGCGTCCGCAGCGACTACGAAGAGGAAACCTCTCCACGCTGGCAGGCGTGGCGTGACCTGACGGTCGGCCGACTGCGAGCCGGTCGAGTCCGCTGTCTGGCGTACGCGGAGATCATTTCAAAACTCAACCTGACCACTCTCAATCCGACAACCAATGGCCTGTCGTTCGGGCCGGGTGCCCTGCCCCGCGCCTCAGTCCTGACCGAGGAGTCGGCCTCCGCGCGGGAACTGCTGGACCGCTGCCGCGACACTCATCAGGGCACACCCTGGCAGTTCCTCGCCGATCGGGAGCGGGCTCACGATTTTGGCTTCACCCTCCGCGAACGAGCGGTGCCTCCAGCCCAGCGGACGTTCGGTCCACCCGTGCGGATAAAGACTGTCACGCTGCCGCGACTGTAAACACCGACCAGGAGCGCTCAGGGAACGAGTCGGAAATAAGTTCCCGATCCTTTCCAACGTGAAGTGTGAGTTTCGAAGTCGCGTTTTTTACGCCTTCGGCATATTTCTCGAGTAAAAATCGCAACTTCAGTGCTACGCGTCGGGTTACTTTTGGGAAGTTTTTTCGGACACGATCTGCTGCCATTCACGCCGCGCGAGGCGGCTCGAACGACAGTTGAATCGGGCAGAAGCGGCAGCACGGGTCGGGCGAGTCGATTTCCAGGGCGCCTGTCAGCTGGTCCCATTCCAGGGCGGTCCGTTTCTGAGCGTCGAGCTGAAGCCGGACGAGCTCTGGCTGAAACGTGGCGCCCGATTTCTGGTTGACCAGGGGCGAGGTCATCACGGTGCCTGGCAACAGGCGAAGCATCTTTGACAGACACCCGGCCTCATGAGGCAGCGGTCCACCGGGGCCGGTCAGGACGAAGTGCAGCTGGCCGCCGGGGCGGAGACCGCTCAGCAGGCCGGCGGTGGTTCTCAAAGCGGGGCGACGTCGAAGGCTCCTTCGGAAATCGGACGATGCCAGTACGACGACGGAATCGAACGGTGAGGCTGTGTCGTCGAAGTGGCTTCTCGGAACGACCCCCGATTGGAATTCGGCTTCGGGGATGAGCCGCGTCGCACGATCGATCGCCTCGTCGACCTCGTCCACTCCGGTCACCTGAATGCCGAACGGAATGAGTCGCTCAGCCAGCTCGCCATCGCCGCAGCCAACGATGAGGACTCGCGATCCCGGGCCGAGCCGGCCAGACAGGATCAGCTCGCGCATGAGCGATCGCGAGACGCCCGACGGAGCGGTCGGGTGGCGATCGGGGTGAGGGTTCCCAGGCAGGGAGAGGATCACTTCTGGTTCCGTTCTTTCGATGTCCACTTGAGAGTAGAGGCGCCCGACGAAAGTCGTGGCGTAAGCTTCCAGCTTGCGATTCGGCTCGCATTCTCCACGAAAATGGCAAGCTGGAAGCTTACCCCACTTTGCGTTTTGCCTGTTGTCGGGCGCGTCTGAGTAGTTCGTCGCAGAGTTTCGGGTCAGCCGGTAATCTACGAGGACTTTGAAAAACTGGTCAAGATGCCCTTTCCCGTGTCGAGAATCACGCTTCGCGGGCAGGATTCAGGAGCGACGCGTGGGAAAAAAGAAGAACGTATCAAAGCCGGCAGAGGACTCGGCGGCCGAACAGTCTGTCGCAGGCTTCGAAGATTCACTGGGTGAGCTTCAGCAGATCGTCGCTCGGCTTGAGGACGGATCGCTGCCGCTGGAAGAATCGTTGCTGCAGTTTGAGCAGGGTGTCGGGCTGCTTCGTCAGTGCTACCAGGTGCTCGAAGCGGCCGAGCAGAGAATCGAGATCCTGACCGGCGCGGGTCGAGACGGGAACCCGCGGACAGCTCCGTTTGATGGGTCAGCGACATTCGACTCGGCGGCCACGTTCGAAGCGGCTCGACCTGACGGCGATGACAACCCGAAAACATCCCGAGGGCACTCGCTGTTTTGAGGAACGCGGAATGACTCATCTCGACGCGGACGTGCAACGACTGATCGAGCTGGCAACGCAGGCCGCAGAACACGCCTGGTGTCCGTACAGCCGTTTTCGAGTGGGCGCTGCCATCGAGACGGCGGACGGGTCTGTCTTTTCCGGGTGCAACGTCGAGAACGCTTCGTCCGGACTGACGATCTGTGCCGAACGAAACGCCGTCTTCCAGGCAGTCGCGGCCGGCCACACGAAGATTCGCCGCGTCGTCGTGTTCACTCCAACGCCGACGCCGACCGCTCCGTGTGGAGCATGCCGCCAGGTGCTCAGTGAGTTTTCCGACGATACCGAAGTGCTTTGCGTCTGCCTCGGACCGGACTCGATCTCGACAACTCTGGTTGAGCTGTTGCCAATGCGTTTCGGGCCGGGCGATCTGGATCAAGGCCGCGACTCGTTAGCCTGAAGGGACGGCGACGGCCGCTCGCGCGTAACTCCTCAATTCGTAACCCGAAGCGTGAGCGAGGGAGGAAGTCGATCGACATGCGCCCTCGCTCACGCGTTTTGAAGTTGCGCGTCGGGTTACTTGAGCGGGCAGCACGGCGCAAGCCGTCCGACATGAGCACAGTTTCCCATGCAAAACCGGGCGGCCTGCGACGCTCCGCTACCGTGGTCCGACTTCTTTGACGACCCGTTGATGAATTCCCGCTGTCAGTTGCCGAGGTTCCATTTTTCCAGCGTGATCTCCAGCTCGACACGCATGTTGGCCATCATCGCCAGGGCGGCGAGCGGGTGGAATTCGTCCTCGTCGTGAATCATCTCGACCAGTGCCTGCCTCATCAGGAAGCCGCGGTCGTAGTCCCGCAGGACGACCAGCTTGACGGTCTCGCCAGGTTGGTGGAGCGTGATGGCTTCGATCAGGTCGTTGGCTCCCAGAATGGGTTTGCCACCAAACGCGATGACGATATCGAATCCTCGCAGATCGCCCCGCGCGGCCGCAGAGTTGACCTTCACTTCGCCGATCAGGCATCCCAGCGCGTCGTTTTGCGTGCCGACACCCAGGAACGCGGCGCCTCTTCGCTGAATCGTCATCTGCGGCAGTTGCTTCTGCAGCTCGGCGATCGACTTTTCGCTCAACTCGTGTCCGTTCAGCAAGTACACGGTGCTCAGCGAGTCGAGACGCGAGACCTGTTCGAGTCCTTTTTCTCCGCCGGTCCAGTCGGGCCCGATCGCGACCGCGTGAACGGCTCCGTGTTCCGGCAGTCCTGGAGCCCGGTTTCGGCCGAAGAACCGGTCGAACTGAATCTGCCCGCCGAACTCTCGAATCTGCACGACCGCCCGGTCCTGCCGGATCGGGTAATGGCGGGTCAACGTTTCCGCGGCCCGCCGCGCGACGCCAGCGTGCTTTGCCGTCTTGAGCTGCAGCAGCCCGGCCTCGGCACCGTCGATCGTCGACCCGTCCTCACTTTTGTAATGAGCATCGAGGATCGCCACAGCGCGTAGCCCGACCTCGACCGGCCCTTCGGCTGCTGCCTTCGCGACCGCGGCGGCCGCCGCAGGTCCCGCAGAAGAGAGCTTCTTCGTCGCCGCTTCCCGGTCTTGAAAATTCCGCGATGACAGTTGAGCCACCCACGCTGTGATTTCCTCGGTAGTCGCGGCCGGAGTCGCTGCGTCCCCGGAATCTGCCCGGTCCGGAATCGCCGGCTTCGCGTCAGTCGGTTCGTCGAGCTTCTTCGGGGGCTCCTCCTGACCGAGCACACTCATGGCCAGCAGGAGGGCGATGCTCAATCCGGTCAGGCTGCTTCTGAGTTTCATGGCGGATCCGTTTGGTCGACACCGACTCAACACGAAGGAACTGCGACGTGCCTCAACCCCGGCACGATAACAGAAAAGCCCCCTCGTCTTGAACGCAAAACGGGAACGTCACCAGCTGAGTTCCATCAGGTCGACGATACGGCGGGCGGTTCGCGTGACGACGTCGTTCGTCGCGGTCGCCATCGACTGGCCGACTTCCGGGGCGAAGTCTGATTGCGAGAACAGGTCCACGGAGTCCGCGTCGATCGGAATGCCGTCTTCGATGACCCGACCCGTGCGGGTGTCTTCCCACCGGACCTCAACGATCAGCGACAGTTGCAGCTCGCGCGGGTCGTCGAACATCGTTTCGCCGAGCACGCTTTTCTGCGCGTCGACGATGCGGCCGGTCAGTTTCGTCTGAGCTCCCGGTCCGCGGACGATTCGCATCGTCGTTCGTTTTGCGACTTCGCGGTGAACGGCCTCGGTCAGCATCTGCTCGAGGCCGCGTCGGTAAGTGTCGTTCTCGAACGTTGGGATCTCGATCGAGGTGATGGCCGGATCGTGAGCCGGGCCGACGACGTAACCGCAGCCAGCAAGAGCGAAACTCACGGCGAGAAGGCAGAGCGAAGCCGCAACGAGCCGACTCACCGAAAATCGGTGAACGCTGAATCGGTTGTGAGTGAGGTGTGGCATGTATCTGACTGCTACAGGCGGACTCGGCCAACGGGTGGTGAGGAGCGAGTCGGTTTATCGATGATCGGTTGAGTGGGTTCAAAGACCGGACCTTCTTCGGGCTGAGCGGCGGGTCGAGCAGGCGACGCCGGCTGACTCTGGAACGGCTGCACCGCGTCGTCCGGATTGCCGAGAGGTATTCGACTCGGCGGATTCAGGCGACCCGCGGTCGACTGGGGATCGGCCTCACCCAGTTCAACAAGTTTCTGCTGAGCCAATCCGCCGTAGCGTGAATTCGGAAATTTCTGCAGCAGTTCGCGGCAGTAAATGGCGACGGCCTTTGGCTTGTTTTTCTTTTCCCAGAACAGGATGCGGTCCCATTCGCGTTTGGCTCGTTCTTCGTCGATACCTTTCAGCTCGCGGCGCAGCAGGTCGCTGTTTTCGATGCCGGGGAACAGTCGCAGGCTGGACTCTTTCAGACCCTGGGATTCCAGCAGATTCTGCTCGTCGTAGGACGAACCCCGGTACGACATCAGCTCAACCTGAGACCCGATGACGAATGCGTTTTTCAGGTGAGGGCTCTTCGGGAATTCCTCGCGAAGAATTTTCAGCAGCCGCGCGGCTTCGCGGTACCGACGGACTCTCAGGTGGTGCGTGGCAGCCAGCATGAGGGCATCGTCGGCGAGCGGTCCGGTCGGATCGTTCAGCCAGATCGTCTTGAGAGCCTCGACCGCGTGGCCGGACTTGTCGAGAGCCGGTTCGCTGGGATCGGTGAGGTTGGGCAGCCAGCCAAACGCTTTCTTCTCCGGCGCCTTCACAGACAGAGACTTGTCGAATTCTCCGTCGAAACTGACCTGCTCAATCTCGCCGGGCGTTGCGAAGTCACTGACGTCGAGCCAGCGTTGAGCGATGTCGAACAACCGTCGAGCGGACTCGTCCAGGTATCGCGACTGCGGGAATTCTTTAATCAACAGCCGGTACTGATCGTGAGCCTTGACCAGTCGATTCTGCATGAATTGCGACTCGGCCAGGTAAAAGACTGCTTCCTCACGGACAGGGTCGTAGACCGGGCGTTCTTTGCTTTTGGAGCCGGAGAACAGTCGAAACTTCTTCGGGTTTCGCTCTGTGGCGACGTCGGCAAACAGTTTGGCCGCGGCGGGATAGTCACGGTTTTCGTACAGCGACTGCGCTCGGTTCAGCGTGTCGCGGTCAAGCTTGTCCCGGCTGGTGAGCTTCGTCGAAAGGCTCTGTTTCTTCGAATTCTTCGAACTGGAACCGCTTCCGAAGCCCGGCCAGCGGATCGGATCGCCTTTGCCGAGGATCATTCGATCGAGAAAGCCTGGCTTCTCGTCGTCCGCCGAGGCACCTCGGACCGTGGTCGTCGGTTCGAAGCTGACCGGTTCTGAGTTGAGCTTCCCGAAGGACAGCCCGCTGCCTGTCGACTGACACCCGGTCAGCGCTGGCAGCAACAGCGCAACCGCCATCGGCGCGAGCAGAAATCGCGAAGGTCGAGAGCCGCCGAATGAGGCGCGCTGGCTTGAAGAGGTCATCCTTGACCCGCTTTCGCATGGAATTGAGAGGTGGGAGTGTTGAGCGGCTTGACCGAAGTAGAAGTGAGACCGAACGGTCGAGTGGTCAGGAAAGGTGTCGCTCGAAGTCAGAACTTGAGGTAGCTCAGTGATTTCGGCCGCCGTCCGAGGATTCCCGAAATGGCCGCCGTCAGTGTGTGTCGCAGTTCTCTCAGTTGTTGGGGTGAGGCGGTCATCCGGCTCGCTGCCGAATCCGAAGCCTCCGCCAGTCGCCTCAGGATGGCGACCGTTCCTGCCTGAACCTGGTGAGTGGCGTACTCCTGCTTCTGGCAGGAAGGGCACAGAAGTCCGCCTTGAGAAACCCAGAATGAATATCGGCCGCCGACCGAGATCGACTCGCCGCAGTGAACACACTCGTCAAACGCGGGTAACTGACCATTTTCCCGCAGCAGCGTCAGCTCGAATCGCAGCAAAGGAAGCCGGTAATCGCCTTCCGTACTGAACTCGGCCAAAGCCCACCGGGCTGCGTCAAACAGCTCCGGATGCGGGTCGTAATCCTCAGTCAAACCGGCAAGCAGTTCGGCGACGTAACACCCCGCGTAGAAGCTCTCCATGCTGGCCGGATTCGGGCGAAACCGACGCGTGAGGCGCGCTTCCGTGAGGATGTCCAATGCACCACTGGACTTGCGGAGGAAAACTATTCCAACGTCCGCGAGAAGGTCAAGAGCGGATTCGAAGGGCCCCTTGAGCCGTTTCCCGCCCTTCGCGATGGCCGAAACCTTGCCGAAGTCGCGTGTAAAAAACGTGACAACGCGGCTGGTGTTACTGAAATCGGCGAGGCGAATGATCAGCGCATCGGTCTTCTGAGCGTCCACCCGTCGACTCCGTCCGCGGTGTGTCCCGGCAATTCTGAATGCAAACCGAATCGTAGCAGGCAGAGGCTTTGTAAAGGAGCAGCCGGAAACACCCGCCGTTCAGATTGTTTGAGTATTCCCGGCGGAACAAAAAGGGGTCGGGTCTCGTTTAGCCCGCGGATGCGACTGGCTGAGCAATCCGTCTCGCTGAACTTTGTTCTCTTCGTTCCTTCTGTTCAAAAGGATTCTGGAGATGCCCCGATTGAACAGAAGGAACAAAGGGAACGAAGCGAGGTCCAGTCGGGACGTGTGGTATCAGATGAAAGTGCCGCCCGTCAGCAGCCAGAGAAAAGAAGTACGGGCATCCTGCCGCTGCGGAATCCTCGTTGAATCACGGCCTGGAAGGCCGTGCCACCTCAGGCGTCCGGTCAGGGCGCGTTTTTTTTTTGCAAAACCGGGCGGCTTGCTCCGCTACAGCGATCTGACTTTTCCGACGGACAGGTCAGTCGATGATGGCGCCGGCGATTGCCGGGGAGTCGCAGGCTTTTTTGATCAGCTTCTTGAGCGTTGGCGCGTGGACGTCTTCGAGCCGTTTGATGTAGAGGCAGGACTTGCCGATCTTGTGCTTTTCCAGCAGGTCGGCCTGCTTCTCCAGTTCGCAGTGCAGGTAGAGGACCATGTCCTGTTTGCGGGGAGAGAAACCGACATGAAACCAGTCTCCCTCTGACGTTTTGCCCCGATAGTGAAAAGTGCCAAAGCCGACCTTTTCCTTTCCCCACATGACGGCCGGCTCCCCCGTCAGTTTTTTCATCAGCTCGAACACGGCCAGGCAATCGGTGCGTTTCTGATCGTCCTTGATGCCGGCAAGAAACTTGTCAACGCTCTGGCATCGTTCTTTTGCGTTTTCCGCTCAGCCATCGGCATCTCCCTTCGTGAATAGAACGACCGCATTGTGCAGTCGCGGCCAGCAAGAAGAAATATTCGAGAGTCTGAAAAACGGTGAGGGTTCTGAATCCTCGCCTGCTCCGCCGTGCTGTGGCCGTGAAACAGCGAAGCCTCATCATCCGGAATTCATGCCAGCAACTCGAAACCGACGAGGACAATTCCCCCCAATCATGCGGTGTCACGAGAAACGGAGCAGCGGACCGCTTCCGATTTCATCCGCTGACCGGGGTTTGTCATGTGATGCGAATCCCGACAGCTCGTCAGCTCGCAGCGACTTCACAAACCGAACTGCGTCCGGGACCCGGTTTCTTCCTCGATCGATTTTGAGAGTCCCCAGGACCGTGGCCAGAATGCTTTCTGGAATCATCCCGGATAATTCGCTGGAGACTGACAGAAATGTCCCTTCGAGCTCTCTTGCTGTACACGATTTTCTTCTGTTCCGGTGCGTCCGCGCTGACTTTTGAAACGCTCTGGTTTCGTCAGGCCGGTCTCGCACTTGGAAACAGCGTCTGGGCCGGCAGCATGGTTCTGGCTGCATTCATGGCCGGCCTGGCTCTGGGCAACTGGATCACCGCTCGATTCGGAGACCGCGTCCGTTCCCCGATCCGCGCCTACGGTCTGCTCGAATTTCTCATCGGAGCATCCGGCCTGACGCTCGTCCTGATATTTCCGTTTCTCAATCAGTGGCTGGTCCCGGTTTTCCAGCCATTCGTCGATCGCCCGTGGGCTCTGAACTCGCTCAGACTGGTCATCGGATTCGGGCTCCTTCTCCTGCCAACCGCCGCGATGGGTGCCACGCTGCCACTCATGGTGCGAGGTCTGGAAATCATCGGCAGCGAATTCTCAGAGCGACTGGGGAGGCTGTACGCCATCAACACTCTGGGCGCAATGGCCGGCGCCCTTTGCTGTGAGCTGCTCCTGATCGAACACCTGGGTATCCGAGGCACCGGCTACGCGGCCGCTGGTGTCAACGGGATCGCCGGGCTGGTTGCGTTTGTTCTGGGTCGAGCCGCTGCTCCCTCTTCGGAAAAACCTTCTGTTGCTCCAGAGACAACACCCGCCGTCGCTGCTCAATTATCTGGTCACAGTCGGCGGATCCTCGCTGCTGCCTTCCTTTCCGGATGCTCCCTCCTTGCACTCGAAGTTGTCTGGTTCCGGTTCTTCCTCCTGTTCAACTTCGGGACCAGTCGCGTGTTCGCCTTCATGCTGGCCATTGTCCTGGCCGGAATCGCGATCGGTGGATTGCTTGCGTCACGTTTCTTCAAGACTCCTCAAGCGATCCGGAGGCTGCCGTTTCTCGCACTCGGCGGCGGCCTGTTCGCCCTGCTGAGTTTCCTGATTCCCGCGCTTCTGATCATTCGAGACTCAGCCGACTTCCCGATCAACCTCTCACTGCAGTGGTCCACGTTGTGGCAGTCGATCGCCGTCATGCTGCCGGTCTCTGTGATTTCTGGAATCCTGTTCCCTTTAATGGGAACGGCCATCCGGCAGGACAAGTCTTCTGACACCAGTGCGGTCGGCGCTTTGACGTTGTTTAACACGACGGGCGCCATGTGCGGTGCGATGCTCGCGGGCTTCCTGCTGCTTCCGGGTCTGGGAATGCAGTGGTCGTTCGCCGTGATCGGGTTGACTTATGGGGTCGTCGCACTCCTCTGCATTCACCGCTTCGCCGAATACACAAGGATCGCGCGGGTTGCCTTCGTTGGATTCGCACTCGCTTTAACCTGCACCGCATTGATCGATTCGGGGCGACTGCTGACGGCGGGAGTATTCCTCAAGGTCGCAGACAAAGTCGATCGTCATTCGACGGTTGTGGCACTTCGGGAAGGAGTGACTTCATCGATTATCTACACCGAAACACAGTATCTCGGTCAGCCCTTGTCACATCGTCTGATAACAAACGGACACTCAATGTCCGGCACCAATGCAGCGTCGCTTCAGTATATGAAGCAATATGTCTATCTGCCGGTCGCAATCCACCCGAATCCTCGCAAGGCGTTGTTGATCAGCTACGGTTGTGGAATTACCGCGAAGGCGCTCACTGATACGAAAGAATTCACAGAAATTGACTTCGTCGATATTTCCCGCGACATCGTCCAGCTGAATCGTGTTGTGTATCCAGATTCCTCCGACCTGCCGGTCAACGATCCACGAGTGACCGTCACGATCGAAGACGGGCGTTTCTTCCTGCAGACCCGGGATAAACTCTACGATGTGATTACAAGTGAACCCCCTCCTCCAACAGGTGCGGGGATCGTCACTCTCTACTCGAAAGAATACTTTCAGCTCATTCACGATCGGCTATCACCAGGCGGAATGACTACCTACTGCCTGCCGCATCACTCTGTGTCTCAGGACGGCTCCAGAGCAATCCTCCAGGCCTTCTGTGATGTGTTTCCCGATTGCTCGATGTGGTTTGGAGGCAGGGCCAGCGCACACTTAGTCCTTGAACTGCCACGCTTTAGAG
>ERZ891418.241-NODE-241-length-20162-cov-7.730343_pt1 | contig 20162 bp, 13 predicted proteins | sample MGYA00521236_ERZ891418 | MGnify/ENA primary metagenome ERZ891418 (study PRJEB32303, sample SAMEA104408696) | aquatic metagenome | biome: Brackish water; feature: Chemocline; material: water | place: Baltic Sea | collected 2014-10-18T10:34:00 | depth 100 m ... | reverse complement strand
ACGAAAACGCTCTAAAGCGTGGCAGTTCAAGGACTAAGTGTGCGCTGGCCCTGATGCAGCTCTACATCGCAGACACCGACGGTGATAAACTCCGACCGATCACCAACGTTCCGGCAGGTCACTGCGCGATGCACGGATCCTGGCAGCCGTTGCTCAAGCGGGAATGAAGTCGGGTTGCAACCGCTGCCGCTTGAAACTTCAGAGGAAGTGAAATGACAAAGGCAACACGTCTGTTGACGGTCCTCGTGTTATCGCTGTGGGGCACGCCGGCCATGGCGCAGACGAAGGTGCGGCCCTATCCTGATCCGGGACATCGCTGGCTGGGAGTGTATGCCGGAGGGCCGAAACAGCACTTCGATTACTTTCTCCGCAAGACCAGCCTGGGCGACACGTTTCCCGATAAGGCCGCGTGGTGGGCCGGTGTGAAGGCGAGCCGCGCGGATCGAAATGACGCACATCGCCATGACGTGTTCACAGTTTACTGCGGTGAACGGGATGCGGACCTGGAAACAGGAAAGCGGCGACTTGATGCCTGGCTGGCTCCTGAGAAGGATTGCCCGACCTGGCCGGAATTGATTCCGGCCATTTGCCTGGGCGAAGAGAACACCGGCAGCCGTGTCGAGGTGCTGGATGGCCTGGCTCGGCATGTGCGCGAGAAGTACGGCATCCCCGTGTTTCAATGGTTCAGCGACCCGTTGACTCCCGATCCGAATCTGACCGCCGATGGCTGGATCTGGGATTCGTACGGCAGGGACAGCGTCAGCTTCCGCAAGCATCTGATGAAGTTTACGGCGCTGCGCAAACCGGCAATCTGTGTTCCCTGGTCGGCTGATCCTCATTGGCCGCAGTGGACACAGTATCCCACGGCCGCGGCACTGATTGACCGCGAATGGCGCCAATTTGACATCTGCCGCGAGTTCAACGTCGGCTGCGCCGTGTTCGCCGTGGCGGGTCCGCACGGTTCCGTGAACACCTGGGCCGGCAGCTCGGCACCGGAGTTGATCAAACTGCGTAACGCACTGGCTGCGCAGCGAGAGGCGATGCACGCCGTTCGCCCGAGGGAACTGCCGCTGTCGTCAGCCAATTTCTCCGCGCGGGACCGATCCATTCCCGTCGGCGGCGACCCGGAGGCGCCGAGCGAGTATGTCGAGACATTCTCGGGGTTCGACTGGCTGCATGCCGCCGATGTGCGCGGGTTCCTCAGCCTCAGGCTCACGAGCCGGCCCGATACGCCCGGATATCTGGAATTGATGCCGCGAGAGGACGGTCCCGCATCGGCGTCGTTAGTTTATCGCTTCGAGTCGTGGTTTCCGTTGGATCGCGTGGAGATTCTGCTCGACGCAGCCGCGCCCGCCTCGCCGGGAACTCGCAATGTGCTGGCCCTGACAACGGATGAGATTGAAAAATCCTGGCCCCTCGAAGTCGTCCGGCAGGATTCCGACGCTATCGCGACCATGCGTCTGGAAGACAAAAAGTTCGTACAAGGCAAACACGTTTTCTTCGTGCGCCTTCTGATGGAGAACCCGAACGGGCAAGCAGGCAGCGCGGCCAATCGGCTCGATCGCCTGCGCGTCCGCTGCGTGCATCAGCCGCCACAGCCCGGCGCGGCTGCACAACTCGTGGCCGACGAGAACGATGCGTTGAGTTACGAGGACAACTTCCAGGCGACCCGCTGGGCTCACTTTGGCGAAGTGACCGCTGCTCATCCATCTCACGGCGGCTTTCGCAATGGTCACTTCTGGGTGGGTTTGAAAGGCGGAACGGCCACCTCGACGCGAATGGTCCAGAGGATTTCCTCGCCGCGGCTATTGAAGGAGCTGACGGTCATCGCCGACTGCTATGCGGATGCCCCCAATCTCGGCGGGAGCGTCACCGTGAGCATCGCTCCCCGGGAAGGACAACCGCGCTGGAGCGTCACCTCCCAGGGCCGGCACGACGGTCCTTTGTCGTTAACCGTTCCAAGCGAAGAACTCAAAGGACTGCAAGACTTTGATCTGCACGTCACGCTGTCGAGCAGCAGCGGCGTCGAACAGGGGGACAAGGCATGCGCCGTGTTGAGACGGATTCAAGTGCAAGCAAAGTAAATAGAATATCCGCTATGTCAAATCACCATCGCCGATTTGTGGTCCATATATTGCTGCTCACGCTTTCGTTCGGATCGTTGTCGGTGGCTGCCGCCGAGGACGCGCGCAGTATTCCCGTCGGACAGCGGCAACTGTTTCTGGAGGATGGCGCAATTGCGAAGATCGAGGATCTCCAGCGAACGCTGCATCAGCCGGAGAAACGGGGTGCCGTGATCCGCAGCGCCAATCCGACTCAGACGATCCAGACCCGAACCGCGCCCATTTGGGATCCTGCAGCGAAGCACTTCAAGCTGTGGGTCATGAGTACAGACGAGCCGTTGCGAGTGAGCACAGACGGGCTGCATTGGACGGCCGGTCCCAAACCCAATCTGCGGATCGATCATGCGGTCTATGATCCGCGCGACGAAGACCCGTCCCGACGTTTCAAAGCGGCGCTGCTGAACGAGGGCTTTGCGGTTTCCCCGGACGGCGTGCAATGGACGAAGCTCGACCTGCCTGCCGTCCCGAGCAGCGACGAAGGCAACTTCAGCTACGATCCGCAGGAAGGCCTGTTTATCCACTCCGTCAAACGCGGCGGTCCGTTCGGGCGGGCCGTCGCGATTGCGACCAGCCGCGACTTCAAGTCATGGCATGACTACGGCGTTGTGTTCCACGCTGACGAACTCGATCAGGAGGTCGGCAAGCGGCGAATTGCCGAACGACTGGCCAATCCGTCCTTGAAGCAAACCGAGTACAACACGCCCGAACATTACAGCGTGCAGATCTACAACATGGGCGTGTTCCGCTACGAGGGGCTGTACATCGGCCTGCCTTCGATCTATCACCACACGGGCAAAGTGCCGCCCGGTTGGCCGGGTTTCGACAAACTGCGCTTATCGCCCGCGATGAAGGACGCGGTCGGCAAGTACGGCGACTACACAGGCTTTTACAACATCCAACTGGTGACCAGCCGCGATTTGGTCCATTGGCAACGCGTGGCCGAGCGTGCACCGTTTATTGAAGCCTCGCCGTTGGGGGCGGGAGCCTACGACACTCAGACGATCATCGGTCCGTCCGCTCCCGTCGTCCGCGACGATGAGTTGTGGTTCTATTACACCGGCATCAAGCACTATGGATTTGTGGCGTCCGGCAACGAACCCGGCTACGACGACTACTATCCCGATAAGGGCGCCGTGTGTCTGGCCGTGCTGCGACGGGACGGATTCGTATCGCTGGATGCGGGCGACGAACCAGGCATGTTGCTGACCAAACCGTTTGTGCTCGCAGGGATAACTCTGCACGTCAATGTCGCTGCCAAAGCTGGCGAACTGGGTGTCACCGTGCTCGACGGAGACGGCCAGACCGTCGCCGTCGCTGAACCGGTCACAGGGGATCAAGCCCGCGCGGTGCTCCGTTGGAAATCGGGCGATCTGGCCAACGTCAAAGGAAAGGCCGTGAGCCTGCAATTCACAATTCGCAACGCACGCTTTTACTCGTTCTGGTGCGAATAGGAGACTGTCCACTTGAACCGTCAACACAGATTTTGGACTCTCGGCTTCGCGACAGCGCTGCTGACGATGATGGCTGCGAACGTGTCGGCTCGAGCGGAGGAGTGGAAACCGCACGAGGTTCGGCAACTGGGCGAACCAGCCGGCGGCGATCGATTGCCCGCGAAACTGCAGATCGTCACCGAGAAGTGGAATCGCGTCGTCGCCGTGCCGTACATCGTTTACATGCCCGAGAGGGATCGGCTGTTGATGCTCGTCAGTTGCGATTATCCGCATCGCCCGATGGTGTTGACGAGCGATGATCGAGGAGCGACTTGGAGTCAGCCCCAGCCGGTTCTGCCCGACGAACCGGCTCATGCGCGGCATCTCCTGGGGGTATCGTTGACCTATCTCGGCGACGGACAGGTCTTGTGTGGCGTCGAAGGCAGACTGCGCTGCCGCAGCATCGACTATGGTCAAACCTGGAGTTCCGAGCCGATTCCTCCGAATTCCCATGGCGGCGGATGGAATCAATGGGATCCTTACCTGGTGGATCGTGAGACAACCACCGGCAAAGTCATCCAAGTCATCGAAACGGCGTACCGAGGTTCCACGGGCGGCGGTCAGGAAGCCTTTCTGCGCTCCAGCCGGGATCTGGGAAAGACCTGGAATGATGCCACGCGCGTGCCGCAATGGGCCAAAGTCAGTGAAGTGGCGCTCGTGCGTGCGGCCAACGGCCACATCGTGGCAGCCTGTCGAACCGATATCCCCCCGAGCAAGCAAGGTGAGACGCTCGATCATTTTGAAGGGCTTGGCATATCGATCTCTGCCGACGACGACCGCACCTGGTCCGAAGTTCGAAAACTCTTCGATTGGGGCCGGCACCATCCTTCACTGGTCGTCATGCCGACTGGCGACATCGTCATGACTTATGTGGTCCGAAAAGGATACATCGACACGGAGGAAGGGTTTCCTCAATTCGGGATCGAGGCCGTCGTCAGTCGCGATCACGGAAAGTCCTGGGATCTCGATCACCGCTATCTCCTGCATACCTGGGTCGGCAATCGCAAAGGCTCCAATCAAAGTGCATCGGGCCCGCAAGCCTGGTGGGCCAGCAGCCAGGCGACCTCCACCGTCCTGTTGCCGGACGGAAATCTGCTGACGGCGTTCGGAACCGGCTATCGCTCGCAGCCGAACGCCCAGGGCATGTCATCCCCAAGAGATGTCGGGCTCATTCAATGGCGCTTGAGCAAGAAACCGTCCGGCAAGAGCAGCCGCATCCGCGATGCCGCCCCCGATTCCGATCTCCGCAACTGGCTCGATCCACGCACCGGTTCGATTGGGGCCGAGGAATCTGCGGGGGTTCTGCACAAGCTGAGCAAAGAATTCCAAGGCCGCGTGGAGCCGATCGAGATCGGAACGCGCCTGGAGCCGCTGGTTGACGACCATCTCATCGCCAGCTTGCACAATGTCAAACAGACGCTTCACGAACCTATCCGCCGTGAAGTGGCGATCGTCAACGACAGTCCGTGGGAAGGGAATCTCAGCGGGTATCACGTCGTGTTTCAGGATGGCGACCGCTACCGGATGTACTACCGCGGCTGGAAACTCGACCCCCAGAGCGGCCAGTTTTCCAGCGACCACACCTGCTATGCGGAGAGCAGCGACGGCATCCGCTGGACGAAGCCCATGTTGGGGCTTTACGAGTTCCAAGGCTCCAAACAGAACAACATCGTTTGGAAGGGCGAGGGCACACATGCCTTTGCACCGTTCAAGGATACGAATCCGGCCTGCAAGCCAGAGCAGCAATACAAGGCGGTGGGGCCCATCATGGGAACGCCACAGAAACAGGGAGGGCTGGGGGCGTTTCAGTCGCCCGACGGAATCCATTGGTCGCCGCTGCAGGAGAAACCCGTCATCACCAAGGGCGCGTTTGATTCCTTGAATTTGGCTTTTTGGGATGCGACGCGACAGCGTTATGTGGACTTTCACCGCGACACTCGCGACGGTCGACGCGCGATCGTGACCTGCACATCGACGGATTTTGTGAACTGGACCGACCCCGTGTGGTTGGATTTCCCCGGTGCGGCGGAAGAAGAACTCTATACGAACGCCGTGATTCCCTATCAGCGGGCACCGCATCTTTTTCTAGGTTTCCCGATGCGATACGTCAGGTCGCGGACATCGCAAACGATGGAGGGCATTCCCCCGATTGTCGGATTCTCCAATCCCGAGCCAGGCAGCCTGGGCCTTACCGACGCCGTGTTCATGACGAGTCGGGACGGCGTGCAATTCCGCCGCCGGAGCGAAGCCTTCATCCGGCCGGGACTGGGACGCGACTGCTGGATTTCACGAAACAACGCGCCGGCCTGGGGCATCGTCGAAACGAAGTCCGACACTGCGGAGGGCATCCCCGAACTCTCGATCTATGCCACCGAAAGTTACTTCAACAACGCGACGCGGCTGCGGCGGTTCACGTTGCGCATGGATGGGTTCGTGTCGGTTCGGGCAGACAGCCAGGGGGGCGAGATGCACACTCGACCGCTTGTCTTCTCCGGAAAGCGTCTGGAAATGAATTTCTCGACCAGTGCCGCCGGCTCGATCCAAGTGGAAATTCAGGATGCCTCCGGCCAGTCGATTTCCGGTTTCGCACTTGAAGACTGTCCGGAGATCTACGGCGACAGGATTAGACAAGTGGTTGCTTGGAAGCAGGGGAGCGACGTGAGCCAACTTGCCGGACAGCCGATCCGCTTGCGGTTCGTCATGAAAGACGCCGACCTGTACGCGATTCAGTTTCCATGAAGGACTGATCACCCCCGGTACACCGCATGTCTCTCGATACCAGTTCGTCATTCACGATGGGAACCTGCCCGAAACAACAACCAACCGACTCTGGCTGAACTTCGCCAAACCTCTCGTTGCGTCTGTCGTACAATGGAGTCTTCCATGAAATTGAGTCGGTTGAAGAAAGTGATGGCATAGGCTTCCTGCCTGTGAATTGCCGTAAATAATCGACAGACTGGAAGCCTGTCCCACTCGAAAGGCCAGGCGAAACAATAATGACCGACCACAGGATCAATCGACGCGAATGGTTTGGCGTGACGGCGGGCGCGATGTCGCTCGCCGCTGGTGAACGGATTGTTCAAGGCAGCAGCGCGGAGGCGAAGCGTCCGCGCGTTGCGGCCGTTATCACCGAGTTCACCCACCGCAGTCATGCGCATGTGATTCTGGAAAACTTTCTGGAGCCGTATTACTTCAACGGCAAATTGACCGAATCGGGAATGGACGTCGTCAGCCTTTACGTCGATCAGTTCCCCGATCGCGACATGGCTCGCGAGGTGGCGAAGCAATACGGTATCACGATCTACCCGACGATTGCCGAGGCGTTGCGACTCGGTAGCAAGGAGTTGGCGGTTGATGGCGTGCTGTCGATCGGCGAGCACGGCAATTATCCGAAGACAGATCGCGGGGCCATAATGTACCCGCGAAAACGATTCTTCGATGAGATCGTCGCCGTGTTTCGTCAAAGCGGTCGAGTCGTCCCACTGTTCAGTGACAAGCATCTGTCGTATCGCTGGGACTGGGCCGACGAGATGGCACGCGTCGCGCGAGAACTCAAGATCCCCTTCATGGCGGGAAGCTCTGTGCCGTTGGCTCAGCGACGGCCGCCGCTCGAACTGCCTGATGATGCGAAGATCGAAGAAGCGGTCTCGGTCCACAGCGGTCCGCCGGAGGTCTACGACTTTCACGGACTGGAAGTGCTGCAATCGATTGTCGAAGCACGACGCGGCGGCGAGACCGGAGTCAGCGAAGTTCAATTGCTCGAAGGGGACGCCGTCTGGCAAGCCGCCGCTGAGGGACGGTGGAGTTACGCGTTGGCCGAAGCGGCGATGCGGGCCGAAACGGGCAAGGAGGTTGGCCGGCTTCAGGACTTCATCGAACCGGCCGACGGCAAACAGCATCCGGTCCATGCGATTCTGATTAGATACCGCGATGGCCTCCGAGCCACGGTCCTGCGCATCGGCAATGTTTCCACCCGCTGGTGTTTTGCTTGCCGACTCGCGGGAAAGCCGGAACCGCTGGCGACCAGCTTCTACGTCGGACCGTGGGAGAATCGCAACCTCTTCAAAGCCCTTTCGCACGCGATCCAGACGCACATCCGCGAGAAGCAAGCTCCGTATCCCGTCGAACGAACATTGCTGGTCACGGGAATGCTGGCCACTGCGATGGACTCGCGCTTCGAGCAACACAAATTGCTCGCGACACCGCACCTTCAGGTCACGTATCAGCCACGCGACTTTCGGGCGATGCGCGAGATGGGCGAGTCCTGGAAGATCATCACCGAAGACATCCCTCAACCCAAAGGAATCAACCCCATTGGCTCGCAACGAAAGCAATAGCCGTCTGTTGAAAAGTAAATTCACGGCTAAACCAGGAGCGCGTTCGAATGCGAAATCTTGTGATGGTGTGGATGATGTGCGGAGCGGCGGGTCCGGCACTTGCCGATCAATCGGCGACCGATGTGTAAAACACAGGGCGATTCGAGTTCGATGGGCTGCCGCATTTGGTCTCGCCCGGATGGAACCTCAAGCTGTTTCTCAACGTCGATGCGCAAGACGGAGACGTTCGTGTCGAAGTCTTGGACTCCAAGGGCGCGATACTCGCCGAGTCCCAAACCTTCGCCGGTGACCACCGCCGCATGGAACTCGACGGCATCGCTGACCTTGGCACCTTGGCAGGCCAGTCGCCGATCCAGCTCCGCATCATTCTGCGGAACGCGAAACTGTATTCCTACTGGTTCGAGTAAGGACGCCGATTTGTTCGGTTTTCAATTCCGAACGAACTCTTGATACGACGAAGGTTCCACGATGGATGTCTCTTTCACCAATTCGCGCACGAGTATCGCTTCGGCCCGGCGAGCCGACACGGATTGGGGCTCGCTGACGTTGGAACAGCGGATTCGCTCGATCGAGCTGGACGGCTACGTCGTGATCCCCGATCTGTTGACCGCGGAGCAACTGGACGCGATTCGCGGCGAATTATCACGGCTGCCGACGACCGCCGTCGATTACAGCGAGCATCAGCGCGGTTGTTCTAACATTCAATGGACGGATTCGCCGACGGCCATTCGAGTCATCGCGTTGCCGGCCATGATCGAGTTTCTTACGACACTCTTCGGCGACGAACTGATCTGCACGTCATGCGCGTACGCGGTGTCTCGGGCTGCAGCGGCTGGACGCAATCCCAGGGGTGAACCGGGTGACGATTGAGAACGTGGTTGCGGAGACCGGCGTGGACATGGATCAGTTTCCGACGGCGGAACATTTGGCTTCTTGGGCCGGGCTCTGTCCGGGGAACGAGGAGTCTGCCGGGAAACCGAAACGGAGTCGCACGACCAAAGGCAATGTGTGGTTGCGACGTGCGTTGTGCGAGGCGGCTTGGGCTGCCGGTCGATCGAAGGACACGTACTTCCAAGCCCAATACCGTCGCCTGGCAGGCCGGCGGGGAAAGAAGCGAGCGATCGTGGCGGTAGCCCATTCGCTGTTGGTCGTGTTCTACCACCTGTTGAAGGACAAGTGCCTGGAGTATCACGAACTGGGAGGCGACTATTTCGACACCTTGGATCCGATTCGACTCCAACGTCACCTGGTCAAACGTCTGGAATCGCTCGGATACGCGGTGACGCTCGCGGAGCGGAAAGCCGCGTAAGCGCGAAACACCAACACGGACTTGCAACCCCGAACGCCCGCAGCCTGAACTGCGGGAACGCTCAATGTTTGTTCCCACCGCTTACGTTAACCGAAAGTTTTCGGAGCAGCTGTAATCGGGACTCTGGAGGCACCGAATGGCAGGCGTCAACGTGTTGAAGGAGCTTCTGGAGTGGTCAACGGACCGCCCCTTGTGGCAGCGCGATGCGCTACGCCGTCTCGTTACCAAAGGTGACTTGGGGGATACTGACATTGTGGGACTCGCGGAGCTGTGCAAGGCCAGCCACGGTCTGGCCGAGGCCGGCGAAGGCTAGGCCCTCGCTGCGGTTCACCTGCCGAGTCCTGGCGCGACTGCCAGCCCTGTTTCACTGACGTCCCTGACACACCATTCTGGTGTCAACGCGCTTGCCGCCGATCAGACGATCGACTTCGGACAGTCACTGACAGTTGTGTACGGGGCCAACGCTGCTGGCAAGTCTGGGTACACTCGAATCCTGAAGAGGGCATGCCGGGCGCGGGGTGCGGAAGAGATCCTCGGCAACGTTGTTGCGGGGAGTGCTCCCGGGCGTCCATCAGCAACGGTGAAGTACATCACCGACGGGAAAGAGCACGAAGCCGACTGGGACGATGACAACCCTCCGAATGCGCATCTGTCGCGTGTGAGCGTATTCGATCGGCACTGTGCAAGCGTGTACATTGCCGAGCAGACTGATGTCGCGTTTCGTCCGCTTGGTCTAGACCTGTTCGACAAGTTGTCAGACGCCTGCGAAGGTGTCCGACGGACACTCGAAAAGGAGCGACGGACACTTGAGGCGGCGACTCTACACTTCCCGGATGTCCCTGCTGGCACCGCCGTCGCTGAGATGCTGTCGCGGCTGACATCTCTCACGCGCACCGAGAAAGTCGAGAAGCTAGCGACGCTGTCGGAAGAGGAAACGGGTCGCGTCGATGAACTCCGTAAGCGACTTCGAGACCTGCAATCTGATGATCCACACAAGGCAGCCCGAGCGCTGGAACTGCGCCTCAAGCGAGTTGAGGGCTTGGTGAGCAGAGTCCGCCGAATCACCGAGTCGCTCGCGGATGAGGCGATCCGTGACGTGTTCGCCGCCCGCGATCGCATGCGAGAAGCTCAGGGGGCGGCAGAGGCGATGCGGCGTGCGGCGTTGGAGCAACAGCCGCTTCCAAACACGGGATCGGAGGCATGGCGAGCACTTTGGAAAGCGGCCGAGCGGTTTTCCATTTCTGATGCGTACCCAGACGACGCGTTCCCCGTCACCGATGCAAACGCCCGATGCGTTCTGTGTCAACAGCCGCTCCGTGACGATGGCATCGAACGTATGCGGCGCTTTCAAGACTTCCTGACGTCCGAGACGCAGCGCGAGCGAGACGACGCAACGACGGCCTTTGAATGGCTTCGTGAGAAGCTGGCGAATCTGGTTGTGAAGGATGATGCGTCAACCGAGGCGCTAGAAGAGGTGCAGATCGAGAATCCCGGAATGGCCGAGGCCGCGCTCGGGTTTCTGGACGCCGTTGAACACCGGCGTGTGGAAGTGCTGAACGGGCTTGCGGATCAGGGATACGCAGTGGGCAGCGTTCCAGCGATGCCAACCGAGCCGGGCGGATTCGACGAATTCGGGACCAGGCTGAAAAGTCGCATCACCGAGTTGCGAGGGACTGATCGAACAGAGGTGCTGGCACAGGTCGAGAAGGAACTGCGAGAACTCGAGGCTCGGCAGGTACTAGGAAGGCACCTCAATGCAGTGCTCGGGGAAATCGAGAGGAAGAAGCGGCTGGCCGCGTTCCAGTTGTGCCTTGATGAGACGAAGACCAATGCTGTCACTCGGAAGAGCAGCGAGGTGACCAAGGTTGCCGTCACCGAGCGGTTAGCGCAGAGCTTCAAGGAGGAACTGGATGTTCTGAGGTTCAGCCACGTTGAAGTTGAGATGGTCGCGGCGGGTGGATCACGAGGTTCGCTGTACCACAAGCTCCAGTTGCGCCGGGCACCCGGAGTGTCCGTTCCCAAAGTTGTGAGCGAGGGAGAAGCCCGCTGTCTCTCGATTGCCTCGTTCTTCGCGGAACTCAGCACGGCTGCAGATTCATCGGCGATTCTGTTCGATGATCCGGTGTCGTCGTTGGATCACGGATGGCGAGACAATGTCGCACGCCGACTGGTAGAAGAGTCGAAGAAGCGCCAGGTGGTGGTCTTCACACACGACATCGTTTTTCTCGTCGCGCTCACCGAGCACGCGGAGAAGGCGGGCGTGGAGCCTTCGCATCAGAATCTGAGGAGGGGGTACAGTGCTGCCGGCCTCACGGAGCAGGGACCACCGTATCCGGGAATGAAGGTGTCAGCCCGCATTGGATGCCTGAAGACACTTGCACAGACCGCGGGAAAGCTGCACCGAGAGAACAAGCCTCAGGAGTACGAGCAGGCGGGGACGACCATCTATCGACTTCTGCGTCAAGCGTGGGAGCGGGCGGTTGAGGAGATTCTGCTCAACGGAACCGTGGAGAGGTACAGGAAGAGCGTCGAGACGAACAGGGCGAGGTGCCTGGGCGACATTTCCGCAGAAGACTGCGAGGGCTTGGAGGCAGGGATGACCAAGTGCTCGAAGTGGGAGGGTGGCCATGATCATGCGGCCGCGGAGGGTTCGCCTTTCCCCGCGCCCGACGAAATCGAAACGGACATCAAGGCGTTGGACGACTGGGTCAAAGGGATCCGGAAGCGGCGGAACTAGAAGTTGGTGTGGCAACGGCTCAGTGCGCGCTCATCGGGGTGAAACTGGCGCTCCACTGAATGAAGAAAGCGGATAAGTCCAATTGGCGGAGTCCGCTGGCCATTAGCGCTTCTTCACCGCGGGCGCGCCGATCTGTTTTGCGAGGGAAGTTACCACGCCCGCGGAACTCAGAGCGAACGGGACATCAAGCGAACAGCCGCAATTGGCCATGAGACTCGTTTCACGAACCGAACCATCCGCACAACAGGAGAAGAAGAGTGGACGCAGGCCACTCGCTTTGAGTCGCCGGTGGCGTATTCAATTGCCAGATTCTCGCCAGCGACATCACGCAGCAGGATGCCGTCCAGGATTTGGCGACGAGCCGATTCGGACGCCGGATCAGGCTGGACATGTTCTCCACACGGCCAGTTGTCCACCAATTCAGTGGGTGTAACTTCTTGGCTCGGCCGCCCGCAGACGATTTCGGGCAGTGCAAGTTTTTGACATGGGCTTCCGCGTACATAAGGAATTGTCCCAAAATAGATTCGGTAGCGAAACTCGCCAAGAGTTTCGGTGAATTCACTGACCAGCCGAAAGTCTTGGCGACTTTCGCTACCACCGGCATGGTTTCATTTGCCGCTCGCCCTAATGACTATTCGTCTCTCGCCCCCTCGAAGCGGAGCACAACCAGCGAGTTCGGCTTGAGTCGGTATGTCACCATGCCGGTTTGCGCGAGTTGGAGGATCTGCGGATCGGCGAGCTTCACGGTGTCGGGGCGTTCGATCGTGTTTTCCGCGAGATAACTGTCTGCTCGGACTTCATGGACTTCGACGGCTGCCTTCCTGGGCCAGTCCCGGATCTCGATGCGGGTCTTGACGGCTTGGTTCGCGTCCTTATTCAGCAGGGCGACGTAGAGCCGGTCGTCGCTCACCGAAGCGCAATGGGTCACGCGATCGAACGCAAATTCCGGGTCGAAGTACAAACCAGGCTTGGGGGCGTCGATCGAGTTGTTGCCTTGCAGGAGACTTTCGACGAGGAATTCCCCGCGTTGCTCGCTGAGAAGTTTGAACGTCCAGTAGATCGGCATTCGATAACCGTATCCTTCGTCGGTGCTTTTCCCCTTGTAGGACAAGCCTTGCTCGCGTGAAGTCTGAATCGAAAACAACGCCTGGGCGTCATTGGAAAAAGTGTGCCAGAATGCCGCGTGAATGTTCTCCTCGGGAACGCTCTTCTGCATCATGTAGAGCAGGTGATCGGACATGAACACGGCGGTGGCCATCGTCCGCATCAGCGAACCGCGAACACTGTTTTTGTGTTGAGGGAAGATGCCTGCCGTCCAGTCGGCGGACCATTCGCCAACAATCAGTTTGGGAGGCGGCTGTTGCTTGCACTTGGCCTTGATCAGCGCATTGACGACTTCGTGACACTCGCGGAACTTCGTTCCCCAGCAGTAAAGATGTTTCCATTCGTCGTCAGTTCCCAGGAAGTCGTACTTGCCGTTCCAACCATTGGCTGGATAAAAGTGCCAGTCGAAGTAGTCGACGTCGACGTTCAAGTTTTCGAGGAACGCCACGGCGAATTCGTGGCTGGTCGTGAAGTTGATGTCCGGAGCGTTGGGCTTGTCTTTCACCTCGGATCGCGGACGTTCGATGTTGATCAGCGGCACGAGCACCTTCGCTCCCGGTGACATCTTGCGAATCAGCGGCACGAGGCGATCAAGTGCGTTCGCATATTCCTTCGCGCCCGTAGCGTTCTCCTGAAATCCCTGCGGGTAACTGTGGACCTCGTTGCCAAGCTGCCAGTAAGTGATTTTGTACGGTTGAACTCGGCCGTTGGCTTTGCGTTTCTCCGCCCAGTTGACGCCGTCACCGTCGACATCTCCATTCCCCACGAGGTACTCGAGGTAGCCCTGCACGGACTCCTGGGGTTCGCCGACAAAATTGATCTGCATCAAGGGTTCGATGTTGAAGCGTTCGCAAAGTTGGAGATACGTATCGAGGTCGTAGACCTCGTAAGGCAGACGTTCGGGATTCTGTCCGATGTGATCCTGCCAATAGAAATTGGCCCACGAGCCTCGGTGGTCGTTGCGGTTGAAGACGAACCCGCCGGGATAGCGCGCGATGCGCAGGCCGGACTCTTCGATGTCGCGGAACACCTTTTCCGGATACTTCGGAGCACGCAGCGGATTCGTCTTGGCGTCGATCCCGGCGCCGAAGATGTAGGGACTGATCCGCCCCTTCTGCACGCGCGGCATGACCTGTAACTCGACGCTCAACTCCTCGGCAAACGCCGGCAGGCACGCCCCGAGCGCACCGACGACCATTACAGCCCAAGTGGCGATTCCCAGTTTCGCCCGAGCCGCTACCAGATTACGGAGGTTTCGTGAAACGCGGCCGCGAATACTCATGGTCGTCGCCTGGTTGCGAAGTAACGAGTCATTGTTGCTGGGTGGTTTGGTTGAGTCAGGCATCGCATAATACCATTTTTGTACTCGCCACAATGGAACGAAGTGCCTGCGCAAAGTCAGCTTCACCGACATCTTCGGGCCTCAAATTGGGAGTTGCGTGACGTAGGGAAAGTCGCCAAGACTTTCGGAGTTCGTGCGTGGCCGAAACTCTTGGCGAGTCTCGCTACCTTAAGATCATGCCTTGACGACGAACTAGACCTCGTTGACCGCCCATCCTGAGTCGAGGAGTTCAGCCCATTAAAACCACATCCAGTTTTTGCCTCACGGTTGCCATCCTGCTGGCTGCATCGCCCAGCGTTCGAGCGGCGGAGCCCTTCTTCGCGCAGCAGGACCTGTTTGTCAGCGGCATCGACAACGTCAATATCTATCGCATCCCCGCGCTGATCGTTTCGCCCAAGGGGTCGCTCCTGGCGTTTTGCGAGGCCCGCGAGGGGGACGACGGCGATCCAACCGACCTTGTGCTCAAGCGGAGCCTGTATGACGGACAGCCCAGCCAGCCGAGGCAGCTCAACGGTTATTCGCGCACCTTCGGCTACGGCGTCAACTGGCTGCCGATGCAGGTCGTGCTGGCGGGGAAGGGAAAGGCGATCATGCAGCCTTGCCCGCTCGTCGATCGCACCACGGGAGAAATCCTCCTCTGCTGCCAGGAGATCAGCGGCGGCCTGGCCAACCTGCTCAAGAACGAGTGGCACGGGCGGTGCCTGATTGTCCGCAGCACCGATGACGGCCAGACTTGGTCGTCGCCGCAAGAGATCACCGATAGCGTGGGCCATTTCGCGGCGGGACCGGGCGGGGGCCTGCAACTGAAGACCGGCCGGCTGGTCGTGCCGGGCTACTCCAAAGAGGGCCCGCGAGTGATCTATAGCGACGACCACGGCCAGACTTGGCGCGCCGGCGCACCCGTCGCCAACAAAGGGGCCAATGAGTCGCAAGCCGTTGAGCTGTCCGACGGATCACTGTTAATGAACATGCGACAGGGAGGCCAATGTCGCTACGTCGCCCTGAGCCGCGACGGAGGCCAGACCTGGAGCGAAGCATCGAACGCGGAATCGCTCCCCGATCCGGGCTGCCAAGCCAGCATCCTGCGCTATCCAAACCCACCGCGGGGCGCGAGCGCCCTCTTGTTTTCCAATCCACCGCATGCGGGTCCCTTCGAGGCCCGGACCAACCTCACCGTCAGAATCAGCTACGACGAAGGACAGTCCTGGGCCGACTCGCGCGAGGTCAACCCAGGCCCCGGCGCCTATTCCTCGCTGGCAGTCCTGGCCGACGGCGCCACGATCGGACTGCTCTACGAAACCGGCGCCGCCCACCCCTACGAGAAAATCAGCTTCGCCCGATTCAACCTCGAATGGATCACCGCAAAGCCGTCCGGCAAGTGACATCGTTTCCGCTCCCGAGTTTCGCTTGTACTCCCGGCTTTAGCCGGAACATGGGCTGGATGTTCATGGATTGATCTAAGAGTCAAGGAACCATAATGCAGAACACCTATTGCCTGACGGTTTGTTGCTTCCTGTCTCTGGTTTCTGCTTCAATCTGCCCTGCTGCCGAGCCGCCCCGCATCTTCGACCGCGAAATCGCCTCCCAGCCGTTCGACAAAGAACCGTTCCGGCAGATCGCCATTCCCGACTGGCTCGAGGACGCGCTCGGCTGCGGCTACACACTCTCGGTGATGAACTCCGAGCAGCGTGAAGAGGCCGCGTCGCATGGCGTCACGATCAGTGAAATGGGCTTCGTCGATCCGTTTTATGCGTACTACGACAGCGCACTTTTGAAACGTCGCAGTCCGCACGTGCCGCTGGAACGATTGACGAAGGACATTGCAGAGTACCGGAAGCTCGGCGTGCGCATTCTGGGTGTCTATCCGCCGTGCCTGCAAGGCGAAGTGTATGAGACGCGGCCCGAATGGCGGCGGATTGCGACGAACACCACCGAGATTCCGACGATCGACATGGTGAAGTTCCCGCATGGCGGCATGCTGTGTTTGCTCGGTCCGTATGGCGATTTCTTCATCGACGTCCTCGCCGAGATTCTCACCAAGTTCCCGGAAGTCGACGCTTTCAGCTTCGACGGTCTGCATTACGGCGGCGTCTGTTACTGCGGCGCATGCCGGAAGAACTATCGGGCCGACACGGGCGAAGAGATTCCTACTCTCGATCTCAACGATGCCGCCTTCCGCAAGTATCAGCACTGGGCCGATCGGCGGATGGAAGATCTGGTCCGGCGGATGCAGGTCCGGCTGAAGACGATCAAGCCTGAAGTGGCGCTCGTCACCTGGACGACGAACGGGGGCCGATTCGGGCATTTTCTGAGCATCCCCCGAAACATGCCCGCCCGCATGAATCTGCTGTTCGACGCGCCGGATCAGGAACTCTGGCTCGATGAAACAAACCGCGGCACGACGATCGTCCCGGCGTTCGCCAACGCCTACATCTGGTCCTGCACGAATCACCGCGTGGCGTTCAGCGAGCCGTACATCCTCAGCCACGGGAATCCCTATGGGAAAGACAGCTTCCCGCCGTCGGAAATCCTGCGGCGGATGCTGCTCGCGGCGACTTATGGCGCGACGCCGAGCATCGCCGTCATACAGCCGGACCATTTGCAGCAGCATCTGTTCGACAACATGGATGAATTGCAGCGCCGCAAGGAGTGGCTGATCCGTAAAGAACCGGAGCGCTGGGCCGCGATCGTGATGAGCGACAACACGAAAAACTTCTACGGCCGCAGCGCAGGGTTAGTGGAAGAACGCTATTTGGCGAACGTCTTCGGCACGTTTCGCGCCTGCGTCGAAGAGCATCTGCCCGTCACGGTCATCAACGACTGGAATCTCACCGACGAAGACCTGTCAAAGTATCGAGTGCTGATTCTGCCCAACACGGCTTGCCTGGACGACCGGCAGGTCGCGGCAGTGAGGAAATTCGTCGCCAGCGGTGGCGGACTCGTCGCCAGTCTGGATGCGTCGCTGTTCGACGAGTTCGGCAACCCGCGTGACAACTTTGCGCTCGCCGATGTCTTCGGCGCCGATTACCGCGGACTGCTGACGGCGACCGCTGCCCCGAACGAGGAACTCGACGTCAACTTCGCCAAATCCATCGGCCCGGATTACTGGGAGAAACGCAAGGACGTGTTCGACTTCCGGCAGGATGTGACATCGTTCCTGAATCAGGGGAAGATGCGGACCTACGTGAACGATCAGCTGGTGACGTTCAAAGGCCCGGCGGTGAAAGTCCGCTCAGATCATATCGAGCGGGTTCCCGGCTGGATGCGCTTCAAGACGGCACCCGAAGTGGTCGATTATCCGGCGGTCGTGACCCGGAAGTACGGCGCGGGGTCGGTCGTGTATTTCGCCGCCGGGCTGGACGCTGGGTACTATTTGTATGCCTATCCTTATCAACGGCTGGCGATCAAGCATGCCATCGAATGGGCCGCGAACGAAAGACCGCCGGTGCGGGTAACGGCTCCGATGTGCGTCCACAGCACGATCATGCGGCAGACGAAGGAAACTGGAACGCGGCTCGTCGTGCATCTCTTCAACGATCTGAACACCACGGCCCACCACGCCCTGCCCCACGACGACGTGCCGCTGCGCGAGGAAACCGTGCCCATCCACGACATCACTGTGGAGTTCGGCCCCAACTACCGTATCGCCCAAGTGACGCAGCAACCCGACAATCACGAACTTCCGCTGGAGCCAACCGAAACTGGCGTCCGCGTCGTCGTCCCTCGGCTCGACGTCCACACCTTGGTCGTCGCGGAATTAAAGCCATGATCGCGCGCCGATCCGCTGACCATCGCCTGTCGACCGGCGTGGGCCGGCCCCATCGGCGACGTTCCCGATCACGATTCGGAGCGGGTGGGAGGATCCCATGAAGACTTACCATGAAACATTCGACGACGGACCCGGAGGCTGGTTTGGGTGGCTCGACAACGCTCGCGGACCCAAGCCGCTCGAACGAACGGAGAGCGGCGTGATCTCGCGCAGTCCTTGGTGGATTGACTACAATCACGCGCCGCCGGGGGCCGGCTACATGCACCTGCTGTTCATGCTGCTGACCAGTGGCCAGCCCGGCGAGCACCAGCGGGAAGTCAGCGGCGAGAATCGATTTGTCAAAGGTGGCTTTGGCACGGACTTCACCAATGCCGAATTGACTGTGCGGCTCAAAGGTGAATTGCTCGGCCGTGACACGCAGCTGTTGCTGCTGTGTCAGGGAGTCCATCAGGGAATCTGTACTGGCTGGCTGCTGACCGGGCAGCCGATCACCGTCACGCCGGATTGGTCCGAGCAGACGATCACGGCCGTGGCCGATGACTCGGCCTGGACGTGCCTCGGCAGTCGCCACGATCGAGCGGACTACTACGGCCGCACTCCGTTGCGAACCGTGCTCAGCGACGTCAACGCGGATATATTGCTCGTGCTGTTTCCGTTGGACATCGCACCGATGGGCGTGTTGAACGGCGATCCGCATCTCTTGAGACCCGAGAAGGACTACCCGGTGTGGCGCAGCCGCCTGCCCGAAGGCTATGTTCTGCTCGACGACGTGCGGATTCAGTTTCCCTGAGACCTCTCCGAGAGAATCGAAATGACAAACAAGCGCTATGGACGATTGTGGCCGAGTTGCTCCGCAACTTGCCGCCGAGTCGCGGAGCGACTCGGCCACATCGGCTGGGTTGTCGTGGCATTGCTGAGTTTCAGCGGTGCCGCTCGTGCGGCAGAGCCGGCGCTGCTGCCTTACGACGTGAAGGCCGAGCCGGTCTTCAAGGAATTGACTCCGGCGTTCTGCTGGTTTCATCCACGAGTCGCTCCGTTGCCGGGCTTCGGCAAGGACGGGCGGCCGGCCGTCGTGATGACGATTCAGAAACATCTGTCGGCTTCCGACCACTACTCGGGAATGTATTTCCTGCGAACCGACGATCTCGGCCAGACGTGGACTCGCCCGACGGAGATCCCCGAACTTGCGTGGCAACCGGGCGAGAACAACGAAACGATCGCCGTCTGCGATGTGACTCCGGGCTGGCACGCTCCCAGCGGAAAGCTGCTCGCGATCGGAATCAAACTCCGCTACAGCCCTCAGGGAGCACAGCTTCTCGACAAGCCGCGCTCTCACGAGTGCGCCTACGCCACGTTTGATCCCAAGACTCGGAAGTGGACTTCGTGGAAACTGCTCACGATGCCGGAAACCGACGGGAAATTCTTTCTCGTCTCGCCCGGCTGCGTGCAATGGCTGGTCAACGCGGATGGGACGCTGTTGATTCCCACCTATTTCCGAGGCCCCACCGGCGACGATTACATCACGACCGTGCTGCACTGCTCGTTCGACGGCTCGGAGCTGAAGTATTTGAAGCACGGCGACGAACTCGGCACCAAAGGAGGCCGCGGGTTCGTCGAGCCGTCGTTGGCTTTGCATCACGGAACGTACTTCCTGACGCTGCGAAACGATGCCGCCGCGTACGTCACCACCAGTGCGGACGGGCTGCACTACCAGCCGGTCAAGAAGTGGACCTTCGACGATGGCACTGAGCTTGGCAGCTACAACACGCAGGCTCATTGGCTGAATCACAGCGACGGGCTGTTCCTGAGCTACACGCGGCGCGGAGCGAACAACGACCACATCGCTCGCAACCGCGCACCGATCTTCGTGGCTCAAGTTGATCTTGCCAAACTCCAAGTGCTCCGCCAGACCGAGCGTGCTCTGCTGCCGGAGCGCGGCGTGATGCTCGGC
>ERZ891418.239-NODE-239-length-20236-cov-6.192210_pt1 | contig 20236 bp, 16 predicted proteins | sample MGYA00521236_ERZ891418 | MGnify/ENA primary metagenome ERZ891418 (study PRJEB32303, sample SAMEA104408696) | aquatic metagenome | biome: Brackish water; feature: Chemocline; material: water | place: Baltic Sea | collected 2014-10-18T10:34:00 | depth 100 m ... | reverse complement strand
GAAGTTCTCGCCTGCGGCTCAACGTTAAACGACCGACGCAGAGGCCGTGCCGAACTGTATTGGCAGGATGCCCATGCCACTTTTTCAACAGGCTGCTAACAGAACGCGCCGGCTTATTACCCCGCGTCCGACCGTCAATAGCCTCCCAGCGTAAAGCCAGACAATGATCGAACCTCGCACAGCAACTGTCCGCCCCGTCCCGGAAGAAAACGCGACCGGTCGCGTTGCTGAAATTTTTGCCGACATTCGCACGACAAAAGGAATCGACTTCATCCCACGGTTCTGGCAGGTTCTGGCCACGAATCCCACTCAGCTGGAAGTGGTCTGGTCGAGCCTCAAACAGCTCATGCATCCGGAATCGCTCGGCCTGGAATCGAAGCTCGATCCAGCCGTGCGTGAGATGATCGCTCTCGCCGTTTCGGCCACAAACGGTTGCAGTTATTGCGTGAATTCTCACACAGCCGCGTTGAGGAAGCACGGAGCCGATGCGGCAACTCTTGGCGAGGTCATGGCAATTGCCGGCCTCTTCAACATGACCAACGCTCTGGCCGATGGCTATCAGATCGAGCCGGACGTCTTCCCGCCTCTCGACGAAGACCAGTCATGAGACGCGCAGCACGACAGTGAAAAACGGCGACGGCAAAAAGTGCAGCCCCCTGCCCTTGTTCAGTTTCGACGATTTTCATTCGCGAACCGGGCGAGCGAGAATCGCGAAGCCTCGCCCGGCTTGAAGGTCGATCCGAGCGAATGGCGGAACTCGCAAGCGCATAGAAAGACCCCGGGCAATTTCTGACCGGGGTCTGTTTCGTACTGTCTGTTTTCTCGCCGGACCTACTTCTTGCCGGCTTTCTTATTGGCCTTCTTTTTCGAAGCCTTCTTCACGGCCTGTTTCTTCGCCGCTTTTTTGGCCGCCTTCTTTTTTGGTGAGGCTTTTTTGGTGGTGGCCTTTTTCTTGCCGCCGCTTTTTTCGCCGAATACCTGGTCGTAGTTTCTCCAGAACTCTGGTGTCGTTCCGGTCCGCACAATCGGTCCGCCCATTGGTCGTGACTCCTGCTGAGTGTTTCAGGTGAATGAGGTTTATCGGCCGGTCAACGCAATTGTTGAAAGTGGCCACCGGAATCAACGAAGCCCGGATTCCGAATCTGTCAGTTGTCTGCAGGTTTTCTTGTCTGCAGGTTTTCTCAAATTAACGTCTCGCGATTGTCGGAGTTTTGACAGCGTCATCTGCTTTGTCAAGCGGCGGTTCCGAGCAGTACATTGCCTCTTCCAATTGGAAATCCCGTCGAAGCGGCTCGCGTGGTCGCTCGTCTCGACACATTCAGGAGCCCGCGATGCGGTCACATTCGGCAATGCCTCTCATCGTTCTGACGATGCTTTGTTTCTCCGGCTGCGGAGGTGACGAGGCCTCAGATCCCAGGACTTCCGACCCCGCTCAGCCAGCCGCAAGATCAGAATCGTCGGCCAACGAAAATGCGGCAGCGGCGAGCGGGACGAAAAACTCCGAGAAGGCAAAGGCTCAGGAGAAACCAGCACCGAAAAAACCGTCGCTCGAAGTCGCTGACGAATTTCGATTCCCGTCTGCTCCGAAAATTCTGCTGACCGACGACGAGCTGCGTGCCGGCTGGATTCAACTTTACGACGGACAGACACTTTTCGGCTGGATGCCGAATAACGAAGTCGACTGGCACGTCAACGACAGTGGCGAGATCGAAGCCAGCCAGGGCGAACCGGGGCTGCTCAACACAACCGTCCCGTTTGCCGATTACGAACTCCGCTGCGATTACTGGATGGCCGAAGGCGGAAACAGCGGCATTTTTCTTCGCACAATTGCCAGTCCGAGCGATCCCACGAAAGAGTGTTACGAGCTCAATATTTGTGACTCTCACCCGAAGTTCAAGACGGGCAGCCTCGTCGGAAGGGCTCAGCCGGGCAAAGTCGCGACGGGAGAAGGCGTCTGGAAAACGTTTCACGTCACGGTCGAGGGGAATCGAATCATCGCCCGCCTGGACGGCGAACTGGTTCTCGAATTTGAAGACGAAACCGAAGGACTGAGGACGTCCGGCTTTATTGGCCTTCAGAAAAACGAAGGACTGATTCGGTTTCGAAATGTCTTTGTCAGGCCGATCGGGGCCGAAGAGATTTCGAACGGGAAAGACCTTGCCAACTGGAACATCGTCGCCGGCTCGAAGAGCGAATTCAGCGTTCAAGACGGCGAGACTCATGTCGCAGGCGGTCCCGGTTTTCTTGAGACAAAGAAATCCTGGGGGGATTTCGTATTGCAGTTCGAGGCTCGTACCAATGACGCGGGCCTCAATGGAGGTGTGTTTTTCCGCCTGATCCCGGGAACCGAAGAGGCACCGTCCAACGGCTACGAACTGCAGATCGAGCACGTCTTTCTGGACGGCGATCGAACGAAGCCGAAGGACAATGCAGGGACCGGGGCGATCTTCCGCCGGAATCAGGCACGCTGGGTCATTCCGAACGACAAAGAAATGTTCCACACAACGCTTGTCGCTTACGGGCCGCGGTTCTCTTCCTGGGTCAACGGAATCCAGATGACGAACTGGCAGGACACTCGTAAGCCCGACGAGAATCCTCGGCGAGGCAGCAAAGTCGGCGCCGGCCCGATGAGCCTTCAGGGGCACGACGAAACCACCGATATCTCCTTCGGCTATTTCCGAGTGGCCTCCTACCCGACAGGTGACGCCGCGGCGGTCACGGTACCGGACGCGGCCAACTGAGAACTGGCACGTGTCACATTGAGACCGCAACTCGAAAGGCAGTAGAGATGACCTCGCTTCCACGCATCGTGATCCTCGACGGAGCCACTCTGAATCCCGGCGACAACCCGTGGACTGAAATTCAATCGCTCGGCACGGTCGAAGTGTTTGGTTTTTCGACGACAGACGAACTCGAATCACGGCTTGCCGACGCGGACATCGCAATCACGAATAAAGTTACGCTCGGCGGAGATTTACTCCGCAGACTGCCGGGCTTGAAATTCATTACCGTTACCGCGACGGGTTACGATTGCGTCGACGTGGCTGCGGCTCGTGAACTGGGCATTCCCGTTTCCAACGTGCCGACTTATGGGACAGATTCGGTTTCTCAGTTCGCGTTTGCGCAGTTGCTGGAGCTTTGCCATCGCGTCTCGCTGCACGATGCGGCTGTGAGAAACGGACGCTGGCAGACGTGCGGGTCGTTTTCGTTCTGGCTGACGCCGCAGATCGAACTGGCGGGACTGACGATGGGGATCATCGGGTTCGGTCGGATCGGTCGCCGAACAGGAGCCCTTGCGAACGCGTTCGGTATGCGAGTCCTCGCCGCGGACCAGTGGCAGCACGACCCACCGGACTATGACGGGTTCGAGTGGGCGGACGCCGATCGAGTCGCCTCTGAGGCGGATGCCGTGCTGCTGCACTGCAACCTGACCGACGAGTCGCGCGGGATGATTGACGCGAGCTTCCTCGCCAGGATGAAGCGGTCGGCATTCCTGATCAACGCGTCGCGAGGACCGCTTGTTGACGAGGCCGCGCTGGCGGCTGCGCTGAACGAAGACCGGATCGCCGGTGCCGCAACAGATGTCGTGTCGATCGAGCCGATTCGGGACGACAACCCGCTGCTCGGCGCAAAACACATGCTCATCACACCGCACATGGCCTGGTCGACTCTTGCCGCGCGGAAGAGAATGACCTCGACGACGGCCGCAAACATTCGTGATTTTCTTGCGGGCTCGCCGCAGAATGTTGTGAACTCAAAGTAGTGTGAGGCCGCGTTAGTTAACGGCGGCGGGGACGGGCTGCTGCTTCGGCTCGTCTGATTTGCGAATTCGATCGCTAAGGTCGTAAAAGCCTGCCCAGGCGAAGAAGACGAGGACCGCGATCAGAAACACGCTGGTCAGCACCGAGTTCCTGGCTTTGGCCCCGATCGTGCTTTCACGTCCGTTCAGAGCAACGAGGACGACAGCCAGCAACGGCATGAACGCGGCGCCGACAACAGCGTAGGCAAGCTGAACGGTCTCGAATTTCTGAAACAGACCGACCGCCGGGACGATCGCGATCGCAAACAGCGAGCCTCGATAAATCGGGTGCCGTTCCAGTTTCGGAGAGGTCAGCTCACTTTTCGTGAGATCGCTTTCTGCCGTCGTATCGTGATCCCGATTGAAGAGCGAGGCGTCGGGGCCGACAAGCCGCCAGCAATCGGCGAAGAGGTACGGGATACTCTGCCACACGCCGAGCATGCTGCTGGCGATGGCTCCCCAGGCTCCCGCCAGAAAAGCAAACTTCGCCGCGGTTCCCGCTCCGCCACCAATGGATTCCCGAAGATTCTCACCCAGAGCGACAATCAAAGACGCCCCGCCTGCACCGCCATCGACAGGCAGTCGGCTTCCAAGAATCACCATGCAGATTCCGAAGATGGCCGTTACCAGATAACCGGACATCAGATCGAGACGGCACGCACGAAGCTCGCCCAGGCCACTGCGGTTTTCTTCGCGAATCCAGTACCCGTAACACAGGATGGTGACCGTCCCGCCGACGCCTCCCATCAGCCCGACAGTCCATTTGAGCCCGTCTCCGCCGAGCTGCGGAATCCGCGGAATCACAAGGCCGGAAAAAACATTCCCCCAGTCGGGCTTCACCGCAACGGCTGCGACGATCACTGTGACGAACATGACTCCGATACAAATTCGCATCGCCTTTTCAAACAGCCGATATCCACCGTAAGTGACGAGTGCGACGGCGAGCAGGCTGTGTACGATTCCGTAAATCTGTTTGTTCGTGGCGGCGTCTGTCGTCAATGGAAAAATGGCGTGAGCCGCAATGCCGCAAGCGCTCATCAATGCGGCCCCGACGAAGAAACTCCACAGACACAGATAGGCCAGGAACGCCATCACGGCGACTCGACCAAACTGCCGCCGTGTTCCTTCAATCACGGTGGAGTCCGTCGCGAGCTGCCACCGGGCGAGTCCCTCATTCAAGACGAACTTGATGAAGGCCCCCAGAATCACCGCCCACAGCACGGCCGTTCCGAGCCGCGAGCCCGTCAGCGCGCCGGTGGCCAGGTCGCCGGCCCCGACTCCTGTCGCGGCAACCAGCAGTCCCGGTCCGATCAGCGCCAGACCACGAGGCGCTGATTCTGTCTGCTGTCCGCTTTCGCCCGGCATCCCGGCACCTCGTTTGATGATCAATTCGACTTTGTCATCGAGCTGCTAATTTCGGACACGCTCTTCAGCGAACGGTCACGGTTACTCGGAAATCTTCCAGAGATGTTTGTCGCTCCGCACGAACAGATCGCTGCCTGAGACGGCAGGTGTTGCGAGGATCGTTTCGCCCAGATCACCCTCGCCGATGATCTCTCCTTCTTCGCCGCTGGCGTCGACAATTTGAGCCGTGCCTTTCTCGTTGAAGAAAACCAGCTTTGTCCCGGCCGCGACTGGCGTCGAACTGAACGGTCCCTTGAGTCGCAGTCGCCACAGAAGACTGCCGGTGGTTACGTCGGCTGCCTGGAGGACTCCCGCCCGGTTGACGACGTACACCTTGCCGTCGACGACCAGCGGGCTGGCGGTTCCTGGCGACAGTCGATTGTCATTCCAAATCTGATCCGGCTCTGCGCCGGTCCCTGGTCGAAGTACGGTCAGGCCGTTGGACGGAATCAGAATTGATCCGCCGGACACGACCGACGACGGGATCGTTGAAGCGCCGTCTCCAAAATTCCAGGCCCGCTCGCCGGTTTTCGGCTCGACGGCCTCAACGCCGGCTGACGACTGAAGCAGCGCAAGGCTCTTGCCGGATTCTTTGTCTGTGAAGAAGGTCGGGGAAGTCCAGTTGGCTCGCTTCGGTCGCTCCTTCTTCCATCGCGATTTCCCGGTCTCCACGTCGAGGCCGACAGCGAATGACTCGGCATCGTTCTCGACCTGAACGATCAACGTATCGTCAATGACGATTGGTGAGGACGCCATGCCGAGACTGTTACTGGCGTTCGGGTAGTCATGAGTCAGACCGCGGTACCACAGCAGCGTTCCGTCAAGATCGAGACACGCAACATCGTTGCTTGAGTAGAACGCGAAGATGCGTTTCCCGTCGCTCGCAGGAGTTGGCGTCGCGACACACATTTTGGGATGGCACATCGTCCGGCCGGTTGCCAGGAACTGCCTTTCAAAAAGTTTGTCACCCGACTTCCGGTCAAAGCACAAAACGTGCAGTCGATCCTGCCGGAAGCCACTGCTTGCTGTGACGTAAACGCGGTCTCCAACGACGATCGGGCCGGAGAGGCCTCGGCCAGGAAGTTCGATCTTCCAGGCGACATTCTCGTCACTTGAGAACGACGACGGGATACTGGCATCCTGCGCGACTCCGCTGACATCGTTGCCTCGAAACTGCCGCCAGTCCGCTCCCGTGAGAAACGCGACGCAGCCGAGTCCGCAAATCATCAGTGCAGCGCGGCGGATTGTTTTTTCGGGCACTCTCATTATTCCTTCCCTCCGGAACTGGCGACTCGCGGGTCTGACTTTGCAGCAAGTGCGGCGACCGGTCGGACGGCGATGCCGGATGAATCGCAAACTCGCAGTTGAATCTGGTATCGCTGAGCCCAGTCGTCTTCCTGCTCGTTCTGGCACAGCTTGAGCAGGATGACATTTTCTCCGGCCTTCAACTTCGCCGAGACCGAGTACTGGTCGATCGCCATGCCTCGGTGGTATTCGTCGCGACCAAACAGCAGTTTCCCATTGAGCCACAGTTTCCAGGCATTCGGGGTCCCGAAGCGAAACTGCACGTCGCCCGCCGCCTTCGCGTCGAATTCCGACGTGAGATACATGACCGCCCCCTTGTGCGGCGCGACTGATTTGGCGATGTCGACGATTCCAAATTCGTCTTCGGTCGAAATCTCTCCCCACGCGACTTCGCCTTTCTGCCCCTCCAGCTTCGCGCTGAGGTCAATTTCTGCCTCAGGTGGGTAAGTCTTGTTGAAGCCGACAAAGTCTGTGTTGTCAAAGGGCCCGACGATTTTCCAAGCAGTGAGAAACCCGAAATGCTCGACGAGGTTGACCTCTTCTCCGAGGCTCTTCAACGCTTTGGAAATTGTTTTGACCTGATCTTCATCCGTCGCACCGCTCAGAGCACTGCGGTAAACGGCGACGACTTGTTTCTCGCTGAGTCTCTTGTCGTTCGCCTGGTCGAGAAGCCGCTGCACTGCGTCGCGACGAAACTCCGGGCTGGAATCAAGCAGCATTCCGGGGATCAACCGCTCCTCTGCGGATTTATCGACGCGCAGAAGCAACTCATAGGCCAGGCGTCGCGCTCGCGGGTCCTGCTTTCCATCTTTAACGAGCTGTTCGAGTCGGCTGGCCGGAAGCTTCGCACCGTCGGCCAGTTGTCGATCGGCAATCGTCTCGGCGGCAGAACGCAGGTAGTTCGCAGCGAGTGGCGACGCGCCTTTAAATCCGGCGAGAATCTCTGGCAGCGAATCAACTCCGCCGGCAGAGAGGCCTGCCACGGCGACGGCTGCGGCTTCATTGCCGTTGCCTTCGGCTCCCACAGCTTTAATCTGCGAGACCAAGTTCTCCGTCTCTGCGGCGTGACTCGCGCCCGCCGTGACGAAAATCACTGTGAAGAGAATCACTGTGAAGAGAATCGCAGCAAAAAGAATCGCAGCCACTCCACCAGGGGCGAGTGCCGCCTGAATACGCATCCGGTTCATCACCGTCTCCCGTTCTAGCCACTCAATCGAAGCACCTGAGGTTGGTCAGGCAGACTTCGGGGAGGATAGCCAAACGGAAATGGAACCGCGAATCAGGTCCGCCGGAATTTCAGAGCATGATCGTTGCGTCGGTTGCGTTGAAACTTTCGTCAAAGTCGAGCTCAAACACGCTTCCCGCGTCCGACCTCAGACCGAGAAGCTCAAGCAGAATCAACGAACAGTCGTCGTCGAGTCCGTTCTGACCGCTCCACTTTTCAATGCGCGTCGCGACGGCTTTGAGGCTGTCGCAGGGACTTCGGCCATGCGTCCGTGCAAGCGTGTCGGCAAGCCGCTCGGGCTCAAACATGACACCATCCGAGTTCTTTGCCTCGGTAATGCCGTCGGTGTAGAAACAGAGCCGGTCGCCGGGTTTCACGGCGACGGATTCCGCTTCGAAATCGCCGTACTCGACAATGCCGATTGGAAGCCCGCCACCCGGCAATGTCTCGACCACTCCCCCCTTGCGGATGCAGATCGGCGTGGGATGGCCGGCGGAAGAGTATTGGAACTCGCCCGTCGACGTGTTGAGGACACCGTACAGAATGGTGAAGTACTGGCAGGTCTTTAAGTCCATCGGAAACTGCTGGTTCAACCGCTCCAGGACCTCGATGGGAGCTGCGATCCGGCTGACCGTGCCATCCGGGAGAACGTCGGCGACAATGGATGCCTGGCCGGCGACGGGTGTCAGAACGCGGTGAATCGCCACGGCCAGCAGGGCCGGTTTGATCCCGTGGCCACAGACATCAGCGACGTAAACCACGACGTGATTCTCATCGATCGGGAAGACGTTCATGCCGTCTCCTCCGAGGAAATCAGACGCCTGGAAACGGCAGGCAAATTGAATACAGTCCGACTGGCCGGTGTCTTCCGGAACGAGAGCCCGCTGAATGTCTGCGGCCGCTTCCAGCTCCTCGCGAATCTGCGCATTCGCCTGTTCGAGTTTCGCGGCTGTTCTGCGAACCTCGATGATCCTCTCTTCGAGCGCGTCTTCAAGACCAAGTACGCGCAGCCCGGAGTTGACTCGCCAGCGAAGTTCCGTCGGGTCAAACGGCTTCGTGACAAAGTCGTCTGCGCCTGCCGACAGACCTTCACTGACGTCGTCGCGCTCGTTGTTCGAAGTCACGATGATGACGTAGGCGTAGCTTCGCTCGGACTGCTCGCGGATTTTCCGACAGAGCTGGATGCCGTCCATGCGGGGCATTTTCCAGTCGGTGATCACGAGCCGTGTCGGGTTTGCCTGAAACTTCTCCCAGGCGTCAGCCCCGTCTTCCGCTTGAACGACTTCGTGCCCCTGCCCCTCAAGGATCGAGGCCAGAAACTGTCGCATCAGCAGATCGTCATCGACAATGAGAATCTTCATAATGTCTTCCGAACAATAAGTACGTCGTGATCACGTCAAATTCTGCCGTCGGTATTTCGTGGACTATTCCGCGAAGGGATCCCAGTCGCCACTCCGAGGCTTGCCGAAAACATCGCGCAGTACAGCCTTCGTCAGAAAGCGGAAATTCCGCCAGTACCGGCCAGCCGGCCGCGAGGGCTCCATGGCGAGGCGATACGCCCACTCCATGCCGAGCTTTTGAATAAGTTTCGGAGCCCGGGAGACATTGCCGACGACGAAATCGAACGACGCACCGACTTGAACACAGAGTGGAATGCCCAGTGACTGACAGTGCTCAGCGATCCACTTTTCCCCTCTGGGTTGCCCAAACGCGACGAAGAGAATGTCCGGCTTCGCTTCGCGGATTCGGTTGAGCATCGCGTTTTCCTCGTCGTCGGTCAGTTCGCGAAATGGCGGACACTCGGTTCCGGCGACCTGCAGTCCCGGATAGCGGTCGGTGAGAATTCCGGCCGCCGTTTCCGCGACGCCCTCTGCTCCGCCGAGCAGGAACACGCGGTGACCTCGCCTGGACGCCCACTCGTTCATGGAGAAGATCAGCTCCGAGCCCGCGACACGTTCCGGGATCGTCGTTTCACCGGGAAGCAATCGTGACCACCAGACGATGGGCATCCCGTCGGCAATGATGAAAGCCGCCTGGCGGTTGATCCGATCAAGTTCCGGAAACTCATCAGTCAGCATCACGTAGTTGAGATTGGCTGTGATGAAGTAGCCGGGTTCGCGGCTTCGAATCCGCTGATCGGCGAGGTACAGAGTCTGCTCGAGCGTCAATCGGGAGAACGAGACGCCCCAGATCCAGGAGGGTCTGGGAATAGCCACTCGCGAATCATCTGTGTTGAGCAGTCGCTCGGTTTCCTGAAGATTCGCGAGATGACGCTCGACATGACCGAGAATTTCTTTCGGGATCTGATTGAGAGCGTCGAGTTCTCCTCGTGAGACATTCGCCTCTGCAATTGCGGCTTTGGTCATCGTCGTTTCCTCGTTCTGAGGGGATCACTTCAGGCGTTGAGTCATATGCCGGTCTGACAGTCCTGCCTCGTCGCGTTTCGTTGGCAGCAGGACGCATGAATGTAGCTCACGCTGCTCAGTCTCCTGGGAGGTGTCTGTCGCAATCTGCCTGTTTTTTCTGAGCGGTGACTTCGCGGCTATCCAGCCGACCTATGGTTGCGGCACGACCGGAGTCCGGCGCGTCCTGGCACCGGGCTCTGGTGGCCCAGAAACACCGCACCGACTCATTGCGATACTTCGATCCGGAAGGAATGTCATGACAACAGCGACATCGACTCACGAAACGTCAACACTCTCTCCACAGGCCTCGAACCTTCGCGACTCGATCGCGCGGCATCTCAGATACACCGTCGGAGTCACGCGAAACGACGCGCGGCGTACCGACGTCCTGAACGCACTCGCCTCCTCGATTCGGGAACGTCTGGTCGACGGGATCGAGGAAACGGAAACCCGATACAACGATGCCGGGGCCAAGCGGCTTTATTACCTGTCGATGGAATTCCTTGTCGGGCAGTCTCTGGAAAACAACCTTCGTAATCTGCACCTCTATGATGAGACGGTCGCTGCTCTGGCCGATCTTGGTTACGACCTGTCGTCACTGTTTGATGCGGAAGCGGATGCCGGACTGGGCAACGGTGGACTTGGCCGACTTGCCGCGTGCTTCCTGGATTCTCTCGCGACGCTCGGCATGCCTGGCTTCGGCTACGGGATCAATTACGAGTACGGGCTCTTCCGTCAGGAGATTAAAGGCGGGTCTCAGCGGGAACGCCCCGACGCGTGGATGACGGGCGAAACTCCCTGGCTGATCGAGCGCAAGGCGGAAGCGTGCCTCATCCCGCTTTACGGCCGCATCGTGCATGACTACTTCGCGATCACCGAAGACAACTGGACTCCGCAGGTTCCGCGAACGTACATCTTCTCCGGAAAAGCGGCCCCGGGTTACTGGGCGGCCAGGCAGATCATCCGATTGATCAGTCAGCTGGGACGGATCATCAACAGCGACCCGTGTGCCAGCCAGCACATGCGCGTTGTCTTTCTGCCGAATTATCGGGTCAGCCTTGCCGAGCGAATCTTTCCGGCGTCGGATCTCAGTGAGCAGATTTCGACAGCCGGTTATGAAGCGTCCGGAACCGGCAACATGAAATTCATGTTGAACGGGGCGATCACGATGGGCACGCTGGACGGAGCCAACGTCGAGATGCTTAAGGAAGTCGGCGACGACAACATGTTCATTTTCGGCGCGGACGCCGCGGAAGTTCAGCATGCCAAACACTCCGGCCGCTACCGACCGGAAGACTACTACAACGCGAATCCGCATATTCGTCGCGTGATGGACTCTCTGAATTCGAGCCGCTTCTGTCCGAGCGAGCCGGGTCTGTTCGAGTGGATCTTCCATTCGCTGATGCTCGACAACGAGTCGTACTACCACCTCGGTGACTTCGAGTCGTACCTCGACGCGCAGCATCAGGCGGGCGAGCTGTTCGCGGACCGAACCGCGTGGGCTCAGCAGGCGATCCGCAATACGGCGGCCGCGGGAAAATTCTCCAGCGACCGAACGATCCGCGAGTACGCCAGCGAGATCTGGGATATCCGTTCTTTCGTGTGATGTTTCCGGCTGAACTGAGTCCGCGAGCGTTGCCTCGCGGACTTGTCTGCAGCTGTGCCCTCTGGATGAGGGCACGGCGACAGGTTGCCTCGCCCTGGGCGATTTGCCCGCCAGCGGATTCAGAAACCATGACTCCTACTACGCATCAAATTCCGCCAACTTCAGACGACGCCCAAGACGCATCGGACGATTATGACGATGTTGTCTCAGTGGCTGATGACGATCCGGATCGGGCGGCGGCGTCAAAGAGCGACTGCTCTGAGGGCGACACGGACTCTGTCCGTGAGAACGACCATGAGCAGAATCTGACCCGCGCACTTCAGGCGGCCGAGGACGGCAGTCGACACAAGACGGAGTTTCTGACGAACATGAGCCACGAGTTGCGTACGCCGCTCAACGGAATTCTTGGCATGTCGGAATTGATTCTGGATACGGAACTGTCTCCGGTTCAGAGCGAATACCTGGGACTGATCCAAACATCCGCGCACGACCTGCTGGCGATCATCAATGACGTCCTGGATTTCTCGCGAATCGAGGCCGGACGGTTCCGGCTCGTCCCTGCCCGGTTCGATATTCGGGAACAGCTCAAAACATCCATTCGAGCTCTGGCAGTGCGGGCTCAGCAGAAGGGACTGGAATTCGTTTATCGAATCACGCCTGGCGTACCGGGAACAGTCATCGCCGATGCGCGGCGGCTCGTGCAGGCCTTGTCGAACCTCGTCGGAAACGCCATCAAGTTTACCGAGCAGGGTGAAATCGTCGTTGAGGTCGCAGTCGCCTCTCAGACAGATTCGACGGTCACACTGAATTTTCAGGTCCGCGATACCGGCATTGGAATTGCGCCGGAAGCGGCGGAAACGATCTTTGACGCGTTTCGACAAGTCGACGGTTCGACGACTCGAAAGTTCGGCGGAACCGGGCTCGGTCTGGCGATCACAAATCAACTTGTCGAGATGATGGGCGGTCGCATCTGGCTGGAAAGTCGACACGGTAAAGGCAGCCTCTTTCAGTTTACGGCTGAGTTCGGACGGACCGCTGACGAGCGTCAGGACCGGACCGCTCTACCCGCGATTCTGAAGGGACTCGAAGTCCTCGTGGTCGACGACAGTCTCATGAGCCGGAAGGTTCTTGAGGAAATGCTCTGCCGCAACGGCATGAAGCCGACCCTCGTGGCCGACGGAACGATCGCGCTGCAGATGCTCGAGAAGGCTCACAAAGCGGGCTCGCCGTGGCCTCTGGTTCTGGTCGACGATCGAATGCCGCGCGTTCACGGATTCATCATCGCTGAAACAATCAAGGAGAGACCGGAACTCGCCAGCGGCCTGATCATGATGATCACGCCGGGTGACCGCCGGACCGCGCAGCAGCGGCTGAGAGAACTTCACGAAGCCAGCCGGCTGATTCCGGACTCGATCAAGTATCGAGAGGCAGGTGATCCTCACCGTCGCCGGACTTCCCTTGAGCGATGTCAGCACCTGGAGCTGGCCTGTGTGCTGAAGCCAGCCAGTGAAGAAGAGCTGATCCGTGTGATCTGCGAGGTGGCGGAAGAATCGGTCCAGGCGGCAAGGCCGGTCGGCGAAGCGAACTTGAATCGCGCTCCACGCAAGTCGGAAGCTCTGAAAGTGCTTCTGGCTGAAGACAACCGAATCAACCAGACCTGCGCCGTGCATCTGCTCCACAAAAAGGGATACGAGGTCGCCGTCGCAAACAACGGACGGGAAGTTCTGGCTTTGCTCGCCAGTGAGTTTTTTGATGTCATCCTGATGGATGTGCAGATGCCCGAACTCGATGGCTATGGGGCAACGATCGAGATTCGTTCGTCGACAGATTCGGTCATCAGCAATCTGCCAATCATCGCTTTGACCGCTCACAACAACGCAGGGGATCGCGAGCGATGTCTGGCGGCCGGAATGGACGGATACGTCGCGAAGCCGATTCAGCCAGGCGATCTGTTCGCCGAAATCGACCGAATCCTCAACAAAACAGAGAAGTCGGATCTGGTTGAGCCAGTCGACTTACTCTCAGGCGATGCGATCGCCGATGGAGACGATGAACTTCCCGTTCTTGATCGAGAAGAAGTCCTGCGACGTGTTGAGGGAAATATCGAATTGCTGAGAATTCTGGTCGGCACGTTCGAGTCATCCCGGATCGAGTATGTCCGCCACATTCGCGCAGCGGTCGATGCCGGGGACACGGAAACTCTGGAGACGGCCGCTCACGGGCTCAAAGGAGCGGTTGCGACGCTCGGAGGGGCTCGCGCCCGCGACGCAGCATTCCGGCTGGAAACAATGGGCCGGAATGGTCAGCTCGAACGAGACGCGGCCAACGCCGTGGGGGCGCTGGAGGGCGAACTGGGACGGCTTCAAACGGAGCTGAGGGATCTTGTTGCGGAAGGAACGGACTGATGGTGGAGGCACTCGCCAATGATGGAATTCTGGTTCTCGGACATCGCAATCCGGACACCGACGCGTCGGTGTCGGCCCATGCCTGCGTCAGTTTTCTACAGCGAACCGGACGCTATCAGGAACCCGTCACCGCAGGGATCACGGGGCCGCTTGGCCCGCAGCGCAGGCCAGCTACGTGTGCGAACGGGCCGGGGTCGCTCATCCGCCGCTCGTCACCGATCTTCGTCCGCAGGTTCGCCATGTGGCGAGGCGGACGACGGACTACCTCACGACATCGCATCGGCTGCGCGACGCCATGACACTGCTGATTCGGACCGGGCACAGCATGCTGCCGATCCTTAACAGCGACAATCGACTGCAGTGCGTCTTCAGCCATCGCCAGGACGCAAGTCGGTTTCTGCTCGGCTTCGATGCAGCGTCCGTGCTGAGCACGCTGCTCGACTGGAATGATCTTGCGGCACTGCCGGGCGCGACGTCGCTGGGGCAACTGCCCGAGTCACCGGTGCTGACGGGCAACCTGCATGTCGCGCTCGAGTCATCGACCGACCCGGAAATCGACGACGTCTTCGTCTGCGGCTCGCTCGACACGGCGGCCCGCATTTCCAGCGACAAGACACCAAAGTGGATTCTGTGCGTCTCGACCGTCGTTCCGCCGGGCGCGGGAGTCGACGCGCTCAACCGTCGCGGCAGCTTCATCATCCACTACCAGAACACGCTGACAAATCTGCTGTCGTCCCTGACCGGGCAGGTTCGACTCGGGTCGCTCAGTCTTGCGGGCGGAGCGTGCGTCGGCGAAACCGACTTTGTCCACGACGTCCGGGACATCATTCGCGGCGCGCGACATGCCCTGCCGGTCGTTAACGAACATCAGTCGCTCGCCGGTGTCGTCTCGGCCAGCGATCTGCGGAACGCTCCGAAGCGGCAATTGATTCTCGTCGATCATTTTGAGTCGTCGCAGTCGGTCCGAGGCGTCGAATTGGCAGAGATTCTGGAGATCGTCGACCACCACCACATTGGCGACATCGTCACGACGACTCCGGCGCGAGTCGACTGCCGTCCTGTCGGGTCGACTTCGACAATCATCGCGCTGAAACACGAAGAGCACGGAATCGAGCCGACACCGGAAGTGGCCATGCTGCTTCTGGGTGGTCTGGTATCCGACACGCTGTGCCTGACCGGACCGACGACGACGGATTCGGATCGACGCATCGCACCGCGGCTCGCCGAGCTGGCCGGTGTCGAGCTCCAGGAGTTCGGACTGGATGTCCTGCGGTCCGGCGACGATCTCCTCACCGCGGACCCGGCCAGTATCTGGAGCCGCGATCAGAAGGTCTTCAGTATCCGGAACCAGAAATTCGCGGTCGCCCAGCTGGAAACGGTCTCACTGGAGTCGCTTCCGGAAGATCGCCTGAATGCGTTCCGGAAGGAACTGCTGGCCGACTTCCAGAAGAACCAGTGGCTGCTCAGTCTGCTGGTCGTCACGGATGTGCTCACGGGCAATTCGTGGATCACGGCCGCGGAATCGGGAGCGGCAGAAAGCGTCCTGCAGACATCGTTTGGCGACGAGCATCCTCAACCGGACTGGACGCTCGCGTCCGGTGTGGTGTCACGCAAGAAACAGGTCATCCCGCGTCTCATGCAGGCGCTGGCCGAGTCGAACTGAGCCGGCCCCGATCGGCGGCCTGTTCAATAACGATCAGAATTTCACGTATCACTTATCAGGAACATTCTCATGAAAACGATTCTTGTTACCGGCGGCGCAGGTTTTCTTGGCAGTCATCTTTGCGAGCGGTTGCTCGATCGCGGCGACGAAGTCATCTGTCTCGACAATCTCTTCACAGGCCGTAAAGAAAACATCCGACACCTGATGCGTCGTTCTCACTTCGAGTTCATGCGGCACGACATTGTCGACCCGTTCATGGTTGAGTGCGATCAGATTTACAACCTGGCCTGCCCGGCCTCGCCGGTCGCCTACCAGTACAACCCGATCAAGACGATCAAGACTTCCAGCGTCGGCACCGTCAACGTGCTGGGACTGGCGAAACGCTGCCAGGCCCGCATCCTGCACGCGTCGACGTCAGAGGTGTATGGCGATCCGACCGTGCATCCGCAGCCGGAAAGTTACTGGGGCAACGTCAACCCGATCGGCCCCCGCAGCTGCTACGACGAAGGCAAACGCGTCGCCGAATCGCTCTGCATGAACTACCACCTGGCTCACGGAGTCGAAGTGCGGATCATTCGCATTTTCAACACGTACGGGCCGCGAATGGACCCGAACGATGGCCGGGTCATTTCCAATTTCATTACGCAGGCACTCCGAGGCGAACCGCTCACCGTTTACGGCGACGGTTCGCAGACGCGTTCGTTCTGCTACCGGGATGACCTGATCGAAGGCATGATTCGTCTCATGGATCAGAACGAGGAAACCGGCCCGGTGAATATCGGAAACCCAGGCGAATTCTCGATGCTGGAACTCGCGGAAGCTGTGATCGCGGCCACACATTCCACCTCGACTGTCGAGCATCTTCCGCTTCCTCAGGACGACCCGCAGCAGCGTCGGCCGGACATCACGAAGGCTCGACAACTGCTGAACTGGGAACCGACGATCGAACTGGAAGAGGGACTGCGGAAGACTGTCGCGTACTACCGTGCCGAACTGGGGATTCCGGTTCGCGGGGAAGATGACGCGGTCGCGTCCGTCGCCGACGAAGCCCGCGGCGGTCTGTGTCTCAACGTTTGAAGTTGATGCCGCTGGGGACGAAGAAAGCCCGGTCGCGTTTTGCAGCCGGGCTTTCTGTATTCTGTCCGCCAGTTTTTTGCGTGACCGTTTCGGCTTCATTGAAGTTCGGGTGTCACACGATCGAGCGCTGTCGAGCTCCGACTCGCTGCTCCGCGACCTTCGTCCCCGGTTTCCAACTCGTGCCCCGGAAGTGAAGCAGCATCGGCAGAAATGCGTAAATCAGCCCGCCGGCTGCACAGGCGATAAGGGCATACTCGCGCCGCGAAAGTTTCTCCAGAACGCTCGCTTCCGTTTCTTCGGTGAGCGACTTCAGCGTTGCCGTCGACAGGTGATTTTCATTTCCATTGTGGTACGTCCCGCCAAGCCGCACAGCGATCTGCCTGAGCGTTGCCGTGTCCTGACGGGATTGCCGGCCGGCGATAAACGATCCCTTCGTGGGGTCGCCAATTCCCACGATGAGCACGTCCCTTACGGAGGCCGGCATTTTCGGCATTCCTGTCGCGGGCACCGTGTCGCCATCGCTGATCAGAATCAGTGTCGTACTGTGAGGTTTCCAGGGCTTCGCGAGTTTGACGGCTTCTTTCAGACCGGCAAACAGATCCGTCTCTCCCGCGACAAACGCGTAGTGCATCGGCAGGTCGCCAAGAATGTTACGCACGACGTCGATGTCCTTCGTGTCGACGACGACCGGTTTCGCCTCGTTGTAGACTGCGACAACGCTCACCCGGTACTGCTCCATCGGCACGCGTTTGAAAAACGATTCCATCACGTCCCGTGCTCGATGCATGCGACTCTGTTCGAGTTCCGGGCCGGCATCCTCAAGCCGCATGCTCGGCGAAACGTCCAGCACCATCATGACATGCTTGTAGTCGCCGTCCGCCAGCACCTCTCCTTTGTGAACTTTTGGAGTCAGGTCGATCAGCGTGAGCATTCCCCAGGTCAGCGCGGCCAGCGAAGCGACTCGCAGCAGCGGCGCAGACCGAGCCCAGTATGACGGACGACAATCCGGTCCGAACGCCAGCGCAGCGATGCGCCGAACACGCCGGGCATGGAGCAATTCGGCTCCCGCGGCGAGAATCAGAATTCCGGCTGCGGCCAGTTCTGCTACCACGGCGTGTACCTCAACCCGAACAGTGCCAGAAACGACATGGCGAGGACCGACAGCCCCGCGTACGAGTACGGAGCAAAATTGTCCATCGTCTCCGCGGAGACTTTTTCCATCTTCGTATCCTGCATCTCGTCGATTCGCTTGAAAACAGATTCGAGTGCACCCGGAGCGTCCGGGCTGAACACCTCGCCGCCGGTCAGCGCGGTGATGTTCACAACCGGTCCGGGGACCTCTGACGTCGCAATGTGGATGCCGTACACGACGATGTTGTCGTTGCGAAGCTTCTGTGCGATTTCCAGATCGTTGCCGTTGACCAGGTCGAAGCTGCTGCCATCGGACACGAGGATGATCATGCGGTCGCCCTCTTTGCGGGTGATCAGCACCTCTCGACAGGCCATGAGTGCCTTGCCGATGGCCGTTCCACCAAGCCAGGGGGGATGGTTCGGATTCTTCGGATCCATGAACGGCGGAGCGCAGCGAATCGCGGTCACATCATTCGTCAGCGGCACCCAGTGCAGCACCTCGTTCCCGAAGAACGTCAGGCCGAACGCGTCGCCCTCGCGGTAGTCGAGAAAACTGTCGATGGCCGCCATCGAGGCGTCATAGCGCGTGCCTTCTCCGAATGTCGCGGTCATGCTGCCCGACACGTCGACGCAGAATTCGATATTGGTGAGCATTTTCTGAGTCTTCGGCTCACCCATCTGAGTGGGTCCGGCCAGCAACACGATCACAACGGCAAGGATGAGAGCCGGCAATCGCTCTGCCTGATTGATGAGGAATCTGAACATTCGGCCGCCGGATTGCGTCCCGTAGTCAAACGGCAGAACGACCCGGTTTCCTGCCCGGTACCCGATGTGGGCAATGAGTGCTGCCGGGATCACCAGAAGGAGCAGAACTGCGGGATACGTGAAAATCATTCGCCAGAATCCAGTTGAAGTCGATCTTCAGGCGGCAAACACTGAAGCAGCCGTCAGAAACCTTTTGTAGCCAACCGGGTACGGCCGCGAACAGTCTTCACGTTCAATTGGAAGATTCGATCTGCCAGCCTTCATTCGGCTGCCGAAATGGAATGAGCGGCAAATCCGGAGTCGTCTGGCGGCCTCGATCCCAAGAAGAAACGTTTGGAGAATTCTCGCTGAAGTGAGCGCCGCTTCGCGACTGCGACATCATCGGCCAATCAAAAAGCCCTCTGCGTCCGAAGGCGCAGAGGGCTTTTCCCATTTCGTGTGGCCCTTCGAGTTCGAATCACACGAGTTCGCTGATGAGCGATCGATTTTCCATGAGGTACTGCGGCCGTCCGTTCGGGTCGGTCAGCGTGACGACCTCCGGATCGATGCCCAGCTGTTTGTAAACTGTCGTAAAGACGTGCTGCAGATCGACCGGGCGATCCTGCGGGCGTTCGCCGCGGGCGTTGGTCGAACCGATGAACTGACCGTGCTTGAAGCCGCCACCGGCGAGGAAGAAGGACGACGCCTGTGGCCAGTGGTCTCGGCCTGCGGTTCCGTTGACTCGCGGCGTACGACCGAACTCGCCGGACATCATGATGATCGTGTCGTCGAGCTGGCCGTGAGCGTCGAGGTCCTCGATCAGAGCGCTCATCGCTTTGTCGAGAGCCGGAAGCTGCTTTCCAAGAGTCACAAAGTTCTGGCTGTGAGTGTCCCAGCCTCCCCATGAGAAGGACACGCAGCGAACGCCCGCCTGGATAAGTCGGCGGGCCGTGATGAAGCGGTCGGTGTCGCGCCGTTCGGGGTAGCCGTAGCGGGCCACACGGCGAGGATCCTCCTGGCTGATGTCCAGAGCACCGGCAATCTCACCGGAAGTCACGATGCCGACAGCTCGTTCAGTGAAGCTGTCGAGGGCGTTCATCATGCCGCTGCCGTCGATGTCTCGTCGCAGATTATCGAAGCCGCTGAGCAGACTCTGGCGATCCGACAGCCGGTTGCGGGTGATCGATTGATTCAGAATCAGATTTGCCCGCCCCGTCGAATCCGGACGGTAAGCCGCGTTGACCTGGCCGAGAAATCCGGGACGAGTGGTGCCGCTCAAGTCGACAAACGTCGGAGCCGTTCCGCGTTCGGTCGTCTGAGCAGCTCCGTAGACTTTGGACATGACCGAGCCAACGCTCGGGCGGCCACCCAGAGAATCCAGCGATCGAATCGACCAGCCGGAATCGGACTGCGAGGCAGAGTGCTCATTATTCACACCGGTCATCGAGCGGATGGCCGTGATCTTTTCGCCC
>ERZ891418.238-NODE-238-length-20244-cov-7.848531_pt1 | contig 20244 bp, 21 predicted proteins | sample MGYA00521236_ERZ891418 | MGnify/ENA primary metagenome ERZ891418 (study PRJEB32303, sample SAMEA104408696) | aquatic metagenome | biome: Brackish water; feature: Chemocline; material: water | place: Baltic Sea | collected 2014-10-18T10:34:00 | depth 100 m ... | reverse complement strand
ATGACCTGCACGCTTTGATCTGCCCGCGTCCGGTTCTACTGGCCGGCGGAACGGAAGACCCACCGGAGAGCTTTGAACCATCTCGTTGCGATCAACCGGATCCTGGACCAGAAAGACAGAGTGGCGATGACTCATCGTCCCACGCACATCCCGACGGCCGAAGCACTGGAGAGGACGCTTCAGTTTCTGCAGCTTCATCTGGCGGACTGAATACCCGTCGTGCAGGGGTAGTCGCACCATCACAAGCCAATACGTGATCGAGCCGGTCGACCGACTCGCTGTGGGTTGATTTCGGGCTGGGGAAGTACGGCAGTCGCAGCGAAGGTCAGGCCGCTTCGGAACCGGCGTCTTTGTCTGGTCCGTCGATCTGTCTCAGGCCATGCCGCAGAAGCAGTTCGATCGGATGTTGCGGTCCGTGCCCGGTGACTGCCGTTCGGTCTCGATTTTCCGCGACCGGGACTTTAGACATGAAGCGACGGGCCGCCGGTCGCGAGCCGTCTACTTTCGGATTTCGTCAGCAATTGACCTCGCAGACGGCGTGCCGCTCTTACACGACGTTCGACGCTGTGGTAAAAATCCCGCCGAACTGCGACGTCCTCACGCGATGGAGTTGCTCCAGCCGCGAACGGGAATGTCGGCAGCTAAATCTGTCCAACAGGACGACAGTGGAAAACCGACTGACATTTCCCATTCTGCCGCAACCGACGGATTCAACCTGCGGCCCGACCTCGCTGCACGCCGTTTACGGCTACTACGGCGACGACCTGTTGCTCGAGCAGGTGATTGATGAGGTCGAGACTGTTGAAACAGGCGGCACGCTGGCAGCGCTGCTCGGCCGGCACGCGCTGGATCGCGGTTACAAAGCGACGCTTTACACCTGCAATCTGCACGTGTTCGATCCCACCTGGTTTGACCCCGTCGACCAGCCGCTGGTTGAACTGCTGCGGGCTCAGATGGAGGTGAAACAGGACGCGAAACTTCAGACGGCCTCGCAGGCTTACATCAATTTCCTGGAGCGAGGCGGCAGGATTCGGCTGGAGGATATGTCGCCCGCGCTGCTGCGGCGTTATCTGAAACGCGGCATCCCTGTCCTGACCGGGTTGAGTCTCACCTGGCTGTACCGCGACCCTCGCGAGACCGGACCTAACTGCAAACCCGACGCCATTCGTGGTGAGCCGGTTGGTCACTTCGTCGTGCTGTGCGGCTACGACCCGGCGACTCGACAGGTGCTGGTGGCCGATCCTTACGAAGCGAATCCACACGCCGAAGGGCACCATTACGAGATTCCCCTGGAACGCGTTCTGTGCGCAATTCTGCTCGGCGTTGTTACCTACGATGCGAATATGCTCATTATTGAACGGCCAGATCGTTCGGCATGACTTGCGGAGTGAATCGCGGCAACCTGTTTAGAAGAGTTTTGAAGGAAAGATATGTCGATTCTGATTGTGACCAGCTCCCCCGAAGACTGGCCGTTTGAAGTTTCGGGAGTGGACGTGGTCGATGCCTGGACCTATCTGACGGATCCCACAATCAGCCAGCAGCGCGGCGTGAAGGTCTTCAACCTCTGCCGCCGCTACAGCTATCAGACCACAGGCTACTACGTGTCGCTGCTGGCCGAAGCGCGAGGCCACAAGCCGCTGCCCAGCGTGACGACGATGCAGGACATCCGCTCGCCGTCGCTGTTCCGATTGCTGACGGACGATCTGGAAGAGCTGATTCAGTCGAGCCTCGCTTCGCTGCAGTCAGACGAGTTCACGCTGAGTGTCTACTTCGGCCAGAACATGGCCAAGCGGTACGCACGACTGGCTCGGCAACTGTTTAATCTGTTTCAGTCGCCGCTGCTGCGATTCCGTTTTGCGAAAACCGACGACGGCTGGCAGCTTCGCAGCGTGAAGACGATCGCGATTTCCGGCGTGCCGGAGTCGCATCGCGAATTTCTTGCCGAGGCTGCACAGCGTTACTTCGCGGGGCGGGCGACGAGTCCGAAAAAGAAATCCCGGACACGTTTCGATCTGGCAATTCTGCACGACCCGGCGGAGAAAGAGAATTCGCCGTCCGACGAAGCCGCACTCAAAAAATTCATCAAGGCGGCCCGTGAACTGGAAATACGAGCCGAGCTGATTACGCGAGAAGATTACGGTCGCCTGCTGGAATTCGACGGGTTGTTCATCCGCGAAACGACATTCGTCAACGAGCACACTTACCGCTTCGCCAGAAAGGCGGCGACGGAAGGGCTCGTCGTCATTGACGATCCGGATTCGATCTTACGCTGCACCAACAAAGTCTTTCTTGCCGAGCTGCTGACCCGTCACAAGATCGCGGTCCCGGAAACGATCGTCGTTCACCGCAACAATCATCAGCAGCTGATCGAGCAGCTCGGGATGCCATGCGTTCTGAAAAAACCGGACAGCGCATTCTCCAACGGCGTCGTCAAAGTCAAATCGAAGGAAGAGCTGGAAGAACGTCTCGACGAGTTCTTCGGCAAGTCCGAACTGCTGATCGCTCAGAAGTTTCTGCCGACGTCGTTCGACTGGCGAATCGGAGTGCTCGACGGGCGAGCGTTGTTCGCCTGCCGGTACTACATGGCTCCCGGACACTGGCAGATCATCAAGCAGGACCGGCATGGACGAGGCCGTTACGGAAAACACGAAACGATGCCGGTGGAAACCGCTCCGCGACAGGCAGTCAAGCTGGCCGTCAAGGCCGCCAACCTGATCGGCGACGGACTGTACGGAGTCGACATCAAAGAATCCGACGGCAAGTTTTACGTCATCGAGATCAACGACAATCCGAACGTCGGTGCCGGAGTCGAAGACATGGTTCTGCGTGACGAGCTGTACCGCCGAGTCATGGAAGTTTTCCTGAAGCGGATGGAAGAACGCCGCCAGGCTGGCAATGTCGTCAGGCGCTGAGCGTCGCCGGCAAGTTCGGTTCACAACGATTTCGAGAACTCACGAAGAATTCCCTGCATGACCGATTCCACACTCCACCTGTTCGAGGCCGTCGGCGTCGAACTGGAATACATGATCGTCGATGCCGACCGACTTGACGTCAGCCCGATTACGGACCGTCTGTTCGAACAGGTCGCCGGAGAAATCGTGTCCGACGTCGAGCACGACGACATCGACTGGTCGAACGAACTCGTCTCGCACGTGGTCGAGTTGAAGACCGCTCAGCCGGCGAAGTCGCTCGACGGACTTGCCGAGCAGTTTCAGACTCACGTCTCCACGATGAATACCGAGCTGGCGTCGCTCGGCGCGAGGCTGCTGCCGTCTGCGATGCACCCCTGGATGGACCCGGTCCGCGAGATGCAGCTCTGGCCGCACGACTACAACGAAATCTACGCCGCGTTCAACCGCATTTTTGACTGTCGCGGTCACGGTTGGGCGAACCTGCAGAGCATGCACCTGAACCTGCCGTTCTGCGGCGACGCCCGACCCGACGACGAGTTCGGTCGGCTGCACGCGGCGATCCGGTTGATCCTGCCTCTGCTGCCGGCCATTGCTGCCAGCTCGCCGATCATGGACGGAAAGCGAACGGGACTGCTCGACAGCCGCCTGGAGGTCTACCGAACGAACGCCCGACGCCTGGCATCTGTCGTCGGGCGAGTCATTCCGGAACCGGTCTTCACGCGCGACGATTATCAGCGGCAAATCTTCGATCCGATGTTTGCCGAAATCGCTCCGCACGATCCGGACGGAGTGCTGCGTGACGAATTCCTCAACGCCCGCGGAGCGATCGCCCGCTTCGGTCGCGGTTCGATCGAGATCCGAGTCATCGATATTCAGGAGTGCCCGGCCGTCGATATTGCGGTCGCCCAGGCGACAGTCGCCGTCCTGAAATCGCTTGTTGCGGAGCAGTGGTCGTCGCTGGCCGAACAGCAGAGCCTGCCCGTCGACCCACTTCACGACGTCTTCCTGGCAACGATCCGCGACGCGGACGAAGCGACGATCGACCACGCGGACTATCTGAAACTGCTCGGCTGGAAGGGCTCGACGCCGTGCCGGGCGATTGACCTCTGGAGCGACCTGATCAGCCGCAGCGGAGTACCGTCCACGCGTGACTCGGCGGGCAACGATCCACTGCAGACGATTCTCGATCACGGCCCACTGGCTCGCCGATTAACCAACGCACTTTCCAAAGAGCCGTCGCGCGAGGAATTGCTCGCGGTTTATGGTGACCTTGCCGACTGCCTCGCCACCGGATGTGTTTTCACAAGGACAGTCGCTTCCGGTGAGAAAGCAGCTCGCTGACGCTTGTAGTGGGCCTCCGGAAATGGCCAGGAAACCATCACCCCAACACGCATCGCGTTCGGATCGATTCTCTGCGCTCTCCGGTCCTCTGCGTTGTTCCGTCGCGTGCAAAACAACAACGCAGAGGACCGGAGAGCGCAGAGGAAATGCGAGCAGGAAAACAACAACTGCAAAGTTTTTATACGATTGAGTTTTCATTATTCAGGGAGTCGGGAAGCGACACTCTGACTCGCCAGAAGTCCAGACATGAAATCACTGGAGTTCGTAAATGACGACGCGCATCGTGATCACCGCGGAGCATGGCGGGAACGAGGTCCCGGCAAAGTACCGATCGTTGTTTGAGAACGCGGGCGAGGTGCTGGCTACTCATCGCGGCTGGGATCCGGGATCACTCGAACTGGCGAAGCTGTTCGCACGCCGGCTGAAAGCTCCGCTGATTGCGGCGCAGGTGACGCGACTGCTCGTCGACCTGAACCGCAAAGTATCGAACCGGTCCGTCTTTTCCGAGTTCACTCGACCGCTTGATCGCGAGGCCCGACAGGCCATTCTGGATCGTTACCACACGCCTCATCGCTCGCGCGTCGAATCAACGGTGCGATCGCTGATCGATGCCGGACACGACGTCGTCCACATCGGCATGCACAGCTTCACGCCGGAACTGCACGGCGAGGTGCGCAACGCGGACATCGCGTTTCTGTACGATCCGTCGCGATCCGGCGAACGCTCGTTGTGCCTGGCGTGGAAAAAAGCACTGCAGGCGGCGCGTCCCGATCTGCGAGTCCGCATGAACTATCCCTACCTGGGCACGTCCGACGGACTGACCACAACGCTGCGTCGCGTGTTGCCGCCGGAGAGCTACGTCGGCTTTGAAGTCGAAGTCAACCAGCTCTGGCCGCAATCCCGCCTCGAGGCATGGCCTGGTCTGCTGGCATCTCTGTTCGATACCTTCACGACGGCATCCGCCGCGTACGGGCAGGACGTGTCCCAGGGCTCGGGCAGGTCCGGCTGAATTCGATCAACTCGTGAAACGCGTGGCGAGTTCAGATCAGGAGGTGCGCCGGGGACCTTGACGCACTTCGTGCGCAATTTCAGGTGCCTCGCCGCAATCCTTTCAGAACGGGTACCGCACTCAAGCCACCGTACCCGCGACCTTCTCGATAAAAAGTTGGCGACGGAGCGAACGGGCTACTTTTCCAGCATCGTCAACGGGTTCTGCCGATTCTTCAGCGGCAGCGAAACGGGGCCGCTGACCCGGTGAGACTCAAAAATCGACACGATCATTTCCGTCGCCGCCCGGGCGTCGTAAACGCTGCTGATCGGCTGCCGGTCTTCCTCGATCGCCGAAATCAGATCCTTGACTGCGTCGAGGTTTCCACCATCGTGACTGTCCGCGGCGATCGTTTCCGGCTTGCCGACGCCGTTGGACGAAATCGTCTCCCACTTGATCCCGCTCCGGCCGGGAGACCAACTGGGATCACGCAGCAGCCAGGCGGCTCGCGCATAGCCAGACTGCATCTGAATGATCCCCTTAGAACCGAAGATCGTGAGCCCGAAGCGGCTCGGACTTCCGGCGGCGCCTCGGCGGGACGCGAAGAAGCACGGAGTGCCGTTCTCAAAACGGAACATCGCCTCGATGTGGTCCCCGGCGAGAGGGCCGATCCCTTCGTTGCCCGGTTTGACGTGTTTCTTCGAGACCGGTTCCCCGCCTTCTCGCACTGTGGCAAAACAAGAGACGACGTCTCCCGACAACATTCTTGCCAGGTCCAGCATGTGAGTTCCCAGGACCCACAGGTCCTCGCCGCCGCCGCGCTGCGAGTCTTCTTTGCCACGCACTCGAATTTCCACGACGTCGCCGATCTCGCCGTTCCGGATCGCCGCGCGGATTGGCTTCAGGTGTGGCGAGTGCCGATTGTTGTGAGCGATCTGTAGTTTGAGGTGCCGCATTTCGGTCGCCTCAACAATTTCGTCGGCTTCTTTGAGCGTCGGACAGAACGGCTTTTCCATGTAGATGTGGCAGCCGTGCTCTGCCGCGGCCATCGCCATTTCGTGGTGCTGATCGATCCATCGCTGGCAGATTGCAACGATGTCGAGCTTTTCCTTTGCGAGCATCTCTCGATAGTCGGCGTACGATTTCTTCGCGCCGGTCCGTTTCAGAGCCGCCGCTCGCCCGCCCTCGTGGTCATCCGCCACGGCGACAACCTCAACCTGATCGACGTGCTGCCACACGGTGTCGAGCCCGTGCCCGTAGTTGCCCTTGCCGGTGCGGCCGATGATTCCGACGCGGTACTTCTTGTCAGCCATCAGGGAACCTCGCTGTCAAAAGAAAACGCGACCGACCGAAGTTTCGATGGTCGCGTATCGTAATTCGATTTTGTTTAACCCGCAGCCGAAGGCAAGGTCCTGCCTCGGAGAGCCTTGCCTTTGGCTGCAGGTTAAACGTGTTGCGTCTTTGTCAGTGGTTGATGATGAACTCGTTTGAATTCAGCACCGCCCAGAAAACGTCCTGCAGGCCCTGTGTCTGGTCGCTGTAGTTTGAGTTTCGGTAGACCTCATTGAACGCATTCATTTCGGCGTCGCTGGGCTTTCGGGCGAGGGCGACCAGGAAGAGCGTCTCGATCTTCGCCGGGATGTTCTGGCCTTGAGCCTTCGCCGCCCGAAGTGCGGCCAGTTGCCGTGCGCGGGCCGACTTCAGCGGCGGTGTTTCTCCGTCCGTCAGCTTGCCGTCGGCGGACGCGAGCACTTTGGAAATGAGACTGCCTCGCCCGCCGCTCAGCGCGTTGTTCATCAGCTGCCCGTTCATCAACAGCAGTGCCTGCGGAATCGTGCCGTTGAAACTGGAACTCTCATCGTTCTCATCCGTGCCGAACGTCTGCACGAACTGGCGAAGCCACGTGGCTCGCTGAGCTTCCGCCTGCTCGGCATTCCGGTTGACCTCATTCGCCGCTGTCGCGATCAGCAGGGAATCGTAAAGCTGCTCGGCTCGAAACTGCTTCAGGTACATCTTCGTAAAGAGCGGAGTGTTGCCGGCCACCGGGTCATCGTATTCGTTGCCCTCGATGGACTGGCTGGTGAGGTTGTAGGCCTCGCTGGACGTGATCCATCGAATGAGCCGTTTGTTGTCGTAACCGGATTCCTGGAACTGTTTTGCGAGGTAGGCGACCAGTTCAGGGTGCGACGCCGAATTGTGCGGCCCCATGTCATCGACTGGCTTTGTGAACCCGAAACCGAAGAAATGAGCCCACAATCGATTGACCTGAGTCTCGGCGATGTACGGCTTCTTCGGGTCGAGCATGAACGAGGCCAGAAGCTGCCGGGGTGTCGTGTCAGGATCGGCCTGCTTGATATTCTTAAACGGGTCGATCGTGACTTTGAACTCCTTCTCGTCTCCCCTTGAGCCGTCAAAGAATGTCCGCATCGTCGTGACCATTAGCCCGCTGCGGCGTTCAAAGTCGATCATCTCGGGAGCCGGGTCGTCCGAAAGGCTCACGCCGTTCATGGCGTTTCCCTGGCGACGCGTGCCCTTAAAGAACGCGTTCATGCCCCAGAATTGAGACTGCTTCCAGTCGTTAAACGGGTGATCGTGGCACTGAGTGCACTGGACCTGCCGGCCGAGAAACAGCTTTGACGTGATCGATGTCGCCGGGATCGCTCCGTCATTGAGATGACTGGCGAGGAACACGACGGCTCCGTTTTCCTGGCTGTTACCCTGAGCGGAAATCAATTCCCGCACGAACTGGTCGTACGGCATGTTTGAGTAGAACGCTTGCCGCAGCCAGCGATCCAGAGCTGCCCGCCCGCCACCGCGGTTGTTCGCCTGGCCGACCAGCAGGTTGCCCCAGATGCCGGTCCAGTTTCGAATATAGGCTTCATTATCCAGCAGGTCGTTGACCAGCAGCTCGCGCTTGCTGCGCGACTCGTCATCCAGAAACGCCAGGAGCGACTGGTAGTCAGGAATGCGGCCCAGAATGTCGAGCGTCACTCGCCGGGCGAATTCCTCATCCGTCGCCCTGGGAGACGGCTTGACCTCGTTGTCTTCCCAGCCGAGCCGAATCAGCTCATCAATTTTCGTAATGATCTCCGCATCGGAATCGGCGGCTCGCGCGGATGTGGCCAGAGTGAGGCTCAATGCCAGCAGAGTGATGAAGGCACGCATGATGTATTCCCCGGTAAGAAGCGGGACGGTCGGAAGTGATGAGAGAATTCGAATCGATAGTAACCCAAACTTGAGCGAGCGACGAAAGTCAAACGGCGTGCGCCCTCGATTACGCGTCGGGTTACTTTGCGGCCGGGCGAGCTTTGCCTGCCGGGCTCTGTCTGGATTATTGGCGTCTGGATTATTGGCATCCGAATCGCCGCTCGTAAATGCTGAGCGGCATTCGTTTTATCCGACAATCCGCCTCAATGTTCGCAGCAATCTCGACCGGTGCAGCCATCTCAACTTGATTGACCGTCCCATCCGGCACGGTCAGATCGGCTGCACGGCATTCTGGCTGCCGACTCCGAGCTTGCCCGTACTACCTGTCAGACAGGTGGTAAGTACTGCTGCAGATTCTTCCTGATTGTTGTTTTCTGTGTAGAGTGCCCGGATTTAATGTGATTTAAAATGAAATCTTATGGCAACTTGAGGCTTGAATTGACGAGTCGCCTTTGTCATTGTGTGGAAGTTCAGGAAATACAGTCAGGATGAGGCTTCCTTGATGCTGCTCGATCAGCGACGAACTCAAATACTGAAACACATCGAAGACAAGGGTTTTGTGTCTCTTCCTGAACTGGCGGCTCATTTTGGGATCAGCGAGTCGACAGCGAGACGAGATGTGGAGTTTCTTGACGGAATAAGCCAGATTCGGAAAACTCGTGGAGGAGCCAGCTACCTCGGGGAAGCGTTGACGGAATTTGAACCTCGACCCGTGCGGGCTTTGAAGCAGAAACAGCAGATAGCGGAGTTTGTCGCGACGGAGATCAGCGACGGAGAAGTCGTCATTCTCGACGGCGGAACAACGACGATGGAGGTTGCCCAGAAACTGGTTGATCGCGAGCTGACGGTGGTCACCAATTCGGTCTCGATCATCAATCTGCTGCGGCATCATCCGAATCTGCAGCTGATTTCGATCGGCGGAGTTGTGGATTCAAAAACTGGCGTGGCTCTCGGGCCAATCGCCCGGGCGGCTTTGAAGGAAATTCAGGCCACTCGGCTGATCATGTCAGTGGGCGGCATTCGCGGCGAAACACTTTTTAATACGAACAACCTGCTCGTGGAGACTGAGCGGGCCATGATGGATTCCTCGGACGAGGTCTGGGTGGTAACGGACAGCAGCAAATTCGGGCGATCGTCGCTCTCGCCGCTGTGCCCGCTCAACCGGGTTTCGAGGCTGATCACGGATGATGGAATCACTCAGGAATGGCAGTCGCGGCTGGAAGCTGCGGGGGTTGAGGTTTCAATCCCGAGTGCTGTGAGTTCCTGAGTGGCGAAAGCTCGTTCGAGTTTTCGGGAGGGCGAAGCTCCTGCTGAGCCGTGAGCGCATCTGGTTGTGCTTGCGGCTCAGCGGGAGCCTCGCCCTCCCGGCAGCGTGACTTTTGAAATCGATTCACATTCGGCGAGAAGCCTCGAAATATGACAGCCACAAATCTCAGTCGCAGCGATATCGAGCAGCTTGTCCGCAAGGTGCTGAGCTCACAGCTCGGAGCGAGCAGCGCGTCGGCTTCGGCCACGCCACTCGCGGACGGCAAGCCGAATCCGCTTCGAGTCAACATCAGCGCCCGGCACATCCACCTGTCGCAGGAGCATGTCGAAGTACTCTTCGGCAAAGGGGCTCAACTGGAAGTTCACAAGCCGCTCTACCAGGACGGCTTCTTCGCGGCAAAGCAGACCGTAATGGTCGTTGGGCCTCGCCGAAGAATGCTTCCCGAAGTCCGAGTTCTCGGCCCGGTCCGACCGACTCAGGTTGAGCTGGCATTCACAGATGCGATCTCACTGGGAATCGACGCTCCTGTACGGATCAGTGGCGATCACCACGACACGCCGGGCTGCCTGCTCGTCGGTCCGGCCGGTTCGGTCGAGCTCAAAGAGGGAGTCATCCGGGCGATGCGGCATGTCCATATGGGGCCGGCCGATTTGAAACACTTCGGCGTCAAAGCCGGAGACATGATGGACCTTCGAATTGTTTCGGAGGGTTGCACGACGACTCTGGAAGACCTCGTCGTGCGTGTCACGGAAGACACAAAGCTTGAGGTGCACATTGACACGGACGAGGGAAATGCGTGCAACCTCGAGAACGCAACTCACGTCGAGCTTCTGCATCAGAAGCCGTGTGCCTGTGGCACGAAGAGTTGATGGTCGATTGTTGAGAGTTGATAGAAACACAGATCACTCTCGCCCAAATCCGACCATCGACTATCGACAATAAACCATCAACTTTTCTAAAGGGGAACCTCAAATGGCGAAAGCTTCGGAAGCCCTCGGGATGCTGGAGACCAAAGGTCTCGTGTGTCTCATCGAGGCTGTGGATGCAATGCTCAAATCTGCCAACGTGCAGATGACGGGCTGGGAAAAAGTCGGTAGCGGGCTGGTAACGGCCTTCGTCGTCGGCGACGTCGCGGCAGTGAAAGCGGCCCTCGATGCCGGTGCCGCTGCAGCCAGCAAGATCGGCGAAGTCGTTTCGGTTCAGGTCATTCCGCGACCGCACGAAGAACTCGCTTCTGTACTTCCTTCGGCCAAGGCCGCGAAGTAGTTGATAGTAAATAGTCGATTGTTGATAGAGTCTGCTCATCAACATTCGACCTCAGCCTATCAACAATCCACTATCAACAATCAACTCTTTATCGGGAACTGATAAATGAAGGGTGAAGCAATCGGTCTCATCGAGACCAAGGGCCTCGTCGCCACGATCGAAGCCTCAGATGTGATGCTGAAGTCCGCCAGTGTGAGTCTCGTCAAACAGATTCAGATCGGCGGAGCCTACGTGACCACGATTATCTCGGGTGATGTCGGCTCGGTTCGAGCAGCCGTCGACGCAGGGGCTGCAGCGGCCTCTGCAAGCGGCGAACTCGTTTCGGCTCACGTCATGCCGCGACCGGATGCCAGCACGCTGGCGGCGTTTGTGTAGTGCTGAGAGGCGAGGGCTGAGGGACGAGGGTTTGCGCTTGAAGCCGGATGAGGTGGAATGCGGAAGGAGTCTTTGATGGCGTTTCGGTTTGAGAAACTCGAAGTGTGGCAACTTGCCATCGAGTTTTCCGACGACATCTACAAGGCAACGCGTTCATTTTCTGCTGACGAGCGATTTGGACTGACCAATCAACTACGGAGAGCAGCGGTTTCGATTGCGGCTGACATCGCAGAAGGTTCCGGGCGTTTCTCGGACCGCGACTTTGTTCGCTTCATTGAAATCGCTTACGGATCACTCATGGAGACTGTCTCACACATGAAGATTGCCCAGCGGCAGTCTTTTCAGGCAGACGAATCGGCAACGTCGCTCTACGCGACAGCTGACCGCCTCGCCCGCATGTTGAGCGGTCTTCGGAAGAGCCGAGCAGGAGGCACCCAATGACACCCCCTCGCCCCTCAGCCCTCAACCCTCAGCCAGAACCAAAGGTTCTCGTAGCAAACCTTGGATCAACCAGCTTCAAGTACCGGCTCTTTGATATGTCGACCGAAGAGCAGCTTGCTCGAGGCGGCATTGATCGGATCGGACTTGAGGACAGCAACTGTTCTGTCGAGATCGGCGACTGGAGCGAGGAGCGGGTGACTCACATCCCCGACCACGCGGCGGCCGTCAACATCTGCCTCGAACAGTTGTCGGATTCCGAGCATGGATGTCTGCAGGATGCGTCCGAGCTGGCTGGCATCGGCTTCAAAGCCGTCTTTGCCGGGAAGCTCAGTGGCGTGCGGATCGTCGATGAAGAACTCCTCACCCGGATGGAGGAACTGGCGGATGTGGCTCCGGCTCACAACCCGCCCTACGCCCGGGCGATGAGGCAGCTTCGGCAGGCGTTTCCGCAGATTCCGCTCGTGGCAGCGCTGGAGACGGCGTTTCACGAGACCATCCCGCCAGAGAACCGGGCGTACGCCGTTCCGTACGAGTGGCAGGACAAATACGAGACGAAACGCTGGGGTTTTCACGGGGCGAGCCATCGATTCATCGGCGGTCGCATCGGCGAGATTCTCGGCAACGATGATCTGAGGGTCATCTCGTGTCACCTGGGTGGCAGCAACTCGCTGTGTGCTCAGCGGGGAAACAGGTCGCAGGCCAACAGCCTCGGCATGAGTCCTCAAACGGGCGTGCTGCACAACAACCGAGTGGGCGACTTCGACCCGTTTGCTCTGCCGCTTCTGATGCGGTTGAGCGGCAAGTCGATGCAGGAACTGCTCACCGAGATGTCATCGAATGGAGGCTTGCTGGGACTGTCCGGTCTCAGCAGCGATGTCCGCGATCTGGAAGAGGCCGCGGCCAGTGGGCACGAGCGGGCGGAGTTCGCTCTGAAGGTGTTTGTCGCTTCGATCCGTCAGTACCTGGGCTCGTACCTGGTCGTGCTCGGCGGAGCGGACGCCATCGTCTTCACCGGAGGCATCGGAGAAAACAGCGAACGAATTCGAAGAGATGTGTGCGAGGGCCTCGAGTGGGCAGGCATCGTTCTCGACGAAAACAAAAACACAAGCGTCGATCGAAACAGCGAGAGCTGCATTTCGAGCGACGATTCAAAGACTCAAATCTGGGTCGTCCCGACGAACGAAGAAATCGTCGTGGCGAGACAGACAGTCGAGGCAGTTGGACTCGCCACCTGAACCATCACTCAACTCTGCGTCTCTGCGTCTCTGCGTGAAAATGATTCTCACGCAGAGGCGCGGAGTCGCAGAGGAACAGGAATGAGAACATGTTTCTCGCACGTGTTGCCGGCAGTGTCGTCTCGACACAGAAGGCGGAAATCATGACGGGGCAGAAGCTGCTCGTCGTGGAACCGCTGCGTGTGAACGAGAAGGACAAGAGCAGTCTCCAGGGAACGGGGCGAACCTTTATCTGCGTCGACACGGTCGGCTGCGGAGTGGGTGAGACCGTTCTCATCGTGCAGGGGTCGAGTGCCCGGTTCACCGAGGACACAAAAAAGCTGCCGATCGACGCGGCCATCATCGGCATCGTCGACGAAGTCACTGTGGCGGGAAGCACAATTTTCAAATCGACGGACTGATGGGTTGAGGCTGGCCTCGGAGGGCTGGCGCGTTTCGTAAGGAGAATTCGGAATGGCAATCGACCAACACGTGAAAGGCATGAAGATCGTCACGGTGGCATTGATCATGGGCGTGGTCGTCTTTCTGGGCGTTGCGACGTTCATCAAAAGCGACCCTGATCCCAACGCGGGAACGCCGATGATGACCTACATGGCAGCCGGTTTCGCGCTGATCAACCTCGGCGTGCGGGCTGTCATGCTGACTGTCATTCCGAAAAACCAGATTCAACAACAGCGACAACACATCACGGATTCTGAGGAAGGACGAAAGCGGCTCGCCGGCATTTACCAGAGCCGCCTGATTATTGGCATGGCTCTGTGCGAGGGTTCGGCATTCTTCGCAATCATCGCTTGGATGTCCGAGTCCAACGAGCTGGCACTGGGAGTCATCCTGTTTCTTGTCACGGTGATGATCATGTCGTTCCCGTTCCGGCAGCGAGTGCTGGACTGGATCGATGTGAAGATTTTCGAGCTGAATGAAGATTTTCGAGCTGAATGCTGAGCAGTAACTGAGAAGGGAGGGTGAGGCTCCTGCCGAACCGCACGCGCAACCGCGGCTCGGCGGGAGCCTCGCCTTCCCGAAAGAAACCACAGAATTGTCAACCGGCCCCTCCGGGAACCCATCGAGGAAATCCAATGACCACAGTTTCGACCGAACAGACCGTGCGAGCCGTCGTTCAGGAAGTGCTTGCTCAACTGACCAAGTCGAACGGAGTCGCAGCAAAAGCCAACGGATCGGCGAACCAGAATGGCGGAGACTGGGGCGTCTTCACTGACGTCGACGCCGCCGTCGCGGCCGCGAACGCGGCGTTTGAGCAGCTCAAGACGACCTCGATGGAAAATCGCGGCAAGGCCATTCAAATTGTCAAAGACATCTGCAGCGACCAGGCCGAAGAACTCGGGCGGCTCGAACTGGAAGAGACGCAGATCGGGCGGCTCGACCACAAAATCGAGAAGCTGAAGATCATCTCCAAAGTCCCCGGCATGGAGTTCCTGAAGTGCGACGCGGTCAGCGGCGACCACGGACTGACCGTGACCGAATACGCTCCGTTCGGAGTCATCGGTGCGATCACGCCGGTCACGCACTCGCTGCCGACGCTCGCCGCGAACTTCGTCAACATGGTCTCGTCCGGCAACACGATCGTCTGCAATCCGCATCCGGCTGGAGCGAAGATCGCGTGCGAGGGCGTTCGCCGTTTCAATAAAGCGATCCACAAAGCGATCGGCATTAACAATCTGGTCACGATCATCGGCAACCCGACGATCGAATCGGCCGACGCGATCTTCAAACATCGCGGAGTCAAACTGCTCTGCGTCACCGGTGGCCCGGCCGTCGCGAGGGCGGCCCTCGCCAGTAATAAACGAGCCATCGTCGCCGGCCCTGGCAACCCGCCAGTCGTCGTCGACGAGACGGCTGACATCAACAACGCCGCCCGGTCGATCGTCACGGGAGCCGCCTACGACAACAACCTGCTGTGCATCAGTGAGAAGGAAGTCTTCGCCGTCGAGTCGATCTTCGACGACCTGCTCAACGCGGTCAGCCGGCACGGCGGCTACCGTCTGGACGCCCGCCAGATTGACGCTCTCACGAAGAAGGCGTTCTCGCCGCCAAAGGAACCGGGTGGCCACTGGATCCTCAACCGGGACCTGGTCGGAAAAGACGCTGCGGTCCTCGCCAAAGCGATCGGCCTGACCGTTCCGTCCAACACACAAATCCTGTTCGGCGAAACGGACACGTCCAACCCGTTCGTGCCCGAAGAGCAGATGATGCCATTCGTCCCGTTCGTTCGAGCAAAGAATTCGGACCACGCGATCGACATGGCCCTCGAATACGAACACGGCTTCCGTCACACCAGCATCATCCACACCCGCAACGTCAACACGATGACGAAGATGGGCAGGCTGATGGAAACGACATTGTTCATCAAAAACGGCCCCTGTGGAGCCGGCCTGGGACTCGGCGGAGAAGGCTATTTGAGCTTCTCCATCGCGACTCCGACCGGTGAGGGCGTTACGAATCCGCTGACGTTCACAAGACAACGGCGATGCACGTTGGTGGACGACCTGAGGATTATTTAGTTGATGGTGGATTGTTGATTGTTGAGAGGAGGCTGCACGGTGGCGGCTTTTGGGTTCGAACAGCTTTCCGTGTGGCAAAAGGCGATTGAGTTTGCGGACCTCGTTTATGACGTGTCGGAGACATTTCCTCGCGTGGAGACATTCGGACTCACGAGTCAGCTTCGACGGGCAGCCGTTTCCGTGTCGTCGAATCTGGCAGAAGGAAGCGGAAGAGGCTCAAAGCAGGGCTTTTCGAGGTTCGTCGAAATCGCATTCGGATCAGTCTGCGAGGTCGTCTCGCAGACACACCTCGCAAAGCGAAGAGGATTCGTGACCGAAGAACAACTATCGACGGTGCGAGCCAAAGGCGAAGAACTCGGCAAGATGATGAGCGGCCTTCGATCAAGCCTCACACGAAACTGAACTCTCAACCATCAACTATCCACCATCAACTTTTTCAAATGCAAATTGCGGAAGTCATTGGCCGAGTGGTCTCGACGATCAAGCATCCTTCGATGGATGGTTGGCGGTTGCTGATTGCACAGCCGCTTGGCATTCGCGGTCAGGACGACGGTGATCCGATCATCGTCATTGATGAACTCGGCAGCGGGCGAGGCGACAAGGTCATCATCACGAGCGACGGGAAACACGTTCAAGTGATGGTGAAGGTGGAAAACTCTCCCGTGAGATTCGCGACACTCGGCATCGTCGACAAATAGAAACACACCCAGCGGCATGGATCAGGCACTCATCGAACAACTTGTAGCGGAAGTCATGAGCCGACTCGTGACCAGCGATGAGCCTGTATCAAAAGCCGAAACGAAAATTCCCAACTCGCAACCATCAACGATCAACTTTCGCGAAGCGGTCATCACCGGCGACCTGCTGAGCGACAGCGTCAACGGACACGGAGTCATCCAGATTGCACCAAAGGCGATCCTCACTCCATCTGCTCAGGACTGGCTTCGAAGCCGCAAGGTCGAAGTCGTTCGCGGTGAGAAAAAAACACAAACGGCAGGCTCGGCACGGTGGCTGGCGGTCGTTCATTCCGGCTGCGAGGCGGTGTCGTCGGCCCTCGACGACGCGGGCCGAGCGGTCAGTCTGAAAACAGAGTCGGTCGAAACCGCGGCGGAAGCGGCTCGGCGAGCGGTGCTCGATCTTCGATCGGGGGATGCTCATGGAGTCGTCGCGTTTTCGAACGAGGCAGAAGCGGTCGCGTGTCTCGCTAATCGCGAGGCGTGTTGCCGTGCGGCGGCGGTGAGAACCGTGGCCGCTGTCAGGCGGGTTCAAAATTCGATGGGCTGCAATCTGTTTGCGGTGAACGCGAGCGGACTGGGTTTTTTCGAGTTGCGAAACCTGCTGAAGAGTGCTGTCTCGGGAGTTCCGGCAGCACCGGACGGATGGAAATAATGTAGGCGGATTTCTCCGAAATCCGCGGTGAGTCAGTGTTCTATTTCGGAAGGGTTCGAACCAGGCTGGGCAGTCGACTATTGACTGACCATTTTGGGAGCAATCCATGCGGAAGGACATGCGGATTTCGGAGAAATCCGCCTACGGGATACTCAAATGCGAATCGCAGAAGTCATCGGCAGAGTGACACTCAACCGGGCTCATCCGAGTCTGGACGGGGCGTCATGGCGCGTGGTGGTGGCTCTCGACCGCAAGGGTCTGGCTGGAGACGAATCGGGACGGAGCGAACCGTTCGTCATATTTGATGAATTCGGAGCGGGCGAGGGATCGCTGGTTGCCGTGAGCGAAGGCGCCGAAGCGGCGGCTCCGTTTCATCCGGAAGTAAAACCAATCGACGGCTACGCGGCCGCGATTCTCGATGAAGTGGATCTGGGCTAGCGGCGAGGGGCGAGGGGCAAGGGAAATTAGAAACCCTCGCCCCTCACCTCTGGCCCGTTGCCCTTTGCGAGGAACGAGCAAGATGAACCAGTGGAACAGCGGTGTGAACGATCGGTCTCTCAAGGAACTCATCTGTGAGATCGGCAGACGCGTCTACAACAAAGGCTTCGCTGCGGCGAACGACGGAAACATCTCGATCCGGGTCGGCGAGAACGCCGTGCTTTGCTCGCCGACGATGATCTGCAAAGGCTTCATGAAGCCGGACGATATCTGTGCGGTCGACATGGAAGGCAACCAGATTGCCGGCACGCGGAAGCGGACCAGCGAAATTCTGCTGCACCTGGAAATCATGCGGCACCGACCCGATGTCAAGGCCTGTGTTCACTGCCATCCGCCTCACGCAACGGCCTTCGCGGTCGCCAATGAGCAGATTCCTCAATGCATACTGCCGGAAATCGAAGTCTTCATGGGCGAGGTTCCGATCGCTCCGTACGAGACTCCCGGCGGCCAGGAATTCGCTGCGACGGTGACTCCGTTCCTCAAATCGACGAACACAATTATCCTGAAGAATCACGGGACGATCAGTTTCGGCAAGAACCTCGAAGAGGCCTACTGGAAGACGGAAATCCTCGACGCGTACTGCAAGATCCTGATGCTGGCAAAAGACCTCGGCAAGGTCGACTATCTGAGCGAACAGAAATCGCGCGAACTGCTCGACCTGAAAAAGCGACTCGGCTTCGACGACCCTCGATTCCACAACGAAGACTGCGACCTGTGCGGCAACAGCTCATTCCGGGAAGGCTACAAAGAAGACGCTCCTGTGCAGTCCGCTTTCGAAAAAGCTCCGTCGTACCCTGGTTATCTTCAGAAGCCGGCCTATCAGGGCGGAGCTGATTCCATGCTCGACGCCGACGCTCTGGTGAAAATGATCACAGACCAGGTGATGGCCACACTCAACAAATAGTCTGAGTTCGGTTTTGCGTCAGACGCGGATGCGCGAATGAATGTGCGAGGGAGGTGCGCAGAGCCGAAGATCCCCGCGTTGATCGGGATCAACGGTTCGGCCTGGCATCGACGGTTCGGGAAGCAACTCCGAATGTCGATCCAGACGAACCGGCAAATACGCGACCGTTCTGCACGCCTGCAACCCATCCCTGCATTCGCTGCAGGTCGCTGCTCGGCTGGGTTTGCCAGACAGCGGCGTATCGAGCTTTTGCGAGACGCGCTCCACCGGGTCATCCGCCCTGGCAGCCCTGGCAGGCAGGTTTTCGTCGATGCGGGCCCGGTCCTTGATGAGGCCCTGGACTGTTGACAGTCCTGACTGGCCGCTCGACCAGGCACTGCGGAAACCGTGGAAGACTTTGCCATGGATTGTGCAGAGGCCGGTCCCGATTGTCCCACGATCGACTGGATGCTGGTACGATGACCGCGGCCAGGAACCGTCTCCAGAACATCAGGACAATCGAAGAACGATCCTCGCGCAGAATCGTTTACCAGCGATTGCGTCATAAGCCCGGACAATGAAGCTGACTCTCACGGCATCGACTGTCTTTCTGTTGAGCCTTTCCGTGGCGCGGGCCGGTGATGCGCGAGTCGACTTCGACCGGGACATCCGGCCGATTCTTTCCGGTAAGTGTTTTCAATGTCACGGCCCGGATGCCGAGTCGCGAAAGGGCGACTTGCGGCTTGATTCGCTGGCCGACGCAACTGCCAGCAGAGACGGCTCGCGCGCGGTCGTGCCAGGCAAACCGGATCAGAGTGCGCTTGTGACTCGGATTACTTCGAACGATGAGTCGATTCGAATGCCGCCTGCTGATTCGAAGCTCGAATTAAGCGACGCGGAAATTCGACTGCTGCGAACCTGGATTGCCGAAGGCGCTCAGTGGACTCAGCACTGGTCGTTGCAGCCACTCGTATCTCCAACAGTTCCTGATGTACCTGACGAGTATCCCGGCTGGGCAAGAAACAGCATTGATCATTTCGTCTTGAAACGGCTGTCTGAGAAGCAGTTCACTCCGTCGAAGGAAGCTGACAAACGCACGCTGATTCGTCGAGTGACGTTTAACCTGACCGGATTGCCGCCGACCCCGGAACACATCGCGGCATTTCTGGCGGACACATCCGACGAGGCGTTTGAGCGTGTTGTCGACCGGCTACTGGCCAGTCCTCGTTACGGCGAACGGTGGGCTCGCCACTGGATGGATGCGGTCCACTATGCCGACACGCACGGACACGACGAAGACGCGATTCGCGAGAACGCGTGGCCGTACCGCGATTACCTCATTGAATCATTTAACAGTGACAAACCGTATGCGAGTTTTGTGCAGGAACAGATTGCGGGTGATGTCCTGTTTCCCGACAGCAGCGATGGCGTGGTCGCACTCGGGATGCTTGCGGCCGGACCGTGGGATGAGAGTTCTCAGATGGGAATTCAGGACGGCACGATCGACAAGGAAATCGCACGTTACCTCGATCGCGACGACATGATTGCCACGGTGACGAACACGTTTCTCAGCATGACCGTCCATTGTGCGCGGTGTCATCATCACAAGTTCGATCCGATCCCGACGGAAGATTACTACAGCCTGCAGGCTGTGTTTGCGGGTGTCGACCGAGTGGATCGTCCTTACGACCGGGATGCTGGAACGGCCAGCCGCCGACAACATCTGTTGATGGAAAAGGCGTCGCTGGAGGTTCGGGACGTTGCAGACAGTTCGCTGCTGGATCCGAAGGTGCTCGCGCGTGTGGCGGATTGGGAACGACGTCGGCCGGTCAGCGAATGGCACGTCCTGAAGCTGGACACCGTCAAGTCAACTGGTGAAGCAACGGTCACGAAAAAAGACGACGGGTCGGTCCTCTTCAGCGG
>ERZ891418.237-NODE-237-length-20344-cov-8.000197_pt1 | contig 20344 bp, 13 predicted proteins | sample MGYA00521236_ERZ891418 | MGnify/ENA primary metagenome ERZ891418 (study PRJEB32303, sample SAMEA104408696) | aquatic metagenome | biome: Brackish water; feature: Chemocline; material: water | place: Baltic Sea | collected 2014-10-18T10:34:00 | depth 100 m ... | reverse complement strand
TTCAATCACAGCGTCTCTGAGAATGCCGATTTAATTTCGCCGCCGTCCCTTAGCCGAGGTACATTGGGGTTTGTTGACGTCTATGACTTATCCTGGGGTCGGATGCCTTCTCTCGACGACATGTACTCAGTAGGTGATCAGGCCCTCTTCAGGGTGTTGGACATCAACCCGCAAACAAACACCATTGATTTAGTTCCGTACCAGCCGCCTCATCCAATTTGGCAAACACCAGGCGAGGTCAAATACGCGATTGGTACGCGACACAACGTGGAAGTTGACTGTATCTTGAGCTGGGGCGTGTTCGTCGGGCTCGAACAGGGCGTTGACGGACTGATAGAGATCACTGAGCAAAACGTGGCGCGTTTGGAACAAATTCAGATCGGCGACAAGATCGAATGTGTTGTCTTTAGTCTGAACGTAAGAACGCACGAAATCAGGCTAACCACAATCGGAGGATTCGGTCTACCCGTTCTTCTCGCGCTGCTTTTCGCGGATCCGTTTTTCGATCGCTTTCAGAATCTCGAAGTCGCTGCGGTACGGCGACTCGAACGCGGGCCGAAGCGGGATTGGCACATCGTCCATCCGGTAAACCGTGCCTGGTGTGTTGATCCCGTAGGTCGCTGTCGTGAAAGCGACCGTGGCCACTTTCGCGGTTTCGCTCAGCTTCGGGTCGAGGACGACGGACTTGATGCTCGCCAGGTGGTCTCGCGCGGGCTGACTGAAATTGCTCATCGGGTCCGAGGCGATGATCAAAGCCGCGTCGGCCTCTTTGCGGGCGAGCAGGTCGGACGAAGTGAACTCGCCCGGGTTGAATCGCGGGTAGCCTCGCCCGAGGTTCACGCCGAACGGGTAGCCGGTCGACCAGGTGACGACGTTGTCCGCTCCCGTGACGTTGCCATGTCCCCGCATCGGCTTGGCCGCCCAGCGCGTGTACTTGTTCAAGTCGCGGGCCAGCGCCAGCACGGCCTCACTGTTGAGGTGCTTGCCGCGAGTCATCGTCAGGCCCATGCCGAACAGGATGACTCCGAACTTCGCCTTCTTCATCCGGTCCACGAGGTCGGTCAAAGTTTCCAGCGAGATGCCGGTCTTCTCCTCGATGCTCGTGTCGACTTCGACGCCTTTGGCCAGAGCCCGCATCGCCCAGCACAATTCAAAGTCGGACCGCGGCTTCAGCTGCAGAAAAATGTCTGCGGCCTTGGCGCTTTTTGTTTTTCGAACGTCGATCAAAACGGCCGTGCGGTCTTTGCGTCCGTTGGGAACGAACTGTCCCTTCGGCATCAGGCTGTATTTTGTGAAGTGGCGAGGATGACTCTCCGCCGGATTGCCACCCCAGAAGATGAGGAAGTCCGCTCGGTTTTTGACTTCGCCGAGCGTACAGGTCACCTCGCCGACCGCCTGAAACGCCATTCCTGACGGGCCGTGGCAGACGGACGTCGTTGTGTCGAGACAGCCGCCAATCCAGTCGGTAATCGCGACGGCGACTCGCTGCGCCTCGCACGTGGTATCCGAAAGGCCGTACGTAAGCGGATAGGTCGCGTTGCAGAGGATGTCGGCCGCCCGCTCGATCGCCTGTTCGTAGGTGGCAGGCTGGCCCTCGATCATCGCGTCGGGCCGGTCCTCGGTGTGGTGGTTCAGGAACCACGCTTTCCCCAGGACACACGAATTCTTCGCCTTCGTGATGTGGTCGCCCACGACCGTCAGTTCCATGTCATCGCAGACGCAGCCGCAGAACGTGCAGGTCGCATCTTTGACAATTTTCACCTCGGCTTTTTCAGCGGCCGGGGGAGCTTCGTTGACTGTGCTCATGATTCACCTCGTCGAGATTGCCGGCCGACTGTGAGTCGTCCGCACTCGACAGGATCGGGAGTCCCGCGAAACATTTTGAACTGGCCTGAGGGATCGCGCTCATTTCTGAGAGCCGTCCCGATCACCCGTCAGGCCAATTATGATTCTTCGAATTCTAACAGTTTAACCCGCAGCCGCAGGCAAGGCTCACCATTGAGGCTGCCTCACAGCCGCCTTGCCTGCGGCCACGGGTTCAACGAGCTACGCTCGATCCAGAAAAACGTCCATGCCTTTGCTGTCCGGCATTCCGGTGCCGTGAGTTTCTCCGCCCATCAGCCGGCTGGACTTGTCGCCGTAGCTGATAAACAGCATCCCCGGCGGCAGCTCGTCTTTCTTCGCCGTAATACACGGCACGACGACCTCTCCGACGTCGTTCCACATCCGCATCTGATCCCCGTCGCTGAGCCCCAGCCGCTCCATATCCTCCGGGGAAATCTGAAGCGTATTGATCTCTTCCAGATACGTCGCTGTCGACTTCCCCTCGTTGAGGGACGTCCCCTGGCGACTGGTTCGGCCGGGAATGAGGATAAATACTTCAGGCATCAGAGGTTAAGACTCAAAAGAAAACGGACGCAATCAGTGAGACCGACAGTGTTCCCGGAACCCCGTTCAGAGTCAATCGACGTGACCTTGCCGTGCCAGGAGCCTGCAGCAGAATTCCTTGACCACGCCACAATTCACCGGCAGACTGTTTTAATTTTTAATTCCTTCTTTGTGTCAGCGGTGGCTGTCACTAAGTCTCGGTTGAGCGACCTGATCCATGCCTGATTACCAGAATGTGCTGTCGGATGCGTCGCAGCTGTCGGTCGACGATCGCCTGCGGCTGATTGACGATCTTGCGGCGTCCGTTCCAGACGATCGTCCGCCTCACCTGTCGGCTGAATGGCTCACAGAGATCACCCGGAGAAGCGACGAAATTGACGCCGGCGCAGTCGTGACCGAAAGTTGGTCTGTCATCCGCGATCGACTGTTCGCGAAACATGGCGTGGACGATGTCCGTTGAATTTCACCCCGCCGCGACTGAGGAACTCAACGCTTCAGCCGACTGGTATGCCGAGCGAAGCCGGATCGCTGCTCAGGACTTTCTGGTTGCTTTTGACCTTTCGATCGCGTCCATCGTCAGTGATCCGACCCGCTTCGCGGCAATCGACGACCGGCATCGCGGGTGCTCGATCAAGAGGTTCCCGTTTCAGATCATCTTTCGACATGAGAATGATCGGATTGTCGTCATTGCGGTTGCACACACGAAACGCCGACCGGGTTACTGGCGTGGTCGCGACTAACTGACCGAGCAATCCAGTTGAGCCAGGATCGCCGCGCTGACGACGAAGATCTCGTCGATTTCTGAGGCGGATCCGAAGATCATGTTCGAACCGGAACCGCCGGAGAGTGTGTCGGCGTTGCTGCCCTGGCCGCTGACGATGTCGTCGCCCTGCTCGCCGAGGATCACGTCTGCTCCGGCTCCGCCCTGGAGTGTGTCGTTGCCGTCGCCACCGAGGATCACGTCGTCGCCCGCGTCGCCGATGATGTGGTCGGCTCCGTCGCAGCCGGCAATCAGGTCGTCGCCGTCTCCACCGAACAGGAAGTCGTTGCCGTCGCCGCCGATCATCAGATCATCGCCCGCGTCGCCGCGGAGCGCGTCGTCACCGCTGCCGCCGTCGACCATGTCGTTGCCGGTGCCGCCGTTGATCGAGTCGTCGTCGTCGTTTCCGTTGAGGATGTCGTCGCCGTCTCCCCCGTCGATCGTGTCGTTGCTGCCGCCGCCGTCGATCGAGTCATTTTCAGAACCGCCGCTGATTTCGTCGCGCCCGTCCTGACCGGAGATCGTTCGGAGTGAGTCACGAGAACAGCCAGGAAACTGCCGCGTCTGTCCCGTCGACAAACACCCGAATTTCCGCTGAACGGCGGTAGTCCATCTGAAGAGTTCGCGACTCCGGTCTGAGACGCACGTCGCGGCCCGGTCCGAAACTGCGATCACTCTCGCCCACCATGACGAAAGCGCTGTCGCAAGCCGGCCCGTTCCAACTGGCCAGCTGACCATCCCAAATCCCTCGCGAGCAACAGTCAACAACTGTCCACGCATGATCAGGCCATCCTATCTCTGCCATTTCTAATTTGCAAAGCGGCCCGGTCAGATCACGCTTCCTGGCTGCGGCGCGACCTTCCGACCTGTGATTATTTGGCTCCTGCCGTCTGCAGCACCGCGAGCAGGTCGAGGATCTCAGCTTTGCTCAGCGAATCCAGAAGCCCCTTCGGCATGGGTGAAAGCGTCGATTCCTGGTGGATGTCGATTTCGGATTTGGTGATCTCGACGACTTGAGACGGCCGCAGCGGGTCGGTGGCGATTTTCAATTGTGGCGAGCGGTAATCGCCGCCGGTGATGACTCGCCCGACGATCGTCCTGCCGTTTGTCGTGACGATCTGAGCGTTCCGGTATTTGCCCGCGATGACTCGCGAGGGATCCAGAATGGATGTGAGGATGTCGCGTCGGCTGAAGCGGCCCGCCACGGATGTCAGATCGGGGCCGACCACGCCGCCTCGATCGGCCAGTTTGTGGCAGCGGCTGCACAGGACCGCCTCATACAGCTTGCGTCCGTTTTCCAGATCGCGTTCTCCAGCGGGCACGGCGAGCAGTTCTTCCAGGTCCGCGATCGTCCACTCACGAACGACGGGTCGCGCGATCGTCAATTGAGACTCGACCGTTTCGTTTCCGGGTTTCAAAAGTTCGCCCAGCTGAGTGCGATCTGTTTCGCTCAGCGTGGCCGTCGCTTCGGTGCGGATCTGCTTCAGAAAATCCGGCATGCCGGCTCCGCCAACGGCCGTTCGTTCGAGGTCTCGCAAAGCTTCGAACCAGATTCGACGAGACTCTTCCGTCCAGCCCTCTTTTTGATGCCGCAGCAGGTAGAGGTAGTGCATTCGGTCCGACTGAGATTTCGCCTGGTGCATCAGCACGATCAGGAAGTTCAGCGCATCTTCGCTTCCGACCGGAAGAGACAGCCGGGCTAGTTCGCGTTGAACGTTTCCGCCCGCACCGGTGGGTGCGATTCGCGGCGAGGTGAGCATCAGAACGAGCCAGGCCGCCGCGGTCTGTCGGACTTTCAAAACCTCTGCACCGTCGACGACGGATGGATCCGCGATGCAAAGTGACATCGCGTGAACAGCGGACAGCACGTCATACGACGAGAGCCTGTCCAGCGGCAGGCGAGTGGCTTTGTCCAGAATCGCCGGAATGAGCTCCGCGTTTCGGCTGCGGGCGAGGGCCAGCAACGCTGTCGCAGTGATCTGCCGGTTCTTTTCTGTGAGAGCTCGATCGGCCCACGTCGCTGGCGGCTGATGCTCGATCGCAATCCGGGCAGCGTGACGAAGTACCGGGTCCGGACTGCCCAGGTGCGGCCAGGCAAGGTCGACCGCCTCGGACGAGGTAACTCCGTGAAACGATTCGAGCTTGCGGCGCAGTTCCCGCTGTTGTTCCGAAAACTCCCGGCGTGCCTGCTGTTGCCGCGTCATCGCTCGCGGAGCGTTCGTCGCCGGGCCCGAATAGCGGATGCGGTACAGCGAGGACTCAGTGCCTCGCCCGCCGGTGATGATGTACAGGGCTCCTTCCGGTCCGACGGCGATGTCGGTCACGTTGAGTGGTCGGCCTTTGAGAAACGTTTCGGTCCGGCAAAGCCAGCCGGCTCCCTGCGGGATTTGATGGCAGGCCAGGATTCGGCCATACGTCCAGTCGAGAACGAACATCGCACGCTGATAGACGTCGGGGAAGTTCGTCTGCTGGCCCGAGCACAACGCCGTCGGCGAACCTTTTCCGATGTCCGCCGACGGGAGCGAATTGTCCGCGTGGTCGGGGTAGTACGCCGGCCACTCGCCCGTGCGGCCGCGCCATCCGAAATCCGCTCCTGATGTGAGATGGTCGATCCGGGTCGGGCGGTACCAGGGAGCTCCCATGTCGTGTTCGGCGTCCGCGTCGTACGTGAAGAGATCTCCCTCTGAGTTGAACGCGATGCCGAACGGGTTTCGCAAACCAGCAGAGAGCAGCTCCCACTTCGTTCCGTCTTTGTCGGTGCGGACCAGGTGCCCTTCAGTTGTCACCTGACCTCGCCGGGCCGCTCGAAAGGGCGAGGTCCGATCGAGAATGTTTTCTGTGGGGATCTCCACCGAGTCGCCATGGATGCTGTAAATCAGTCCGTCCGGACCAAGGGCCAGGTCGTTGCGGCCGTGACCAACTCCCCCCGGAAACTCGCGAAGCAGAGTCACTTCGTCGAAGCGGTCGTCGCCGGTGGTGTCTCGCAGCCGGTAAAGGCCTTTCGAGTTATTCGCGTTCGCGTAGAGAGCTCCGTGTGCGTACAGCAGACCGCGACACTCCTGCAGTGTGTCGTTGATCGTCTCGACTTTGCTGACGCGCGGACCGTCCGGTGTCGAAGTCAGGTGCAGCCGCAACAGGCCGCGTTTTTCCTTAGCGATCGTCAGTCGCCCGGCCGGGTCGAAGGCCATGCTGACCCACGAGTCCTCGTCTTTCTCTGCCGTGCGAACGTGCTCGATCGTGAAGCCCGGCCGCAGAGCAAACTTCGCCGGATCCGGCTGGACAGCTCCGCCGGACGACTGTTTCCACTGGTCGTAATCGTCGAAGGCACTCGTACCGGTCGCCGAATTCCAGAGCTCCGCCGCGACAGTGCCGAACGAGGTCGCCTGGACGGGCTTCGTCAGACTGGTTCGCCAGTCGGTGTCGGTCACGATGGACTGCTGAGAGCCATCGGAAAAAATCAGCGTGAGACTCGCCGCCACGGCCGGCGGACCTTCCACACTTTGTGAAGAAATCTCGATGCGGTTTGTTCCTCGCCGCACGTGGTCGGTCACGTCGATGTCGAGCCAGGGGCCGTAGGCGTCGACACTGGCGATTGTTTTTTCATTGAGTCTCACAGATGTCTGGCAAAAGCCAGACGCCAGTCGCAGCCGCGCTTCGGTCACGCGGCCGGTCGGTTCGAAATCGCGAATCAGCAGCGAGTCCTGCTCCGGTCTTCGATCGGCCGTTCGCCACAACCAGGCGGGAAGCGGTTTTCCTTCCCCCTGACCGAACGCAGTGGCAGAACTTACAATCAAGGCAGCCAGAGCGGCGACCAGAACGAGAATCGCACAGGAAACCGGTCTCCGCATCCTGGCCGAGGGCCTGCGCCGAAGGCGTTGCAGATCACAGCCTGGGGTCAGCGAAACGGCGTAGCCGTGAGCGCCACCCCAGGTCCGGTTGCGCAATCGTTCCCTCGCCCTTACGTCCTTCGAGCCCCTGGTCCGCCGCGTCACCACGGGTTGAGGAGTTCGGCAGACTCTCCGCGGCGGACCAGGGGCTCGAAGGACCACACGCGAGATTGTTGTCGAGCTGACGCTCACCTGGGGTGGCGCCGCTGCGCGGCTGACCCCAGGCTGTGATCTGCAACGCCTTCGGCGTATCTCATTGCGAAGTTTCTCATGAATCGATTCCGGCACGGTCTTCAGTAAACGTCTCATGAAGAGGTCTCCTGTTTCAAACTGCGAATCGCCCAGGCAAGCATCGCCGCCAGAATCAGAACAAACAGAATGCTGCCCGCGTTGACCGGCCCGGCCGAACCGCTCCAGACGATGGCGTAGCCGAGTGCTCCGGAGAGCAGCGCGTAATAAGTAAACACCGGCAACGTCTTGCGAATGACGAGACCTTCCTTGCCGATCATTCCGGCAACGGCGGCTGCCGCGACGATGTTGTGAACACAGATCGTGTTGCCGGCCGCTCCGCCGATCGCCTGCAGAGCGACGATCCAGTCGGGCGCGACTCCAATTCGGTTGCCGACCTCGAACTGGAAGAGCGAGAACATCATGTTGCTCACCGTATTGCTGCCCGCGACGAAGGCACCGAAGCCGCCCATGAACGTCGAGAAAAACGGCCACGCACCGCCAACCGCTCCCGCAATTCCTTCAGCCAGAGCGATCGGCATCTTGTCGAAATTCGCGGCACCACCTTGAGAATTGATGAAGACCTGAACCATCGGGACGGTAAAGACGAGCGCCACAGAGGCTTTCAGCGTGGTCTTTCCCGATTGCGACCAGGCGAGGCGGTAGGCATCTTTGCTCATGCCGTGAAGCAGGAACGTCGCCAGGGACACGACGATGAAGATTGTGCCTGGCAGGTAAAGCGGCTGAGCATTCGTGTCGATGCCCGTTCCGAAAATGTTTTCAACCAGGATGGTGACTGGCTTCCCTGTCAGGAGCGGTTTCACGCCAAGTTCCGGGACCCGCGTGACGACAAGCAGCACGGCGACCAGCAGGTACGGAGCCCAGGCTTTGGCGAGACTCATCGACGTGCCGCCGGAGTCCGTTTTAATTTCGACGGTGCCAGTCCACTCGGCGTCCCACTTGTCCCTTGGCGCGAAGTCCCATGGCTCGCCCTTCGGCATCAGAAACCCGCGTTTGGCGAGCGGGACGACGATCGCCAGTCCGGTCAGGCCTCCCAGCAGCGACGGGAAGTCCGGACCGAGAAACCTCGCCACAAGAACGTACGGAATCGTCATCGAGAAGGCGGCGAACAAAGCAAACTTCCAGACGCGAAGTCCGTCGGAAAACGATCGGTTCGGGCCGAAGAAACGAGTCATCGTCACCACCACGAACAAGGGAATCAGCGTTCCCGCGACCGCGTGCAGCACGGCCACTTTAAAGCCGATCATCATGAGCAGAGCAGACTGATCAACAGCTCCGTCCGCCGTGACCGCTCCGATGAAATTTGCGAATTCGATGACACCTGCATCTTTGATGTCCAGCCCGGTTCCGACGCCTTTCAGAATCGGCGTCCCGAGCGCTCCAAAGGAGACCGGTGTACTTTGAATCGTCATCCCGGCCACAACGGCGGCCATTGGAGGAAAGCCCAGGCCACACAACAACGGCACACAGACTGCGGCCGGCGTTCCGAACCCGGCAGCTCCTTCGATGAAAGAACCGAACAACCAGGCGATGACGATGACCTGAATTCGTCGATCGGGCGAGATGTCAAAGAAGCCTCGCCGGATGACCGAGAGAGCTCCGCTTTCCTGCAGCGTGTTGAGCAGCAGGATGGCTCCGAAAATGATGAACAGCAGCGTCGCCGCGACGACGAGTCCGTGCAGGCTCGCCGCCGCAACCTGCCAGCCGCTGACCTTCCACACAAAAAGTGCCAGGCCCGCGGCCGTCAGATAAGAAAGCGGCATCGCCCGACTGGCCGGCCAGCGCAGCGCGACCAGGAAAACTCCGACCACAACAATCGGCAGAAAGGCGAGCAGTGCGAGCACGGTGGGCGACATCGGCGATCAGTCTGTGACAGGATCCGCGACGCGAAGGGGAATCGGATTCTGACGTGACCGCGATCAGCGAGAAAGCGTCGATGTCTTGCGGCAATGTCCGCAGGGAGCTCGCTTCCCCTTGCTGCTTCGACTTGGGACGATAGCCACCTCTGTTGAACCGGCCCGAATCTTTGATTGTTGACCGCAATGCCCGCGCCATCTGCTCTGGAAACAATTCGCGAACGAATTCTCTGTCAGTTCCCGCTGCTGTTTCTCACGACCTGGGAAGAGGAGCGCTGGGAGGGCGAGCTGGCTTCGCTGGCGCTCGACATGGAGCGTGGCCTGGTGATCTGGACGGCCACGGATGGAGCCGCGCCGCCGCTCGACGCTGACGACGAATCTCACCGCAACCCCGCGACGTTTATCGAGCAGATTCGGTCGTACCCGCGCGACCACGTTTTTCTGCTGAAGGATTTTCATCCGTTCCTCAAAGATCCGATCGTGCTGCGTCAACTCCGAGACCTGATCCCCAGCCTCGGCGAGCAGCACAAAACCATTCTGCTGATGGGGCCTGACGATCGGATTCCGGTCGAACTGCAGCGCGACGCGGTGGGGCTCGATCTGCCGCTGCCTCGGCTGGAGGAAATGCGCGACGAGCTGCGCGACGTGCTCATTCAACGTCAGCATCGTGGTGAGCCGGGGATCAGACTGTCGAAGCGGGAGCAGGAACGGCTGCTCAAAACGATTCTCGGTCTGACCGCCAATCAGGCGCGGCAGTCACTGTCGCGGGCACTGCTGGGAAAAAGCCGCATCGACGACGACGTGTACGCGATGCTGATTTCTGAAAAGAGCAAGATGGTTCAGGGTTCGGACCTGCTTGAGTTTCATGCCCTGAAGGAAGGCGCGGACGACATCGGCGGGCTGACGGCTCTCAAAGAGTGGATCGGCAAACGCGGTGAGGCGTTCAGCGAGAAGGCTCGCAAGAGCGGAATTCCCTCGCCGAAGGGCGTGCTGCTGCTGGGAGTTCAGGGTTGCGGAAAGAGCCTCACCGCGCGAGTCGTCGCGCGGATGCTCAGCTTCCCGCTCGTCCGGCTCGACGTCTCCACGCTGCTGAGCGCCGATCAGGGGCAGTCGGAAAAAAACATGAAGAGTGTTCTGTCGCTGGTCGAGATGATCTCGCCGGCGATCCTGTGGATCGACGAAGTGGAGAAAGGATTCTCCGGAGTCGATGCCGAAGGCGGCGCTGGCGACACGACCATGATCCGTCTGATGGGTGCGTTTCTGACCTGGATGCAGGAAAAGGCCGCGCCGGTATTTGTCGTCGCGACCGCGAACTCGGTGAAGTCACTGCCGCCGGAAATGCTGCGTCGCGGTCGATTCGACGAGCTGTTCTTTGTCGACCTGCCGAATTACCACGAGCGGAAAGACATCTTCGAAATTCATCTTCACAAGCGGCAGATCAATCCGGGCCAGTTCGACATCGGAAGACTTTCCGACATGACGGAAGGGTTCAGCGGAGCGGAAATCGAACAGGTCGTGCTCACGGCGATGGTCGAATCGTTCAGCAAAGAAGAACCGATCAACCAGTACGAACTCGAACTTGCGGCGGAAGACACGGTGCCGCTGTCGGTCACGATGGAAGAAAAAATCTTCGAGTTGCGTGAGTGGGCACGAACCCGCTGCCGCGCAGCGACCCCCGACAGCCGCGTCCTGCAGATGCTCGAAACCGAGCAGCGAGACAAAACCGGCGAGGAAAATGCACCGACGATCGACCTGTTCGACAGCGAAGACGACGACGCGGACGAAGCGGAATCCTGGCAGTCCATGGTCGAGGACGGTCAGGTCCGGGCGGCACTGCTGCAGTATGTCTCGTCGACGGGCGAGGTCACGTTCGACCAGATTCAGAGGGACTTCAAACCGCTCATTGAAACACAGGGCGAGTTCGGCCTCGCGCTGCGGTTCGACCCGCACATCGTTCTCTGGGAAGGCCTGACGGCAGAGCTCGCCGCGCCGCTCGCGAAGCTGATCTCAAGCCGGAAGATCTACATTCATCCCGTCGAGCCGGGTGCGTATCGCGAGGCGGCCAAACCGATCACGATTCCGAAACTGCTCGGTGTGCCGGACAACCGGATCTCGCGACCCAGCTGGCTGCCGGTCACGTTGAGCGCAGTCTCACCCGACGAAGTCGACGAGCGACTGTGTCGCGTGGCCCGGATGAAACTGAGCCGCTGAAACGGCGTTCGGGAGTCTCCCGTCAAAAAGCGTGAGCGAGGGCGGGTGTCGGTCTGTGTACGCACTCGCTGACGCCTCGGATTATTTTTGCGATTCCAACCACCGACTTAAGGAACACCGATGAGCGACCGCTGGATTGCCGACCGAATGCGCAACATTGACGCGTCCGGAATTCGCAAGGTCTTTGACCTTGCCGCGAACATGACCGACCCGATCAATCTGAGCATCGGGCAGCCTCATTTCGACACGGCCGACGTAATTAAAGAGGCGCTTTTCGAGGCCGTTCGCAATGGAAAAAACGCCTACAGCCAGTCGCAGGGCATCGCACCGCTGAGGGCCCGTCTTCAGCAGCGCGTGGCGGACGAACTCGGTCATGCCGACCGCGAAGTGTTCATTTCAAGCGGCACGAGCGGCGGGCTGATGCTCGCGCTGAGCACGCTGGTGAATCCGGGCGACGAGGTCATCGTCTTCGATCCGTACTTCGTCATGTACAAGCACCTCACCGCGATGTCCGGCGGAAAGGTCGTCCTGATCGACACGTATCCGGATTTTCGAATCGATGTCGACAAAGTCCGCGACGCGATCACGGAACGGACAAAGGTGATCCTGTTTAACTCACCAGCGAATCCCACCGGCACTGTCGCGTCGAAGCAGGAGATGGAAGACCTCGCGAAGCTGGCCCTGGAGAAAGACGTCGCGCTCATCAGTGACGAGATCTATCGCTCGTTCTGTTACGACAGCGAGTTCGTCAGCCCGGCAACGTGGAACGACCAGACGATCGTGATCGACGGAATGAGTAAGTCTCATTCGATGACCGGCTGGCGACTGGGCTTTGTGCACGGCCCGCAGCACATCATGCAGCAGATGATCAAGCTGCAGCAGTTTACGTTTGTGTGTGCCCCGCATCCGATGCAGTGGGCGGCTCTGTCGGCCCTCGATTATGACGTCACGCCTCACGTTGACGAGTACCGCGGCAAACGTGATTTCATGGTGAGCGAGTTGGGCAACGACTACGAGATTCGCGGAGCCGACGGCGCGTTTTATCTCTTTGTCAAAGCGCCCTGGGGCAGTGGCACCGAGTTCGTCACGAAGGCGATCGAGAACAACCTGCTGATCATTCCAGGAAACGTTTTCAGCAGTGCGAACACTCACTTCCGCATCTCGTACGCCGCTCTGCCTGGGACTCTGGAACGCGGCGTGGAAGTGCTGAAGAAGCTGGCCTCGCCGTGAATATCGGACCGAGGAAACTTCGTATTGACCTGTTCGGCGAATTCTTCCTAACTTCCCGCCTCAACCATCACCGGCGTTTTTCCCCTCGCCGGTTTTCACTTCTTTGAGCGTTCCGCTCTGACCAGTCAACCACTCCCACCACCCCCTTCCATTCTGGAATCGGTCAGTCATTTCTGGCGACATCAGGCCAGCGGGCTCTGACCGGTTCCTGCACGATTCTGCAGCGTTCCATTCTGGATTCACGCGCTGCCGGGTTCGTGACGCTGGACCCCTCCCGAAAGGAATCTTATGAAACGTCTCGCCCTTTGCGTGATGAGTGTCTGTCTTCTGACGAGCGCAACCGGATGCTGCTGGTTGCCCGGAATGCCCATGTGGGGTGGCGGATGCCCGAACGGGCAGTGCGGAGTCAACCCGTACGGCAGTCTTCCGCCACAGGGAGCATGCCTGCCGCAGAACGAAATGATTCAGACAAACTACGCCCCGATCGCTACGGCTCCGGTCTACGGTCAGCCGACGACGATGGCTTACCCGCAGCAGATCGGCGCGCCGACGATGGCCGTCGAATCTCTGCCGACGTATCGCTGACGCATCCGCTCGGCGGCTTTCAGAACAGACCCGGCTGGCAGCAGTCAGCCGGGTCGCTCTGCGCGCTCACAACGACAGCCGGCAGGTTGCAGGCGACGTCGCCTCACAACATCATCGCGGTTGCGTGTTGATCGGCTGTGGGCGAGTCTGCTGCCGCTGCGCCATCGAGATGACTTCTTGAGGTAACAAACGGCATGAAGCCGGTCTGCGAACAGGTTGAGGCGTGGGTTCCTGCGCGAGTCGAACTGACTCACGACAGCGCGGCGCCTCATCGGCCGCCGCCCGTCCCGTCACTGGAAGAGGCGCTCGCCTATTGCCGTGAGCTGGCCACGAGCCACTACGAAAACTTTCCGCTGGTGTCGTGGCTGCTGCCGAAGCGGCTGCACGCTCACTTTTACAGCATCTACTCGTTCTGCCGCTGGGCGGACGATCTGGGCGACGAGATCGACGATCCGCAGCGGTCGCTCGAACTGCTCGCCTGGTGGCGTGCGGAGCTCGCAGACTGTTACGAGGGTGAGTGTCGACACCCGGTCTTCGTTGCACTGCGGGCAACGATCGACCAGAAAAACATCCCTCAGAAACCGTTCGCCGATCTGATTTCCGCCTTCGAGCAGGATCAGGCCGTGCTCGAATACGACACGTACGAGCAGCTTCTGGATTACTGTTCGCGGAGCGCGAATCCTGTCGGGCGACTGCTCAACCATTTATGGAGCAAGTCCAGCAAAGCAAGTCTGGAGTGGCCCGACTCGATCTGCACGGGGCTGCAACTGGCGAATTTCTGGCAGGACGTCGAACGGGATTGGAAAATCGGCCGCATCTATCTGCCGCGCGAGGATTGCGAGCGTTTCGGCGTGACCCGCGAGATGCTTGAGGCGGGCGAGTCGACACCGGAATTCATCGAGCTGATGAGATTTGAAGTCGACCGCGCCCGGCAGTTTCTGATCAGCGGGGCCAGCGTGATCAATCAACTGCCGCTGCTGATTCAAATCGACATTGAGCTGTTTGCCGCCGGCGGATTGTGCATTCTGGATCGCATCCAGAAGATCGGATACCGTGTCCTGGAGCAGCGGCCGGTCGTCACAAAGTGGGACGGCATGCGGCTGCTCGCGTCGGCAACATTGAGGGTTTTCGTCCGGACGCTGCTTCGTCCATTCGGTCGCACCCGTTCGTAGAATCGCCCGCAGACACAGGCACGATTCATGGCCACATCGCTCGACGAGTCGTACGCCCTCTGCCGCCGGCACGCTCGAAAGACGGCGAAGAATTTTTACTACTCATTTCTTGGTCTGCCGCCTGCGCAATTCCGCTCGATGTGCGCGCTGTATTCGTACATGCGAATCTGTGACGACATTGGCGATGACGAATCTGTCCCGGTCGAGGCCCGTCGCGAGCATCTTGCGTCGTGGGAAGAAACCGTTCGCACTCACCTCAACTCGACTTCCTCTGTCCTCTCTCCCGGCTGGAGAGAAGAGTCCGGGCAGGAGGCACTTTTCGAAACCGGGCTCCAGGTTCTGCCCGCTCTGCGCGACGTGGTCGAACGGCACTCCATTCCTCAGCAGTACCTCCTCGACGTGATTTGCGGTGTCGGCATGGATCTTGATCAGCCGGCCGCAAGTTTCGATTCGTCCAGCCTGACGTGCCGATACCAGACGTTCGACGAGCTGCGTGACTACTGCTACCACGTGGCCGGGGTCGTCGGGCTGTGCTGCATTCACGTCTGGGGTTTTCGAGGCGAGGTGGCTGTCGAGCGGGCGATCGATTGTGGCCTCGCCTTTCAGCTGACCAACATCCTGCGGGATCTCGGCGAGGACGCGGATTCGGGGCGTGTCTACCTGCCTCAGGAAGACCTCGACCGGTTCGGCTACACACCGACGGACATTCGGCTGCGAGTCAACGACGACCGCTTCCAGCAACTCATGAAGTTTCAGGTCGAGCGGGCGGACGAGTACTACACGAAAGCTCGCGAGCTGTTTCAGGACCTCGACCCGGTCGGACGACCGATTCTGCAGGCGATGGTCAGGATCTACGGCGGTCTGCTCGGCGAAATCCGCAAACGGGATTACGACGTCTACTCGCACCACATCTCGCTGCCGACGTGGCAGAAGCTGCTCATCGCCGCCGACGCGATGATTCGTCGGCGGTTTCAGCGAAGCTCGACGGAATCCCGTTGACCGGCGGCACCTCGACAGCTCGATGAAAATGTTGCGGTGCGGTGCGGAAGGCTTACTCGGCTGGCGCTGGCCAGTTCAGGTGCCTGTGCAGAAACCGAAACGTGCCCTGACCGTTGATCGTGTGCGGGCCGGTGAAGAACTCGATTTCCGTTTTATCGCCCAGTCCGATCAGGTCGTAGTGGCGGCGGACTTTCGCGAACTCCCACGCGACCCACTCGTCCGGAGCGACGCCGTCGTGGTGACCCCGCTCGACCATGAACGGGCGAGGAGTCATCAGGTTGGACAGCTCGGCATAGTTCGCGACGTGGCCCATGTTCCACTCGAAGATTTCATACTCGCCGGTGAAGACGTAACTGTAGTGATCTTCGTTCGAGGTGTTTTTCTTAACCCACTCGTTGAAGTCGGCCGAGCAGATTGAGAGGCAGTAGCCCGCCGTGCCTTTGCGAGGCACAACCATCGGCGGCACACGAACAGCCGTCTTGCCTCCGTAGGAAAGCCCGTAGAAGGCAATCCGGTCGGGATCGACATTCGGCAGCGAGGCCAGCCACTCCAGCGTGCGTTCGTGTTGAGGAATGATGTAACTGAAGAGGGACCGCTTCATCGGGTTTGACTTACGCTGCAGAGTTCGGAAGCGATCCTGGCCTCGATACGGATTCTGCGGCGCGTACGTGATGAAACCGCGTTTGCAAAGTTCAGCCGCGAAGCCTTTGTAGTAGTTGTAATCGCGCTCGGGCGGCTGAACGATAGTGCTCATTGGGACGCCTTCGAGACCGTGCTGACACACGACGACCGGCCGCCGCTCGCCCGGTTTCAGATCTTTTGGCAGCAGCAGAATCCCCGACGCGACGACATCTTTGTAAACGTCCAGAACGATTTCGTAGCCGGTGAATTCTTTCTCGTCGAGCACCAGGCGGCTGCGCGGGTTGAGCGGCATCGTCGATTTCGGAAGCCGCCCGATCAGCTCGTCGTACACCCAGTCGCGCAGCGGCTCGACGCTGCCGGCCCACTTGTCGACGGAAGATCGATCGGCAGCGGCCCACTTCCTGTCGCGGACTTTCGGGCTGAGCCGCAGCAGGTTCTGCACATGCCGCTGCAGTTCGTCGAGCTGCCGTCGCTGCCTGTCCGTTGAGGTGGCCGCGACATCGTCGAGTGCTCCCTCGACGGGCTTCAGTCCGGATGTCGCGCCGAGTGTGACTTCCTGCCCGAACAGAGCTGCAGCAAAGGCCCCCAGCGCTGCCTGAGTTCCCGGCGAGCCGTTGCCTTCGCCGCTTGAGTAGAACTGACAGTTGGGGCCGGCCTGAAGCTGATCGTAAATCGAGAGAGCCCGGTCGTACTCAACCCGGACCGATGCGAGAGTTGCCGTCTCGATTTTCCCCGGAGCCGCGCCGCCTCGACGTCCAGCGGCGGCGGCAGGAGGTCCCGCGCTTTCGGGAACGGCACAGGGTTCAATGATGAGCGGCCGCGGCGCGATCATTCCGGCGAGTTCCGCGTCACCGAACTCGGTGAGCAGTCCCCACACGTTACGGTAAATCGGTTCTCCCCAGACGGCCTCGCGCATCTGGAAATAGCCGCTGACCATTGTTGCGTCGATCCGCTGATCCAGCGCGGCTGAGTACAGCGCGACCAGTCCGCCTTCCCCGATTCCTGCGACGCCGATCGGCAGGTCGATCTCCGCCGACTTGCCCCACTGCTCAAACAGGTCGACGGCGGCGAGCGTTTTTTGAACCTCATAGCCGATCACGTGGCGGCCCATTTCGAAGGCCTGCCGGTAAATGAATTCGCGGTGAGTCTGATTTGTGTAGGCCACGTGCGGGCTGCCGGAGAATTCGTTACGTCGGCTGATGAGCATCGGCACGGCGACGAGGCAGCCTTTGCTCGCCAGTCGCCACGGCAGTTGCGCCGACGCCGGCACCGCGTTTCCGTCGAGCCCGCAGAACGCTTCGGGAGTCCAGTCGGCATCGGGAATCGCGACGACGGCCGCGTTGACACCTTCCGGTTCCAGCAGCAGCCCTTCGGCCGTGACACCGTCGAGCACCTGCCATCGGACCCGGTGAACGGTGACGTCGGTCGACCGCGCGATCGCCGATGGCTGGCCGAGCGTCGTGATCAGCTCAAAGCCGTACTTGCCTGGCGAAGCGGCGGTCAGTCTCTCATCGACCGCGCCGATGTATTCGCGAAAACGGGCTCGGTTCGGAGCGATACTTTTTTCATAAGCCTCGACACTGCTGACGTCGCGCTGCCACCTGGAGTCGCGAAGTTTCCGCGACTCGGCGAGAGCTTTCAGACAGAACCGATCGATCCCGTCGATCATGAATTCGTCCAGCGGCTGTTCGACGGTGAGCGGTTTTGTTTTCGGCAGAACTTTGTCTGCGGCGTGGCTGGTCGCGGCGAGCTGGATCAACAGTCCGAAAGAAAGAGCAAAGCAGAGCGGGCGAGCCATCGTCAGTCTCCTGCGGAAGATTCTCGGTGAACACGCTGCGGATCGTAACGCGTCTGGCGGGACTCCTGAATCGACGCGGCTCGGGCCGGAGATGATCGAATGCCGATACCGTGATGCCGAAGCCCGGCCCGGCTACGATACCCGACCGGCGATCAAAGATTTCCTTCCGAGCGACCAACGGATTCTCAGCTCATGCTCCTTGACGTTCTCCAGAAATACTGGGGCTATTCCGAATTCCGAACGCTTCAGGAAGAAGCGATGTCCTGCGTGTTCGACGCGCGGGATTCGGTCGTCGTCCTGCCGACCGGCGGCGGAAAATCGCTTTGCTATCAGGCTCCCGCGATGTGCCGTGAGGGTGTCGCGGTTGTCGTCTCGCCGCTGATTTCTTTAATGAAGGATCAGGTTGACAGCCTCAAAACGTGCGGCATCTCCGCGGCGTTTATCAACAGCACGCAGTCGGTGGCCGAGAAACGGCAGGTCGCGGACGATTTCCGCAACGGAACTTTACGGCTGCTGTACATCGCTCCGGAACGGCTCGTCCAGCCGCAGACGATTGAGTTTCTCCAGCAGCAGACGATCTCGTTTATCGCCGTCGACGAGGCACACTGTATCAGCGAGTGGGGTCACGATTTCCGGCCGGAATTCCGCGAGCTCGCGCGGCTTCGCGACTCGTTCCCTGACATCAGCATCCACGCTTTCACCGCGACGGCGACCGAACAGGTACGGCAGGACATTGCCGAACAACTGGCGCTGCGCGATCCGCAGATCCTTGTCGGTTCGTTCGACCGCCCGAATCTCGTCTACCGATCCGAGCGGCGTGACAGCATCCTCGATCAGGCGCGAGAGATTCTCGACCGGCACAAAAACGAATCAGGGATCATCTATTGCCCGTCCCGCCGCGAGGTCGATTCGATCTCGGCCGAGCTCAACGCCAACGGTTATCGCACGCTGCCCTACCACGCCGGTATGACGGACGGGGAGCGACGTCAGAACCAGGAGGCCTTCGCCGAAGAGTCCATCGACACCATCGTCGCGACAGTCGCCTTTGGAATGGGCATCGACAAATCGAACGTCCGCTACGTCATCCACACGGGCATGCCGAAATCGCTGGAGAACTACCAGCAGGAAAGTGGCCGGGCCGGGCGCGACAGCCTCGAAGCGGAGTGCGTCCTGTTTTATTCGCTGTCCGAGTTCATGCGGTGGAAAAAGAACATCGAGGACGGTTCCGACGCGGGTGCCGAAGCGGCGATGCGGTCGCTGCAGGCGATGGTCGATTACTCGACCGGCGTGTCCTGCCGGCACCGGTCTCTGGTTCAGTACTTCGGTGAAGACTTCAAACTCGACTCGTGCGGCGCGTGCGATGTCTGTCTGCAGGAGCTTGACGAGGTTGAAGACGCGCTGATCGTCGGCCAGAAAATCCTGTCGAGCGTCGTTCGCCAGGGCGAGCGGTTTGGCAGTGAGTACACGTCGCTCGTGCTGAAAGGTTCGCGTGATAAACGCGTCGTCGCGAACGGGCATGATGGGCTGTCGACCTGGGGAATCCTCGCGGACGAGTCGCAGTCGTCGATTCGCGACTGGATCGGTCAGTTGGTTTCGCAGGACTTTCTGGTCCGGGTCGGCGAGTTCGGGACGCTCGCTGTGACACCTCGCGGTCGCGAGCTTTTACGGGGCAACGTCACTCCGAAACTTCTTCGCGCGGCCGAGACGACGACGCGACAGAAAAAGCGATCGACAAAACTCACAGCCAGCTGGGAGGGCGTCGACCGCGAGCTGTTCGACGACTTGCGCATCCTGCGTCACGACCTCGCCGCGGAGGCGAGCGTGCCGGCGTACGTCGTGTTCACCGATGAGACGCTGCGCGAACTGTCGCGGTTTCGACCGTCAACAGTCGAGACGATGATCCGGATCAAAGGCGTCGGCGAGAAACGGCTGGCGACGTACGGTGAGCCTTTCCTCGACGCAATCCGGAAGTACTGCGAGCAGTCGGGAGTGGAGTTCGACGCCTGGCTGGACGGAGCAGACTCCGTTCGCGGATCCGCAACGAGCCGGCCTCGCGCCGACGCGAGCTCAGTCGAACCCGGCTCACGATCCGTCAAACCGCGGGCCTTCGACCTGTTCCGCGAGGGAACACCACTCGAAGCCGTTCAGGCGGAAACAGACCGCGCGATGTCGACGATCGTCGGCTACCTCAGCGAGTTCATTCAGCTCGAAGGGCTCACAGATCCCACGCCATGGATCGACGAAACATCGTTCGATCGAATTCGCCTCGCCACCCGCGAAGCCGGGACCGAGCGGCTGAAGCCGATCTACGAGGTGTTCGAAGGCGAGATCAGCTACGACACAATCCGGATCGCGCTGGCGTGTCTGAAGAACGAAGAAGCTCTCTCCGAATGATCCGGTTCAGGCGTGGCGTCCTGAGTACGCGTCCCACGACTTAAGAGTTGGTATTGCGGGAGGGCGAGGCTCCTGCCGAGCCGTGTGCGCGTGCGGCTCGGCAGGAGCCTCGCCCTCCCAATTACGAACCCTTATTCGTGGGACACGATCCTCAGCATGGCGATCGTTTCTTC